>FMSI01046931.1_pt1 | contig 15160 bp, 14 predicted proteins | sample 1504471 | NCBI WGS metagenome assembly FMSI01 (sample SAMEA4475357, study PRJEB15587) | soil metagenome | biome: Soil; feature: Field | place: India | collected 2015-03-11 | depth 0 m
TTTTTTTTTACAAACACCCGTTTTATTGAGGAGTCAGGATCTGCTCTTGACTCCTTTTGCTTTCCTCGTGAGAGGATTTAGGGTGTGGTCTAGAGATTTGATGTTTTTGCGCCATTTACTTATGGCAATTGGGAAACTGTCCCCTACAATAGAAATAGCGGAGACGCACGTTTCCGTTCACTCCTCACACCACACCCCGCCTGGACAGTTATTGGTTCGGGCGGCTTCCTTTTAGATATGAATATGAAATGGAATACCGCCTTTATCATCAAACTACCTACACCTACAGCGCCCCTGTTGCCCTTGCCCCCCATGATTTGCGCTTGATCCCCCGCAGTGATGGCCACCAACGCCTGCGATCGCTCTCCCTCCAAATTTTACCCGCTCCCCAAGGCCAAAGTACCGTCCTTGATGTCCATGGCAATCACATTCAGCGCTACTGGTGGTCACCACAGCCCACCACCTCCCTGATGATTCAGGTCACCTCTGAAGTGGAAACCTATTGCAACAACCCCTTTAACTATTTGCTTGACTCGTGGGCAATCACACTCCCTTTTAACTATCCGCAGCGGCTGGCAACTAGCTTGCATCCCTATCTATCACCGCCAGTGGATCCTGTTGCCTATGAATTGGCTTGGCAAATTTTAGCCAGTGGCAATGGCAGCGTTCTCACATTTCTCAGTGACCTCAATAACAAAATTTATCGCACTTGTCAGCACCAAATTCGCGAAACCGGTGCCCCTTGGCCCCCCTGTGTGACTTGGGCAAAACAAATGGGTTCCTGTCGCGATACGGCAGTCTTGTTTATCCATGCCTGTCGGGCTGTAGGCTTAGCGGCGCGGTTTGTCAGTGGCTATCAGGAAGGAGACTTGGATAATCCTGAACGGCACCTCCATGCTTGGGTAGAAGTGTATTTGCCGGGGGCAGGCTGGCGTGGCTACGATCCCACCCACGGCCTAGCGGTGAGCGATCGCCACATTACCCTTGTGGCTGCGGCTGATCCAGCGGATGCTGCCCCCATTCAAGGTGCCCTATGGGGACAGGGAGTCACTTCAACCATGACCTACCAACTACAGATTCAGCGCCTCTCCTAGGTATGGAAGAAAAAGGCGGTGCCGAGAATCCCATAGGTGGCCAAGAGCAGTGCCCCTTCTAGCCAGTTGGAGCGCCCATCTAGGCTAATCACATTGGCAATTACGACCGCAATAATCACCGTCACCACTTCAAAAAGACTAAAGTTTAAATCCATCGGCTGACCGATGAACTGGCCAATGAGCACAAGCACAGGTGCCACCAAGAGCGCTACCAAGAGGGAGGAACCGAGAGCAATGGACACGGACAAATCCATATTGTTTTTCAGGGCAACCCCCACAGCAGTCACATATTCCGCTGCACCGCCCACCAACGGCAAGAGGATGACTCCAGTAAATAGGGGCGTCAGACCCAAACCCGCCGTTGCTGCTTCAACGGCGCCGACAAAAATTTCCGACTCAAAGGCCACCCCAATCGTGGCAATAATCAGAACAGTGATCCACAAGGGTAGGTTCGGCTGTTCATGGTGCCCCAGTTCCACTTGACTGACATCGTAAAGATAGCTGTGGGTTTTCAAAGAAAAGAGTAACGTTAGCCCATAGACCAGCATCAGAATGATTGCGGCTACGACTGACATTTTGGAAATTGCGGCTGGCGGCACACTACTGGAGGTGTAAATGACCATTGCTGGTAGGAGAATCGCGGCGATCGCCACCGTCATCGAGGAAGCATTCACCCGTGCCACCACTGGGGCAAAGGATTGCTCCTTGTAGCGAATGCCCCCCAGCAGCATGGATAATCCCATCACCAGCAAAAGGTTCGCCATCAGGGTTCCCGTAATACTGGCTTTGACAATATCCACTAAACCTGCTCGCAGCGCCACAATGGAAATAATCAGTTCCGTGGCATTCCCAAAAAGAGCATTCAATAGGCCACCGATTGTCGGCCCTGTGGCGAGTGCCACCTCCTCTGTTGCTGTGCTCAACCAAATCGCCAAGGGTACGATCGCCAGTGCTGCCAAAATAAAGACGGTGAGGGCGCCCCATTCCAGGGTTTCAGCAGCAATGGAGAGGGGAATAAACACCAAAAAAACAATCGAAACCAGTCGCTTCATGGCGGCACCCCTTACGTAGTGAACGGAGAAAAATCTCCTCTATCCTAGCCTGCGGTTTTATGAATCCATCCCCATTCGTGGGAAATGAGGCTGATGCCTAACCACTGCGCAGGATCACTCGCTGATTTTGGCGGGCGACAAGGGAGAGGGTGAGAGGGCCAGCGGTATAAACGGACGTGGGAGTAACTGCACTAATATCAATTGTCCCTTGGTGATCTTTGAGGTCAAGGACAAATTTCACCAGCTCAATTTGGCGAAAGGAGCCAACACTGCCAGTGACCGGATCTGGGAGCACTCCAGAGGCGATCGCCCGCTGGTTACTGACCGTAAACAACTGATCCAAGCGTTGCAAAATTTGCTCATCGGTCATCTGGCTGGGATCGAGGGAAATGGTAGCTAAATTCTCACCTTCGCGGAACACCTCCTGATTGCGTGCCACTTGGGGCACCACAAGAATATTGCTTTCCCCCTGTAGATAATTGGCCGCTGCTAAAATGCGCACCACATAGGGCTGGCCATCACTAATTTGGCTGCGTAGGCGGTTCACGTCTTCGGTGGTAATTTGAATCACCTGATCTGTCGGTTTGACATTTTGGGGGTTATTGAGAACAATGGCATTGCGACGTGCCTCTCGGAGCAGTTCTTCGATCACTTGGGTGGCTTGACCCGGATCTTTGATATTTTGGATCACAGCAGAGGCCAAAACCTGCCCTGTGCGAATGGCGATCGTCCCCCGCCTTAGTCCCAGCAATAGGATGCTCACGTTTTCCTCAAGGCGTTGGCGACTGGCCTCAAGGGCAGCAATTTCCTGCTGGAGCGTGCGCTGTTGATTGCGTAACACCTGCTGCTGCTGATTGGCAACGGCCAGTTGATCCTGAATGCGATCAATCTCTGCTTGGAGACGATCCTTTTGTCCTTCGACTTCGGCAAGGCGCTGTTGAGCACTGCGAATGGCGGTTTCTAGGGCCGCTTTTTGGCCCGCCACATCCTCGAGGCGGCCTTGGATGGCTTGTCGCTCCCGTTGCAAACGCTGAATTTCTTGCCGCAGGCGTGCCCCTTGGACTTCAAAGTTTTCGAGGTCTTTTTGGGCTTGGGTGTAGCGGTCTTGAAGTTGCTTGAGTTCTGCTTCCGTGAGAGTTTGGCGATTGACGGCCTGCTCTAGGACTTGGTTGGTTTGACTGAGGCGTTGGCGAATGTGGGCCAGTTCAATTTGGGATTGTGCGAGTTCCGCTTCAATTTCATCCTTTTGGGCACGGGTTTCCGCCAGTTCTTGTTCAGCAGCCGCTTGTTGACGGCGAATCGTATCAATGCGCAGCACGCCATCGCGCAATTCACGGCTGAGGGCAAAGAGGATGGCAAGGGTGGAGGCAGAAATTAAGCTGCCTGTGAGAATGGTAATCAGGACAGCCGTCTGTCGAGGCCGCAAATTAAACCAACTCAATCGGGCTTTGCCCACTTTTGAGCCAAGGCGATCGCCCACTGTCGCGATCGCGCCCCCAAGAACAATCACAGCCAAAACCAGAACATACCCAGCCATATTTCGGGTACTGCTGCCACTCCCCAACTATACTTTCTACAGTATGTGCCGATGCTGCCCCCTATAGCGGTTTGGGCAAATCACTTTGACTGAAATCAACCGATGCCAAAAATTGCGACTTGGAACGTCAACTCAATTCGCACCCGTCTTGACCATGTGTGCCAATGGTTGGATCACACTGGGGTGGATTATCTCTGTCTTCAGGAGACCAAAGTCACCGATGCTGAGTTTCCGCGTCAACCCTTTCTGGATCGTGGGTATCAAGTTTATTGTAGTGGCCAAAAGGCCTACAACGGGGTGGCCATTCTCAGTCGTCAGCCCCTTGCGGGCGTAGAAGCAGGCTTTGCCCCCCAATTACCCAGCCACCGTGAGTTGGATACGCAAAAACGACTGATTCGCGCCCAATTAGCCCCTGATGTGATCTTGGTGAATGTCTATATTCCCAACGGCGGAGAGTACGACAGTGAGAAATACCACTACAAGCTGCACTGGTTAAAAACCCTCCATGTCTATCTCGAGCAGCTCACTGCCCAAGGAGAGGTGATTCTCTGTGGTGATTTTAATATTGCTCCTGAAGATAAAGACCTTTTTGATGCCAGCGATCGCGCCACAAAAGTAGGAGCCACCGATGCTGAACGCAACCTTTTAGCAGCCATTCGCGACCTTGGCTTCCACGATGCCTTTCGCCACTTTACCGAGGAGCCCGGGCACTACTCTTGGTGGGACTATCGGGCGGGTGCCTTTCGCCGCAATCATGGCTGGCGTATTGATCACCTCTACATTACCCCCGCTGTCAAAGCCCGGGCCTGCAACTGTCACATTGATATTGCCCCTCGGCGCTTACCCAAGCCCAGTGATCATGCACCCGTGATCCTAGAGATTGAATAGGGGCTGTACGGTGGGTTGGCGCAGCCACTCGGTTAAACTCTGAACCCCTTGGCCGTAGGTGAGATCAAAGGTCAGCGGCGTAATACTAATCAGATTTTGGGCAATGGCTTCCACATCCGTGGGTGCTTGATTGGGGTCTTGGGGATATTCTTCAACCACTTCACCGGCGAGCCAGTAGTAGGTTTTGCCGCGAGGGTCAATGCGTTTTTGGAACAGGTCATGGTAGCGCCGAATCCCCTGTCGTGTAATGACAACGCCAGCAATTTCACTGGCAGGCAGAGCAGGTACATTCACATTGAGGAGCATCTTTGGGGGCAGGGGGGCGGTTTCCAGCGCCTTAAGGAGACGACTGGCAAAGTCAGCGGCCGGTTGAAAGTCATGAACCGTGAAACTGGTGAGGCTAATGGCAATACTAGGAATTCCCTCAATCACCCCCTCCATCGCAGCAGACACCGTGCCGGAGTAGAGAATATCCGTGCCGAGGTTGGAGCCTTGGTTAATCCCAGAAACCACAAAATCTGGGGGTTCCTCTAGGAGGGCACCAAGGGCGAGTTTTACACAGTCAGAGGGGGTACCGGAGCAGGCCCACGCCTTAATACCGGGGTGAAAGCGATCGCTAACGACTTCGGCGCGAATCGGATCAAAAACAGTGAGGCTATGCCCTGTAGCGGAGCGTTCGCGATCCGGACACACAACCACGACTTCATGGCCAGCGATCGCCAGCGTGTCTGCCAACGCCCGAATACCGGGGGCAAAAACCCCATCATCATTGGCAATGAGTAACCGCATTTCCTGCCCCCTGAATCGTGAAATGTTGGCCAAACATTACAGTTGATTGCAAATTGCAGCACACTCCCTGAGAAATGTTAACCTCTAAAAGGGTCAAGTGGCGCACTGCATGACCCGCCCTGCTAAACAGTTTGAAGGTACCATTCCTGACCTGACCACTGTTGGGGATTGACAGGAGCCATGAAACGCCTACTGAACCATCAGTTGAAGGAGAACATTGTGTCTGTGCATCAAAGTCATCCGTTACTCCGTGAAGACCTCAGCGAGTACGTTGCCCATTTGCAACTGCACATGGCACTCCAAGCGCGCAATTTAGTGCCTGCCCTGAAACACACGGGCGACAGCCGCGAGCAACTTCTCCATCAAACCCAAGCCAACTTCGAGAAGCACGTTTCCCGTCAAAGTTATATTGGCTAAAGTAATTTTTCTCTGTGCTCAAACATCAAAAGCTATGATACATCAGCAGCAGTCATCTTGCTGCTTTTTGCGTTCATTAGGGCAGTCGCTCCTCTCACCCCTTTGAGGAACGATCGCAACAGAGTACACTAGGGACGATATTACCATTTGTAACACTCTTGCCAGCGTTCTCAGGAGGTTTTATGGCGCGGACAGAGTCCACGATGCTTGCCCTTGGTACTGTTGCTCCCGATTTTCAACTGCCCGATGTGGTGAGTGGGCAAACGATTTCCCTCAGCACCTTTGCCGACAAGAAAGCCCTACTGGTGATGTTTATCTGTCGCCACTGCCCCTACGTGAAACACGTCCAAGAGGAACTAGCGAAGCTGGGGCGCGACTACAAAGACACCGGCCTAGGAATTGTTGCCATTAGTGCCAATGACGCCGCCAACTATCCCGATGATGCCCCAGAGTCCCTGAAGGCGATGGCCACCGACCTGGGCTTTACATTTCCGCTTTGTTACGACGAGAGCCAAGAAACGGCCAAGGCTTACACGGCAGCCTGTACACCCGACTTTTTCCTCTTTGATGGCGATCGCAAGCTCGTGTATCGCGGACAACTTGATGACAGCCGCCCCCAGAATGGCTTACCAGTCACTGGGAAAGACTTGCGTGCAGCCATTGATGCCGTGTTAGCTGGTCAAACCCCCAGCGAGGATCAAAAACCGAGTCTCGGCTGCAATATTAAGTGGAAACCGGGGAATGAACCCGCCTATTACGGCTAATGTTAGAAAGGCAACGAGAGGGGCACTTTTATTGCCGCTTTTGAGTCGTTAACCTACTGTTATATCAATGCCAATGGGTTTGGCTGTATTGACGCGATTTGTTTTTTAGGGGTGAGCAGTGAATAACCAACTTTTTTCGCCAGTGCAACTGCAGCCAATGGGGGCTGCCCTAAAAACGGTAGCAGTGGCAATGGCAACCGTGGCGATCGCCCTCGGTCCTGTGAGTCCCAGCCGTGGTCAACAAGCCCCCGCACCCCCTGAAACTCCCCCAGCGGCCACCCCCACCCCTCCGCCTGTGAGTCAGCCCCCCGCCGATGAACCCCAAGTGCTGATTGCGGAAGTGGTGGTTGAAGGAGCCACTCCTGAGCTGGAGCAATTGGTGTATCAGGTCATTAACACTCGACCCGGCAGTACCACCACCCGCACGCAACTGCAACAGGATACCAATGCCATTTTTGCCACGGGCTTTTTTGCCGATGTCAATGCCGTCCCTAGCGATACCCCCCTCGGGGTACGGATTACCTTTGTCGTGCGCCCCTATCCGGTACTGCGAGCCGTTCAAGTGGCTGGTAACCAGGTGCTCACCCAAGAAAAAGTCAATGAAATCTTTGCACCGCAAATTGGTCGGACGCTGAACCTCCGCGAGCTACAGTCTGGCATTGAGAAAATCAACACGTTTTATAAAGATAATGGCTACATCTTGGGGCAAGTGGTCGGCACCCCCCAAGTGGATCCCGATGGCGTCGTGACGTTGCAGGTGGCTGAAGGAGTGGTTGAAGAGGTCACCTATCGCTTCCTCAATAAAGAAGGGGAGCCGACCAAACAGCGTACCCGCGACTTTGTGATTAGCCGTGAAATAGACACCCAACCCGGCGTTGTCCTCAACCAAAATACCGTGCAAGCAGATTTGCGCCGCCTCTTTGAACTGGGACTCTTTGAGGATGTGCAAGTTAGCCTTGAACCGGGTCGAGACCCGCGCAAAGTGAACTTGATTCTCAATATCAAAGAGCGCAATACCGGCAGTATTTCCGCTGGGGCGGGTTATAGCTCGGCCTCAGGTCTGTTTGGGACGGTGGCATTCCAGCAAAATAACCTCTTTGGCCGCAACTGGAAATTTGGTGTTGAAGCCCAGGGAGGGACTGAAGGAGAGTTTCTCTTTGACATTAACTTTACCGATCCTTGGATTAAGGGAGATCCCTACCGCACCTCCTATACCGTCAGTGCTTTTAACCGCTTAAATGTACCTTTCACCTTCAGTAATGGTCCGATCAATGTGCCCTTAGCCAATGGCGATTTGCCCCGCATTAATCGTTTGGGATCCGCTGTCTTCTTTACCCGTCCATTTACCAAAGATCGGGATTTGATTCGCACCGCTTGGACCGGCTCCCTTGGTCTGCAATATCAGCGGGTGACGTCCATGGATGGCTCCTTTAATCGAACACCGACGGATTTTCTGGGCAACTGTTTGACCTTCCCTGATAATGGTGTGTGCCGGGGTTTCAATGACCTGTTTACGGTGCAAGCGGCGATTCTGCGGGACTTGCGTAATGATCCCCTGCGGCCGACCAGGGGTCAAGTGATTCGCCTAGGCGTGGATCAATCCATCCCTATTGGCACCGGGAATATCTTGATGAACCGGGTGCGGGGTAGCTATAGCTTCTATATCCCAGTGAAGTTTCTGCGCCTTGAGGGCCCGCAAACCGTTGCCTTCAATATCCAAGCGGGCAACATTTTTGGCGATTTGCCGCCCTATGAATCCTTTACGATTGGGGGTGCCAACTCAGTACGTGGTTGGGAAGAGGGGGCGATCGGCTCCGGGCGTGCCTTTGTGCAAGGGACAATAGAGTACCGGTTCCCTATTTTTAATATTGTTGGTGGCGCCCTCTTTGTGGATGGGGCCAGTTTGCTCGGTACCCAAGGCAGCGTACCCGGTCAGCCGGGGATTGTGCGCGGTAAACCCGGAGAGGGGCTAGGCTATGGCGGCGGCCTGCGGGTAAATACGCCCCTAGGCAATATCCGCATTGACTTTGGCTGGAATAATGAAGGGGGCAGCGCCTTTAGTTTTGGTATTGGTGAACGCTTCTAGGAGACAGATGGATGATCACGGCCTCTGTACCGACAGCATTGGCGGCAACGACTCAACAGACCCTTGCTGGAGCTGCCCAATGGTCAGGGGTGGGCTTGCATTCAGGCCAACGGGTTGAGGTCACCCTTCAGCCGGCACCCGCCAATACAGGACGGCAGTTTGTGCGCCTTGATCTGGAGGGACAGCCCGTGATTCCGGCTCAGATTGAGGCCGTGAAATCCACGCAGTTGGCAACGGAGTTGGTGGCCAATGGCGCCAGTGTGCGCACGGTTGAACATCTCTTGGCAGCGCTGGCGATCGCTGGGATTGATAATGTCATGATTGAGATGACGGGGGCTGAGGTGCCAGTGCTCGATGGCTCGGCGCAACCTTGGCTGGAAGGCATTCAAACGGTAGGTGTTGTCCCTCAGGGGGTTCCTCGACCAGCAGTGATCTTGAAGGAACCGGTCACCATTTACGAAGGAGAAGCCTTTGTCAGTGCCATTCCTGCTCCTGAGCTGCGCCTTACCTATGGCATTGACTTTCCCTATGCGGCGATTGGTCGCCAGTGGTGTAGCTTTACCCCTTCAGAACTGGCGCTAGCCGTTGCACCTGCTCGCACCTTTGGTTTTGCTGAACAAGTGGAGTATCTGCGCAGCCAAGGCTTGATTCAGGGGGGCAGTTTAGAGAATGCTCTGGTGTGCAGTGCCAGTGGTTGGGTCAACCCGCCGTTACGCTTTGCCGATGAACCGGTTCGCCACAAGTTACTCGATCTCTGGGGAGATTTGGCCCTACTGGGGACACCCCCCATCGCGCATTATGTCGCCTATCGCGCGAGTCATCATCTGCATACCCAATTGGCACGGGCGATCGCCCAACAGATGGTTTAGTAGGAAACCATTCTCCCCTATGATTTGTTTATATCTTTGATTTGCAGCCGACACCTACCCCTATGCCAACGTTGACTGACGCCCCACCAACCACTGTGCTGACGGTTACTGATCTTCAGCAGTTGCTTCCCCACCGCTACCCCTTTTTGCTGGTGGATCGGATCATTGACTACGTGCCAGAAAAGTATGCTGTGGGGCTGAAAAACGTCACGATCAACGAACCCTTTTTCCAAGGGCACTTTCCCGGTCGCCCAATTATGCCAGGGGTGCTCATTGTGGAAGCCCTTGCCCAAGTGGGAGGGGTTGTCCTGATGCAGATGAGCTGGGCCAAGGATAAGCTTTCTGTGTTTGCGGGTATTGATAAGGTGCGCTTTCGCCGTCCCGTCGTGCCTGGGGATCAATTAATCCTGCGGGCTGAGCTTCTTGTTGTCAAGCAACAGCGCATTGGCAAAATGCAAGGACGGGCTGAGGTGAATGGTCAATTGGTCTGTGAGGGCGAGATGATGTTCTCGCTGGTGGACTAGTCACAATCAATGATGCAAACACTGATCCATCCCACTGCCGTCATCCATCCCAGTGCCGAGCTACATCCCACAGTTCGGGTTGGTCCCTATGCAGTGATTGGTGAACAGGTACGCGTCGGTGCCCATACTGAAATTGGGGCCCACGTAATTATAGAAGGGCCAACGGAGGTGGGGGTAGGCAATCGTATCTTTCCGGGAGCGATCATCGGCACGGCTTCTCAGGATCAAAAATATACGGGTGCCAATAGTGCTCTGCGCATCGGTGACTACAACACGATTCGCGAGTTTGTGACGATTAACCGCGCCAATGGCGAAGGAGATGCCACGATCATTGGTAACCATAATCTACTGCTGGCCTATGTCCACGTGGCCCATGATTGTGTGATTGAGGATCAGGTGGTAATTACGAATGCAGCCTCGATCGCTGGCCATGTTTGCATTGAATCAAAGGCACGCATTGGGGGTATGGTGGGCATTCACCAGTTTGTCCATATTGGTCGCTTGGCAATGGTGGGGGCAATGGCACGGGTAGATCGGGATGTGCCCCCCTATATGCTGGTGGAAGGTCATCCGGCGCGGGTTCGTGCCCTCAATCAGGTGGGACTGCGGCGGGCGGGCGTGACAGAGACAGAAATGCGCGACCTCAAGGAGGCGTTTCGGATTCTCTATCGTCGTGAGCTGCCCCTTGCTCAGGCGATCGCCCAATTGGCGACCCTACCCCCTTCTGAGTACTTAGAGCATCTACAGCGGTTTTTGACCTATGCTCGTGAAGAGGGACGGCGCGGCTTAACCCCCAGTGGCCGGGGGGCAACGGATTAAGTCTCTTGCCCAATGCCATGCCTGCTGTGGTGCTTGTCCATCCCCAAATTCCCCCCAATACAGGCAACATTGCCCGCACCTGTGCTGCCACCCACACACCGCTGCACCTGATTGAACCCTTGGGGTTTGAACTCAGCGATCGCTACCTCAAGCGAGCCGGTCTTGATTACTGGCCCTATGTCACCTTGCACTGTCACCCCGACTGGCCGACGTTCCTTAAAACCACCCATAGCGGGGGGCGCCTGATTGCCTTTGAGCCTTCAGCCCAGCAGATTTACTGGAACTTTAGCTTTGCTGAGAGTGATTGGCTCGTCTTTGGCAGCGAACCCGATGGCATCCCCGCCGATGTCTTAGCGACCTGTGACGCCTTTTTGAAAATTCCCATGTGGCAGCCGGCGGTGCGCAGTTTGAATCTCTCGGCTTCGGTGGCGATCGCCCTAATGGAAGTCTATCGCCAATTATTTTCCTCTCATCGCCATTCTCTAACCTAAACGAGGCAAAGTACCGTTCCTCAGTTACTTAGTGCTCACCTCCACAAGATTGAGAACAGTTGCCGCAGCCCAATATTTTTTATAGGCTAGAGTTGTTTTTTGCCTCAGAAAGTCCTGTGAAGCTGCCCCAGAGGGTCTATTCCGCACTCTTGCTCAAGGAGATTTCCATTCAGCGACAGCAACTCTTCCGCGCACTGCGCCTGTTGTTTATCTTTTCCTTAGTGGCAGCATCAGCTTGGTTCCTTTGGCAGCGACAGACACGAGTTTTTAGCCGCGTAGGGTACCTCAACGGCACCCTCCTCAACATCTATGCCCGAATTCCTGGCACCCTTGTTTTATATCCGCTGCAGCCCGGCCAGCTTCTAAGCAAAGGTCAGGAAATAGGTCGAATTGAAAATGAGCGTAATCCTCAACTGGAGACTGATCGCCAGAATTTGGAGACCCGCCTCGCCGTCGCCCAACGCCAGCGGCAGGTACTGTTGCAAAAACGCCGCAGTCGCCAACAGCTGATTGCTGAACTGAGTCATGACCAGCGCGAGCAAACTCGTCTGGAGGTTCGTTTTGCCCAAGAGGCGCTCCAGCGGACATTGGCGGAACTGCGGGAAGCTCAAGAGGCGTTTACTCTTGCCCGCCTTGAGGCAGAGCGCTACAGCTGGTTGGTGCGCCAAGGGGCTGTTTCCCAGCAGCGAGCAGATGAAGCCGTTTACAAAGCTCGTCAAGCAGAACAAGTGGTTAAAAACAAACAGGCGGAGCTGCGCCGCTATCAAACAAACCTAGAAGCCTTTCGCAAGGGCTTACAACTGGATTCAGCTCGCACGTTTAGCTTTCCCCAAATTCGCGTGATTGACCTGCAAATTGAAGTCGTAAACATTGAAGGGCAAATTGCCGAAGTGGAGGCGACCATTGCAGAATTAAAAAAAGAAATTGCCAACATCAAGCAACAGTTGGCGCTGCAGCGTTTAGCTCGCATTCAGTCACCAATTAGGGGTGTGGTGTGGTCAGTGATTCACAAAAGCGGTACTTTAGGTATTCCCATTAGTGCCGGTGATCCCATTGCCAAAGTTCTAGACTGTGATGATGTCTGGGCAACGGCTCTTGTGGCTGAACGAGAGAATGCCCGCCTCCGAGTCGGTCAACCGGCCATTGTCCGCCTGCTGGATGGGAGCGATCGCCGGATGTCGGGATGGGTGCGCGCCATTCGCGGTGGTCCGGGAAAAGTCGTCGTGGGAGAGACTGTCGCTGTACCCCCTCCAGATCTAGTGCGCAATGAACTGGCGGTGGATGTTGCCTTAAACAAGTTGCCACCAGAATTAGGTACTCAGCGGTTTTGTGGGATGGGTCAAAGTGTAGAAGTTATTTTTGATGCTCGCTCCTAATTGAGCTGTTCCCAATCATTGTGTAGTTCCCGAAACCCATGCTAATGAAAAAGCAACAATCTACAATAACGCTGCTGCTGTTGGCTCTCCTGGCCTTTGCAGCCCTTCAGCTCTGGACTTTTAACTGGCAAAATCTCCTCCCCAACCTTGTGGGCACTTGGCATGCCGGCAAGGCCCTCTTTCGCACAGAGGGCACCAGCCTAGAGGCACTGCTGTTGCCCGCTGTTCTGTGGGCAGCAATAATTTTATTGATTAAAGAACTCTGGCCGCAGCCCACTACCCTAGCTCGGCTCCTAGTTGTGGGCGGGACACTCTTCTTTGGGGTGCGCTATGAACTCTGGCGAGTCTTCTTTAGTCTCAACCTTGATGATCCGATTAACGGGACGCTCTCCGTCGGTCTCTTTTTGGCAGAACTCCTGATGGTGTTCAACACGTTGGGGTTCTTTTTTCACTGTAGTTTTACAATCAACCGCAGTCCAGAGGCCGATCGCTACGAGCAGGATGTCGTTAGTGGCAAGTACCAACCTTGGGTGGATGTGATCCTGCCCACATACAACGAGGGCGTGGACATTCTCCGCCGCTCGGTCATTGCCTGCCAAGCAATGGACTATCCCAACAAACGCATTTATCTTTTGGACGATACCCGTCGTCCCCACGTGCGTGCCTTGGCTGCCGAATTGGGCTGTGAATATCGCGATCGCCCCGACAACCGCCACGCCAAAGCGGGCAATATCAACCATGCCCTGCCCACCCTCAGCGGCGAGTTTATTGCCGTCTTTGATGCCGACTTTACCCCCTGTCGCAATTTCCTCAACCGCACCATTGGCTTTTTCCAAGACCCCAAAACCGCGATGGTGCAGACCCCTCAGCACTTCTTTAACGAGGATCCGATTACCGTCAATTTGGGGTTGGAGGGAATTGTCAACAATGAGCAGAGCCTGTTTTTCCGCTTTATCCAACCCAGTCGTGACTGGTGGGATGCAGTGGTCTGCTGTGGCACCTGTTTTGTCATTCGCCGCAGTGCCCTCGACGAAATTGGTGGTATTCCCACCGATACAATCACGGAAGACTACATGACCAGCATGAAGCTCCAAAGTTTAGGCTATCGGGTGAAATACCTCAACGAAGCTCTCTCTGCTGGCATGTCTCCCGAAACCATTAGCGCTTACGTAAACCAGCGCCTGCGCTGGGGACAGGGCACACTGCAAATGTTGTTTGTGGGTGGCAACTGTTTTACAGTGCCTAATTTGCGGCTCAGTCAGCGTTTTTCCCACGCCTTGAGCATTGTCTATTGGTTTTTGGCCCTGTCGCGGGTCATTTGCCTACTAGTTCCGCTGACGTTTCTGCTATTTGGAGCTGCCCCGCTGCGAGCCACAATCAATGAGATTCTTTACTTTTATTTACCCTACTACATTGGGAATGCCTTGAGTTTCGCTTGGTTTACTGAGGGGCGCCGCTCCGCCTTTTGGTCTGATGTCTATGAAACAATTCTGGCTTTTCCCATGGCAATTACCATTGTGCGCACGATAATCCAACCTCGCGGCAAAACTTTTAAGGTCACGCCCAAGGGAATCATTGATCCCCACCGTATTAACCCCAACTGGCCGCTGATTCGCCCGCTGTTGGCTGTTGCTGCCCTAACAATTTTAGGTATCCTCTGGCGCAGCCGCCCCCTCCAGGACACCACTGTCAATCCCGATAGCTTGACAGTCAATCTCTTTTGGAGTACCTATAATCTAGGGTTGCTACTGGTCTCAATTATGGTAGCTATTGATGTGCCCCAACGGCGTTTTACTCGATTTAACCGCGACGAACGCTGCCACTTCTTGAGGACTTCGGAAAACTGTGAGCTAACCCTGGGTGGCTCAACCTACAGCGGCTATACTCTCGACATGAGCGAGGGCGGTGCGCGCCTCCACCTGTGGTCTGAGGATCTCTCCAGCCAAGAGATGGCTCAGTGCTTGAAGAAAGCGGAAGGTTATTTGTGCTTTTCTGCTCCCAGTGAGCTGGCTGGCTTAACACTGCCGGTAACCATTCGCTGGTGTGCCCCCTTGTCTCAAAAGCCCGGTCAGAAGAAAGGGGGATTTGTAGCGGTGGGAGTGCTTTTTGCGGAACTCTCTTTGGTGCAGCAGCGCCGCTTGATTCCCTACCTGTACTGTCAACCTAGTCAGTGGGAAGAGGTACGCGCCCCTGAGTTAAAAACCGCTTGGGCAATGCTCCAAAGTCTATTTCGGTTACATCCCCTTGCCGAGAGCCGCTAACCATTGAGAAGGGTGAGGAGATTTTGAATCGCCATACTGGTAGCGCGAATGGCCGCATGGATATTGGCGTTTTTTGGCTCAACTTGTAGCAGATAGGCCAAGCTGGATTGGAGATACGTCAGCGCCATCTGAATGTTGGGATCAATGGGCTGGTAGGCTTGGGGTGGATAGGGCTGACCATAACTGGGATGGG
>FMSI01072669.1_pt1 | contig 15157 bp, 15 predicted proteins | sample 1504471 | NCBI WGS metagenome assembly FMSI01 (sample SAMEA4475357, study PRJEB15587) | soil metagenome | biome: Soil; feature: Field | place: India | collected 2015-03-11 | depth 0 m
CAAAGTCCCAGAAGATATTCGAGAGAAAATAGATAATTTTTTACAAACAACAAATCCCCAATCCCCCATCGAGCACCTGGATCACAAACAAACAAATATGTCTTATAAGTCGAATGTTGAGTCGCCTGATAATTACAAAAGTAATTCTGCCAGGTGCTTGACCAATCACCAATCACAAATAACCAGTAACCAATCACCAATCACCGATCTCCCCCTCATTTCCGTCATTACCGTCGTTTTCAATGGTGAAAAATACTTAGAACAAACCATTCAGAGTGTTATCAACCAAACCTATCCAAATGTTGAATACATAATTATAGATGGCGGTTCCACCGACGGAACCCTCGACATCATACGCAAATACGAGCATGCTATTGATTACTGGGTGAGCGAGAAGGATAGGGGGATTTATGATGCGATGAATAAGGGGGTAAGATTGAGTTCAGGCGAATGGATAGGAATATTAGGAAGTGATGATTTTTATGAACCAAATTCTTTAAATGATTTTATGATCAATTCCAAAGATGTTGATGCAATGATAGTATATGGTAATAGTAAGGTATTTAAAAATAATAAATTACTATATGTAAGAGAAACAAATGCAAATATTCAAAAAATTAAAAAAGATTTCATTTTTTTTCACCCTGATAGTTTAGTTAATAGAAAGGTCTATAAAGAAATAGGTTTGTATGATTATACATTTAAAATAGCTGGTGATTATGATTTTTTTTTGAGAGTTTATTCAAAAAAATTCGAATTTAAAAAAATTAATAGCATAGTTTTGAATTACAGAATAGGAGGCGCATCTTATGATTACAAAAAAGTGCTCCAAGAACATTTAGTTATAAATAAAACCCATAAAATTGGTGTAAGATTTCTTATAAATATCTATATAAAATATATGAAGTCATACATTAAAATGAAATTTAAGTTTTCTGAAGATTCACTAATTTTAAAAATTTATAGGCAACTGAAAGGGAATAAGGTTTTTTATTGAGTATAGTATGAAAATTTATATTGACGGTCTTTTCTACAAATGTGCTGGGATAGGTAGGTATTATGAGGTGATGCTAAATGAATTATTGAATAAAGGAATCAAGATAATTACTTCTATCCCTAATAAGCATGTGGAATCGTTTTTTCGCGATTTTGGTTCTTATCAGAATCTCGATGTCATTTCTGTTGATTATGAAAAATTTTCTTCTAAAGGGTTTTTAGTGCATTCAGTTATTTTGAAAAAAATTGAAAATAAAGTAGATATTTTTTTCTTTCCTCACATAAACCTCCCTAAATATATTCCCAATAAAAGTGTTGTAACAATACATGATCTAGGACCTTTTACCGAATTCTGGGATCGAAATATTGTAAAAAAAAGTTTATTCAAATTTTATTTGAAGAGAGCTGTTGAAAAAGCCAGCAAATTAGTCTGTATATCTGAAACAACTCGTAATGATCTTTTTAGTTTGTTTCCTGGGGCAAAAGAAAAAAGTGAAGTTATTTATAATTTTTTAGATGAAAAATTCCTTTATCCAATTTGTAAAAATTATGATAGATTAATTGAAGAGAAATATATTCTCTTTGTTGGAAATAGAAAGAAACACAAGAATATAGAGGGACTTATTAGGGCATATGATATCATAAAAGATAAAATAGAACATTTACTAGTTATTGCAGGAGCTAAAGAAAAAGATAGAGATGAAGTGGATAATTTAATAGAAAAGTTAAAAATAAAGAATAGAATTATCGAGTTTATATTACCAACAGATAAAGAACTTTTGAATTTGTATTCCAATGCAGACTTATTTGTGTTTCCGTCATTTTTTGAAGGCTTTGGATTTCCACCTCTTGAAGCTGTTAGCTGTGGAACCCCAGCTATAGTATCCAACATACCTATATTGAAAGAGATTTTTGGAGATTCTGCCATTTTTTTTGATCCTTATAATTATATTGATATATCTGAAAAAATATTAATGGTTTTGAATAATCAAGATATGAGAAAAAAACTACTTGAAAGGGAGAAAGAGAGAATTTATAATTTTGATAAAAGTGTATCTTTAAAAAAATATTTGAAAGTTTTTGAACAAATAATTGAAAGGAAGAATAATGCCTAAAATCTTACATATTCCCAATTATTATCTCCCCAATTTTGGTGGAATTGAACAGGTTGCTTATGATATTGTGTCAGGATTGAAAGATGAATATGAGCAGAAAGTAATCTGTTTTAACACTTCATCTAATACTGTTAAAGATATTTATGATGATATAGAGATAATTAGAATAGGGTTTAAATTAAAGTTAGCTTCGCAGGCTATTTCACTCAGTTATTTGTTTAAGTTATTTTTGCTGATAAAAAAGTTTGACCCTGATATAATATACTTGCACTTGCCTAATCCATTGGTTTCAATATATTTGCTTTTGAGTAAAATTAAAGACAGAAAATTGATTGTTCATTGGCATTCAGACATAATAGATCAAAAGATTTTAAAAAAATTTTACTACCCTTTCCAATACTTAATTTTAAAAAGAGCAAGTAAGGTTTTTGCTACAAGCCCTAACTATATAGAAAGTTCTGAAGATCTTAAACCATTTTTGAATAAAACTGATGTGATTCCCAATATTGTAAACACAAGTAAGTTTGTATTAAGCGATGAAAATATGAAAAATATTGAAAAACTAAAATTGAAGTTTGGAAACAAAAAGGTATTGTTTTTTTTAGGAAGGCATGTTCCTTACAAAGGTATAGAATATATTATAAAAGCAAGCGATTTGCTGCATGAAAATGCTGTGATACTTATCGCTGGTGAGGGTCCTTTAACAGATTATCTAAAAAGGATGGCCAATGGTAAGGGTAATATTGTTTTCCTAGGCAGAATTACCAATGACGAACTCAAAGAGTATTTAGCTATATCATATCTATTCTTGTTTCCTTCTGTAACAAAAAATGAGGCATTTGGTATTGCGTTGGCGGAGGCACTTTATTGTGGTGTGCCAGCAATCGGATTTAATATAGAAGGTTCTGGAGTAAACTGGGTTAACAAAGATGGTTACACTGGCTTTATGGTGGAAAACAGAAATTTTGTTGAGTTTGCAAATAAAATAAATTACCTATTAGAAAATGAAAAATTAAGAAATCAAATGTCAGAAAATGCTAAAAAATGGATTAATGATAATTTTACTAAGAATAAAATGATATCCAAATTGAAACAAGAATTAAAAAATATTTTGTCGGATAATTAGGAGAAAATGGTTATGATTAATATTATACTTTGTGGCGGTAGTGGGACGAGATTATGGCCATTGAGCAGGAAACTTTTACCGAAACAATTTGTGAGGTTGTTTGGGGATAAGTCTCTTTATCAGATGACTTTGGAGAGAAATGCAAATGTGTGTGACTCCTTTATGATTGTTACCGGTAAGGATCACTATTTCTTAGCTCTTGATCAGGCAAATGAGTTGAGTCAGATTTTTGACATAAATAGTTTTAGATTTCTTTTGGAACCTGTGGGAAGGAATACTGCTCCTGCTATTGCCCTTGCTGCTTTTGGTGTTGATAGAGAGGAGATTATCTTTGTTACTCCAAGTGATCACCTGATAAAAAATCTCGAAGGGTATAAAAAATCTGTAATGAGAGCGTGTGAGCTTGCCCAAGAAGGGTTTCTTGTAACATTTGGTATAAAGCCCACCTATGCCGAGACGGGGTATGGATACATCGAGGCAGATGGTGAGGATGTGATTAGTTTCAAAGAGAAACCTGATTTAGAAACTGCGAAAAGTTATCTATCAAAAAATAGTTCAGCTTCGATGCGTTATTATTGGAATTCCGGGATGTTCTGCTTTAAGGCAGGAGTGTATTTAGGTGAATTGGAGAAGCATTCCCCTGATATTTTTAAGTATGCTAAGTCTGCTTATGAGAGTAGAGAAGAGAACGGTAATATTGTGAAAATCGATTACGATATGATGATGCAGATACCTGAGGATAGCATCGATTATGCCGTGATGGAAAAGAGTGATAAGGTAAAAGTGGTGCCATCCGATTTTGAGTGGAATGATTTGGGTAGCTTTGAGTCGCTTTATAATGAAATTGAAAAGGATAGTGACGGAAATACCAAAGCCGATAATGCTGTATTGATCGATTCAAAAGATAATTTGGTAATAACCTCAGATAGAGATGTGGCGATTGTGGATGTATCTGATCTAATGGTAGTGGATACAGAGGATGCACTTTTGATTGCAAAAAAAGGTTCGGGGCAGAAGGTAAAAGATGTCGTGTCTAAAATTAAGAGGAGCAATCCTGAGTTGCTTGAAACCCACAAAAAGGTAGACAGACCTTGGGGAAGTTTCGAGGTTTTACTGAACGGTAATGGCTACAAAATTAAAAGAATCATTGTAAAACCTAATTCCAAACTATCTTTGCAGAAGCATTTGCATAGGAATGAGCATTGGATAGTGGTAAGTGGGACTGCCACTGTGACGGTGGGAGATAAAAAATATTATGTGAGACCAAATGAATCAACCTATATCAAAATGGGTGAGGTGCATAGGCTTGAAAATGAAGGCAAGATTGATCTTGTAATGATAGAGGTACAGGTGGGGGAATATACAGGTGAGGATGATATTGTAAGGATAGAGGATGTATATAACAGATGAGTAAGGGAGTTTATAGAGTTTATAGCGTTCGTAGGGTTTATAGGGCTTTGGTTCAAAATTCAGTGTCAAGGCTGATATATCTTGTGAGAGTTGGAGTTGACAGCAATAATAAGAATATGAAAAAAATAGATTGGGAAAAGGTTGATTTATACGAGTTATGAAAAGTAGTAAAATTGTTCAAATACTAATTGATTTCATTGTTCTGTACATAACCGTATACTTTTTAACAGAATGGATCGGTTTGGGGACTGAGGAGACTTTCAAGAAAGTAATTCTTGTTGGTTCCACTATATTTTACATGGACCTTTTTGGTTTCTATGATAGGAAAGGTTTAGCCAAGAATGAATTATTGTTTTCCATGTCGATGGTGGTTTTTTTTACCTTTATTACTTCTGTTTTGATAACATTCATAGTCTATTTCACAGTTCTCGGTAGAAAGATATACATTGGTTATTTTCTGATACTATTTTTCTATCTATTTATAAAAAATAAGTTAAACCTGATGTATCCATTGAAAATAAGGTATTTCTCGTTGGGGTGCGACGAGTTGTTAACTAAGAATGGAATTGAGGATTTTAATGTGTTTGATAAGAATCAGTCATTCACAACCAATGATGTTATAATACTCAATGATATAGCAAAATTGCCTGAAGAAATATCATTACATATTCTAAAGTTGAAACTATCAGGTGTCATAGTTATCCCCTTGACAAAATTTTTAGAGAAGAGGTTTGATAAAATACCTCTTGAGTTTTATGATGACCTTAATAGATTGATTTTCCTTGACGGTTTTGATCGGATAAAAGCTAAGTCGGAGCAGTCAATTAAAAGAGTATTTGATATTGTATTTTCTCTTTTGATGCTTATTATGATATCACCTATTTTGATATTAACTGCCATTGCTATAAAATTAGACTCCAAAGGACCTGTGTTTTTTAGACAGAAAAGAACCGGTGAGCATTCAAAACCTTTCATGATTTTTAAGTTTAGAAGTATGTATATTGATGCCGAAAAGTTTGGTGCAAAATGGGCGGAGAAGGATGATCCAAGGATTACGCGAGTGGGTAAATTTATTAGAAAAACGAGAATAGATGAATTGCCACAACTTATAAATATATTAAAAGGTGAGATGAGCTTTGTTGGACCAAGGCCTGAAAGACCTGAGTTTGATGAGATGCTGGCTAAGGAGATCCCTTTCTGGATGTTAAGGTATCTTGTAAAACCTGGTTTAACAGGCTGGGCACAGATAAATTACGATTATGGTGCTTCCATTGAAGATGCAAGAGAAAAACTTAAGTATGATTTGTACTATATCAAAAATTTCTCACTCTATCTCGATTTGAAGATCATCTTTAAAACATTGAAAGTCGTTTTCTTCGGCAAAGGTAGATAAGGTTTTAGATACCAACATCCCCTTGTATTTTCTCTTCGTTTCATCTATCATATAAAAAAGGCTCCTATAAGGGGGTAGATATGTTTGAATTGGTTGAATTAGAGAAGAAGGTTGATAAAAAATTTTACGAGGAAAGGATTGAGGAGTTGAGACAAAGGCTGTTTTTTGCTCAACTCGAAGCTAAAAAACTGAAAATCCCCATAGCTATTTTAATTGCTGGTGTGGACGGAGCTGGTAGAGGGGAGATCATAAATCTCATCACAGAGTTTATGGATACGAGGTATCTTAAAACCCATACATTCTGGGCTGAGACGGAAGAGGAAAGGGAGAGCCCTCCCTTTTGGAGATACTGGAGGGCTTTGCCCGCCGCTGGTACAACTTCTTTGCTATTCGGTGGGTGGTATGAGAATACATTTTTAGATTTGGCTTATGGTAGGATAGATATAGATAGATTTGATAGAAGGATGCAAAGAAGGGTTAGATTTGAACGCTCTCTGTTTAACAATGGCACATATTTGGTAAAATTCTGGCTACATCTTTCTCAAGAGGGGCAGAAGAAAAAGGTTAAGAAGATCTACAAAGAGTATCCTGAGGATATTGCTAAGTTTCGAATAAATAAGAGAAATGTAAAACACTATAAAGAAATTATCGATGCTGCTGCCCGTGCAATCAGAGTGACTGATAGGATAGAGGCGCCATGGGTGCTGATCGATTCTTACGATTGGAGAAATAGAAACCTCAATGTAATTGAAACCCTTGTAAACCTCTATGAAGGGGCCATCAAACGACATAACGAAGAATCTCAAAAGTGTGTTTCTACAAATGTAAATATCTCATACAACTACCCATCAATTCTCGATAATGTGGACTTATCAGTTTCCATTTCAAAAAAGGAGTATGAAAAGGAGCTTGAAGCATTGCAGTTAAAACTTTGGGGGTTGACTTGGCAGGCACATCAGAAAAAGATCTCCACTATCATACTATTCGAAGGGTGGGATGCCGCTGGAAAGGGTGGTTGCATAAGGAGGATCACGAAAGGGATCGATTCGAGGTTGTATCAGGTAATTCAGGTGGCAGCGCCCACAGATGAGGAAAAGGCTCATCATTATTTATGGCGGTTTTGGAGACATGTGCCGAGATTCGGTTTTGTGACCATCTATGATAGATCTTGGTATGGAAGGGTACTTGTGGAAAGGGTGGAAAACTTTGCAACCACTGAGGAGTGGTCTCGGGCTTACTCCGAAATAAACGACTTTGAGGAGCAGCTTACTCAGTATGGGAAGATTCTGCTCTTTAAATTCTGGCTTCATATCTCAAAGGATGAGCAACTTAATAGATTTAAGGAAAGGGAGTCTAATCCGTTGAAACAGTATAAGATAACCGACGAGGACTGGAGAAATAGAGAAAAGTGGGAACTGTACAAGGATGCTGTGGATGATATGGTGGCGAAAACCAGCACAGATATCGCTCCATGGTATATAATTCCTGCAAATGATAAAAAGTATGCCCGAATTGAGGTATTAAAAACTGTTTGTGAAAAGTTGGAGAAACATTTAAAGAATTTTGAGTAATGTTTTATTATAAAGTGGCTGTAGCCGTCCCATATTTATCTTTTTTGACTTATAAATCTCAGTATGCGTTAAATATTGGTGCTGTAGTAAGGGTTGAAGTAAGGAAAAGATATGTGTTAGGAATTATTTATGAGATTACTCAGTCGGTTGAAGATGAACAGATAAAAGAAATTACCGAAGTATCAGATGAGATCTCAATAAAAAATGAATATTTAAATTTCATTCAGAAATTAAGCAACTATTACACTTACCCGATTGGCACTGTTATTCATAAAATAGTTCCTTTACGGTTTATCGAACCTGTACTTAGTAAAATAAGAGAACCCAAGACAGAATATAACAATGTGGTACTAAACGACGAACAGCAAGTTGTCTACGATGAAATTAAAAAGGGGTTTGATAGGTTTGGAGTGTACCTCATTTATGGAGTAACAGGTAGTGGCAAGACAGAGGTTTACTGTAAGTTTATAAACGATGTGATAGCTAAAGGTGGACAGGTATTGTATATCTTGCCCGAGATTGCTCTTACCACGCAATTGTTTCAAAGGGTACAATCGAGATTAGTAAAAGAGGCGGCCATCTATCACAGCAAGATATCAGACAAAAAAAGGAAAGAAGTTATTTATAGTTTCAACGCTGGTAAGTTATCTGTAATTGTTGGTGCCAGAAGTGCCCTTTTTATACCTGGAAAAGATGTCAAATTGATCATTGTGGATGAGGAGCATGATAGTAGTTTCAAGCAGGAGGATATACCACATTATCATACGAGGGATATGGCTGTGCTTTATGGTAAGATTTTGAATATACCTGTTGTTTTAGGCTCGGCTACACCATCTATCGAATCATATTTTAATGCGTTATCTGGGAAATATCATCTTCTCAAATTAGAAAAGAAATTCCATTCCAATAGTGAAACTGATATCGATATTTTAGATATGAAAAAGGAAGAGGTAATAGGTGATTTTCTCAGTAAGAAACTTTATGATGCCATATACGAAAGGTTATCAAAGGATGAGCAGACCCTCTTACTTATAAATAAAAAAGGTTATTCAAACTACATAATTTGTCGATCTTGCGGGAATATCTTTCAATGTCATAATTGCTCTGTTTCGATGACCTATTATAAATCTGAAGAGATGGCAAAGTGTCATTACTGTGGTGGGTATGCTAAATTTTTCAAATGCCAGCATTGTGGTAGTACAGACTTTTTCGTTTCAGGGACAGGTTCGGAAAAGGTGTATGATGTCGTTAATCAACTTTTTCCAGAACAGGTGATAAGACTTGATCAGGATATAGTTACCTCCAATAAAAGGGTTGATGGGGTATTTGAGCAATTTGCCAATAAGTCGAAAAAGATACTGGTGGGTACCCAGATCATTTCAAAGGGGCTAAATTATCCTGATATTACGCTTATAGGTGTGATAAATGTTGACAACCTTTTTACCATCCCAGATTTTAGAGTGGAAGAAAGGGCAGTGCAGCTTTTAACTCAGTTTTTGGGACGAGGTGGAAGGTTTGATAAACCGTGTCAGATGATCATTCAGACATACAATCCCGATAATCCTGTATTTGAAATAGTAAGAAGTGGGGATTTGGAAAAATTTTATCGTGAGACATTAGAAAAAAGAAGATTGTTGGGCTATCCACCATTTGTGAAATTGGTTAGAATCTTGCTCGATGGTGCAAAGATGGAAGAATTGATGAATTGTGCTTACAAATTGGTGGAGTCTTTGAAATCGAATGCAAACAATGACAAAGTCTTAGGACCGACAGTTGCTCCGATTTCAAAGATTAAAAATAGATACAGGGTTCAGATAATTCTAAAGGTTCATAAAGTTTCAAATATATCTAAATATAGACAGATTGTGGATGAGGTTTTTCAGAAAAACAGAAAAGGGAATATGAAGTTCATTTTTGATGTTGACCCATATAACTTTATGTGATTATAATTGTTAGTTTCGAAAAAATGAGGTGATAGATGCTGAAATATGGTGATAGGGTGATCCTCACGGATCATAAAAAGAATAAACATACCATTACACTTAAAGAGGGTGCCAAGTTTTCCACAAATTATGGATTTATCGAGCATGATAAGATATTAGAAGCTGGAGATGGTGGGGTTGTTCTAAGTAGTAAGAATATTAAATATACCGTGTTAAAACCAACATACATAGATTATGTAATGCATATCAAGAGAAACGCACAGATCATTTACCCAAAGGACACAGCACTGATGCTTATGGAAGGTGATGTCTATCCCGGACTTGAGGTTTTAGAATCGGGGATAGGGCAGGGGGCTTTTTCCATTGCACTTTTGAGGGCTTTGGCTGGTAAGGGGCATCTTGTAAGCTACGAGATAAGGGAAGATTTTGCTGAACAGTCCAAGAGGTTTATAAAAGAGTTTTTGGGAGAAGTGGAGAACCATACTGTAAGGATAGGAAATATCTATGAAGGATTTGAAGGCGTCTACGATAGGGTATTCTTGGATCTACCTGAGCCGTGGCATGTTTTAAAATATTTAGGAACAGGATTGAGGGATGGTGGAATTGTAGTGGCCTATATACCCACCGTTATTCAGCTAAAAAATTATGTGGATACGATGAAGGAATTGGGGTATTTTGCCGATATAGAATCTTTTGAACTTATCAAGAGGCCATGGAAGGTGGATGGGATGTCTGTAAGACCAGAGATGTGGATTTACAATCATAGCGCCTTTATCTGTAGAGCAAGAAAGATGAAGTGTTAGAGGTAAGTATATGTCTGATAAATTCCCCGTTACTCCTGCGACAAGACTGTTGGATGGTAAAAAAATCAATTACAGTAAGCACTTATATGAATACGAGGAGAAGGGTGGTACAAGGGTATCCTCACAGAAATTAGGTGTTGATGAGCATATCGTCATCAAAACTATTGTCTTAGAAGATGAAGCGAAGAAGCCTCTCATAGTTCTCATGCATGGAGATATGGAGATCTCCACTAAAAACTTGGCTCGCTTTTTGGGTGTAAAGACTATTCAGCCATGTTCACCAGAGACAGCCCAAAAGCATACTGGTTATTTGGTAGGTGGTACATCTCCATTTGGCACAAAAAAACAGTTGCCGATTTTTATGGAAAAGACTATCTTAGATTTAGAAAAAATATATATAAATGGTGGTAAAAGAGGTTTTTTGATCTCGTTAGATCCAAAAGTATTAGTTGAGATTTTAAAACCAACACTGGTTGAGGTTGGGTACAGATGAACAGAAATCTAATCATCTTCGATATGGATGGTACTTTGATAGATAGCAGTGAGGATATCACCATATCAGTAAATTTTGTAAGAGAAAACTTTGGACTTCCACCCTTGGCAAAAGATGACATAGTTGACATTATCAATGGGGATAGGAGCAAATTAGCATACGGTTTGTATGGTGTGAAGGATTATACTCCTGAGCATAGAAAACTTTTTGAATCCCACTATTTTGAGCAGTGTGTTAAAAATACATATCTATACGATGGTGTCTTAGAACTTCTTGAATATCTCCATGATAATGGTTTTAAACTGTCCGTTGCCACAAATGCTTATACAAAGTTTGCTGAGAGGATGCTTTCCCATTTGGGTGTGGATAGGTATTTCTCCAATATAGTAGGTGCTTGTAAGGTGGGCAAGGCAAAGCCAGATCCCGATATGATCTTCCATATAATAGAGCAAACTCCGTCCGTAGAAAGGGTGGTGATGGTGGGGGATAATCATACCGATGTGTATGCCGCATTAAATGCCAATGTAGAAATGGTTTTTGCTGGATGGGGGTTTGGAAAAATCGAAAGTTACGATAAAGTCAATTTCATAGCTCATAAGCCATCGGATCTGCTTACATATTTAGTAAATAACTAAAATAAAACGAAGTGTTTTAAAGATTACAATTTAACTTAGACTTGATTTTTTAATTAAAAGTTATAGATTTATTCTTCGGAGGTAAACTATGGAACAATTTTATGCAGGTTCTATTTTTGAAATAGAAGACAGAAGATATGAAAACAAGAAACTTGTGGTGTTGACAAGATCGATCATCACCAAAGAGCACTTTTACCTCATCAGCTTCAGTTCTTTTGAGCCATGGAGCGAGAGGGTGGTAACGATCGACAACAGGTTTGAAAGGGCGTGGGTGACCCTCGATGAAGTGAAGTATTTGGCAGAATGTGATAATGTTAGATATGTGGGTGATGTGAATAATTACAAAGAAGGGATTGCCTCGGCGATAAATCAGAACAAACCTTTGGTTGCCTAACCTTTTTTTATGAGTGTGGATACGGCTATTGCCGCTATCCCCTCTTCCCTTCCAGTGAACCCCATCTTTTCGGTGGTGGTAGCTTTTATTGTAATGTCTTCTGTATTTATATTTATTACCGATGCTAATTTTTCTCTCATTTGAGGGATAAAACTTTTAAGCTTCGGCTTTTCAGCTATGATTGTGGCATCTATATTGGAGATTTCATAACCAGCACTTAAAACAAGGGATACGGCATCTTTTAAAAGTATTTTTGAATCTATATCTTTGTATTTCATGTCATTATCGGGGAAAAGGTTCCCTATATCCTTACCCAAAGCAGGTCCCACTATACTATCGATTATCGCATGTATCAATACATCGGCATCGCTATGCCCCAAAAGTCCTAAATGATATGGGATCTCTATACCACCCAACACCAACTTTCTATTCTCTGCAAAACGATGGGCATCAAACCCAATACCTGTCTTGATCTTCATTTTTTATCGCTAATATTTTCTTTTTTATCGTTATTATCCGTATCGTCATCCGGAAGGTCTATAGTAATATCGAGGGAAAAGTCGATACAACGAGATGGATCTTTGATGGAGAACTTCTTATTGCATGTACCTCTCCAAGCACATATAGAGCATGACGGTTTTATGTTCCTCTTCATATTGCCTCCCACATTTTTTTATGATATAATTAATTTGATAAAATGTCAATTAAAGAGGGCAAAATGAGGATAGCTGTCATAGGTGGCGGTATTTCAGGAGTATCCACCGCTTTTTTATTGGAAAAGTTGAGTGAGAAACTTAATTTAGGCTTAGATATAACGATCTTGGAGAAAAAATTAAGATGGGGTGGCTCCATCGAAACCTCAAGAGAGGATGGGTTTATTGTAGAAGCAGGTCCGAATGGATTTTTGGATAGTAAACCCCACACACTTGATCTAATATCTTTGGCGGGACTTTCTGAAAATCTTTTAAGAAGCAACGACTTAGCAAGAAAAAGATACATCATGAGAAATGGATCTTTACACCGTTTACCAGAAAACCCACCTATGTTTTTCAAATCCAAACTTCTCTCATTTTCAGGGAAATTAAGGATAGCGAGCGAATATTTTATTCCGAAGGCAGAACTCGAGGATGAGTCTGTGGCAGATTTTGCAAGGAGAAGATTGGGGCAGGAGGCACTGGAATACCTCATCGGTCCTATGGTTTCAGGGATATTTGCTGGGGATCCAGAGAAGATGAGTTTGAGATCATGCTTTCCCGTGATAAGGGATCTCGAACTGAATTATGGTGGACTTTTCAAGGGGCTCTTCAAGAAAAAAGGTAAAAAAAGTGGTCCTGCTGGTCCTGGTGGTGTACTTACATCTTACAAAAATGGGCTTGATAACATGATAACTGATCTCATGGAGAGGATAAAAACTGTAAAAAAGATGGCCAACACAGAGGTATTTTCCATCGATAAAAAGGGAGATTCATACCTTGTAAATACCAATAATGGAGTATTTGAGTTTGACAAACTTTTCATAAATGCTCCCTCTTATGCTGTATCCAAGATGCTTGAAGGTTTCAATAAGGAGGTAGCGGAAGAGCTAAATAAAATAAATTATGCTCCTGCTTTTGTTGTTGGGTTTATTTTTAAACCTGAAGATATGGAGGATCCCCTTGACGGATTTGGCTATCTCATCCCTCATTCTGAAAATAAGAGAATATTAGGGGTGTTATACGATTCATCTATCTTCCCCGATAGGACGAGAGATGGGTATAAAATAGCACGAGTTATCATGGGTGGGGATAAGAATAGGTGGATTCTGGAGAAGTCGGACGAAGAGTTGATCAGAATGGCTTACGATGACATCAAGTCAACTTTGAAGATTAAAAAAGAACCTTACAAGGTAAAGTATTTCAGATGGGAGAAGGCAATCCCGCAATACTATTTAGGACATTACAAGATAGTGGAATCTGTGGAAGACTTCTGTAAGAAAAATAATGACATTTTTATTGGTGGGAATATATTATACGGGGTGGGGATCAACGACTGTACCAGGACAAGCTTCATGAATGTGGAGAGATTTAAAAACCTTTTAAAATAAATTACAAGGGAGGTTTGTATGTCTAAACCAAAAGTGGCCGTTGTATTGAGTGGTTGTGGTGTTTATGATGGTAGTGAGATCCATGAAGCGGTTTTAACTATGTATTTTCTCGATAAGTATGGTGCAGAGCTTGTAATGGCTGCCCCTGATATCCCTCAGCACCATGTAATAAACCACCTCACTGGCGAGGAAGCAAAGGGTGAAAGTAGAAATGTGCTTGTGGAATCTGCAAGGATTGCGAGGGGGAATATAAAAAATCTTAAGGATCTCAATATTTCTGATGTGAATGCAGTGGTGTTCCCCGGTGGATTTGGTGCGGCAAAAAACCTTACAACATTTGCTTTTGATGGTCCAGACTGCAAGATAGATCCTGAGGTGAAAAGAGTAGTTCAGGAAACAGTAAAAGCTAAGAAGCCTTTGGCGGCGGTATGTATCGCTCCTGTGTTGCTCGCTAAGGCACTTACCGATGTAAAGATAGATCCGAAACTCACCATCGGTACTGATGCGGGTGTGGCATCAGCTATTGAGAAATTGGGTGGTAAGCATATCTCCTGCCCTGTAAAAGAGGCGGTGGTGGACAAAGAGAATAAGATCGTTACCACCCCAGCATATATGTTGGGTAAGAGTATTTCAGAAGTGGCAACCGGTATAGAAGATATGGTGAAGAAGCTATTTGAATTGTTATAGAAATTAAGGGGTGGTTTAAGCCACCCCATTTTATTTATTAAGAAGAGGAAATCCCATAGCATCTCTTGATCTCAAGTACCCTTCGGCACAGAGCTTTGCCAAATTTCTCACCCTTGCGATATAACCTGTTCTCTCCGTAACGGATATGGCATTTCTTGCGTCCAAAAGATTGAATGTATGACTACATTTCAAGCAGAAATCGTATGCTGGAAGGACAAGCTCTTTTTCTACGAGTCTCATACACTCCTTTTCATACATCTCAAAGAGCTTAAAGTTCATATCTACATCGGCTTCTTCGAAGTTGAATTTGGAGAACTCCACCTCGTTTCTATGGTATACATCCCCATAGGTAACATTTTCATTCCATTTTAGATCAAAGACAGATTCTACACCTTGTAGATACATCGTGATCCTTTCAAGTCCATAAGTGATCTCTCCAGATACAGGTTTGAGATCTATTCCTCCAGCCTGCTGAAAATAGGTAAATTGGGTGATCTCCATACCGTCG
>FMSI01022067.1_pt1 | contig 15083 bp, 13 predicted proteins | sample 1504471 | NCBI WGS metagenome assembly FMSI01 (sample SAMEA4475357, study PRJEB15587) | soil metagenome | biome: Soil; feature: Field | place: India | collected 2015-03-11 | depth 0 m
GTGCCCATGGCCCACGAAGGGGGAATGAAAGTATTAGGCTTAGCGGGTAACGTTCGGGCAGCACTGCGACACAAAAAGGCCGGCGTTGACTTCATTGTGGCCCAAGGCTATGAAGCCGGAGGCCATACTGGTAGAGTGGGAACCTTCGCCTTACTTCCTCAGGTTGTTGACGCTGTAGCACCCACCCCAGTCATAGCTGCTGGCGGGATAGGCGACGGCAGAGGTATTGTCGCTGCCCTGGCACTTGGCGCTATGGGAGTGTGGGTAGGCACTGCCTTTCTCTTTGCGGAAGAGGCTAACGTGACGGATATTCACCGAAAAATGATGATAGATGCTACTGAAGAGGACACCAGAATCAGTAGGGTGTGGACAGGCAAAACACTGCGCCAGATAAAAAACCCGATACAGGAGGCCTTTGACAAATCAGGGATGCCGCCCCTATCTATGCCTATACAGGTATTACTTATGATCGATCTTATACACAGCCTAGCAAGGGCGAAAAGATATGACCTTTTATGCGCACCTGCAGGACAAGTGGTGGGAATGCTTAAAGAGACAAAACCAGCCAAAGAAATACTGCATAAAATGGTTGATGAGGCAATAACGCTACTAGGCGAAACGCTCCCTAACAGGGTTACAATATCTAGCACGCCTCAACAAATAAGTGGACAAAGGAGGAAACCAGTTGAGCCAAATCAGAACGCTATTTGAACCTATAAACATAAGCAAGCTGAAGCTGAAGAACAGGCTCGTAATGCCAGCCATGGCAGTAGGGCTGGGAGCCAACGGTATGATAACCGACCGCTTCAAGCATTTCTATAGCGAAAGGGCACGGGGTGGTGTTGGGCTTATAGTTGTAGGCCTTGCCACTACTATGGATCCGGGACCCTTGTTTGCTGGCGGTATCGGCATTTACAAAGATGAATTTATTCCCGGTCTGCGCGAATTTGTTGACTTAATACATACATGCGGGGCAAAGGTAGCCATACAACTATCTGCTCTCGGAATTCTGCCCAAAAAAGATGGTACCTGGGAACTGGTCGGGCCCTCGGATGTCACAGTAGAGAGACATGCCAACGCGCCAAAACCAAGGCCGTTAATTACCAGCGAGATCAGCCAGGTTGTAAAAAGCTACGGTGACGCTGCCCGGCGTGCAGTAGAAGCTGGATTTGATGCAGTCGAGATCAATGCAATCGCTGGTACCAGCCTTATCAGTCACTTTCTATCTGGCCACACCAACAAAAGGACTGACGGCTACGGGGGTGACATTGAAAAGCGCGCCAGGCTACTTCTCGAGTGCATTAATTGCGTTAAAAACACTGTGGGCAGTGACTATCCACTACTGTGCCGGGTTTCTGGTGCCGATTTCATGGATGGTGGTAACACGCTTGAAGATACCAAGACAGTTGCTCGGCTGATGGAGATGGCCGGTATCCATGCCATCAATGTATCCACCGGATGGCACGAGTCACCCGTACCATTTATACAGATGTCCGTTCCGCAAGCGAACTGGATATACCTGGCAGAGGCAGTTAAGAAGGTAGTCAGTATACCGATTATCGGTGGCACAAGGATATCAGACCCGCACCTGGCAGAGCAGATTCTGGTTGACGGGAAGGTTGATTTGATATACCTGGCCAGAGCTCTTATAGCTGACCCAGAATGGCCGAACAAGGCTAGAGAGGGCCAATTTGACGACATAAGACAATGCACTGCCTGCTGTACCTGCTTCGACAAAGCAATAGAACAGGATGGCATAACCTGTGCCATAAACGCTAGAGCCGGTAGAGAAGCTGAGTATAATATCGTACCAGCAAAACAGCCAAAGAAGGTTTTAGTTATTGGCGGAGGCCCAGCAGGAATGGAAGCAGCAAGGGTAGCTGCCATGAGAGGCCATAATGTTACACTTGTTGATGACAAAGAACAACTTGGTGGTCAGCTTCTGGTGGCCACTATACCACCCCACAAAGAGGAGTTAGGCAATCTTATTAGATATCTATCACGCCAGATGCAGAAGTTGGGTGTTGATGTCAGGCTGGGTGAGGAGGTAACTCCAAAGACAGTTGCCGAAGCCGAACCTGATGTCGTGATAGTGGCCACCGGCGCACTGCCAATAATCCCTGACATCCCGGGAGTAAACAGGGAAAACGTTTTTCTAGCCACAGATATTTTAAAGGGCCGGCAAGAGGTTGGGCAAAATGTGCTCATAATCGGCGGTGGCATGGTAGGCTGCGAAACAGCTGAATTCCTAGCAGTACGTGGCAGAAAAGTGACTATTCTTGAAATGCTCGGACGTATTGGAGCGGACATAGAGCGAGCCAACAGATGGGTAATAATGGGAAGGCTCCGCGGTTTAGGTGTAAAAATGGAAACAAATGCCAGGGTGACAGAAATAACCGAGAGTGGTGTGAAGGTAGACCGCAATGGAAAAGTCGAATTTTTTGATGGCGACAGTGTTGTGCTTGCCGCGGGAATGGAGCCAAATCAGAAGCTTGCTAAAGGCCTGGAAGGAAGAGTTGCTGAACTCTACGTAATAGGAGACAGCGCCAAACCCGGCAAGATAGCCCAAGCCATGGAGAGCGCGTTTAGAGTAGCACAGGCTCTGTGAAACCCTTTGTCGAAGATACTCGCACTGTGAGGAGGACGGATGATTAAAACTGAAAAGGTGTTGCTTAAAATAGAAGATGCCATAGCTAGGGTCACCATGAATCGCCCTGAAAAGCTGAATGCCCTTGATATAGAACTTTGGATGGGGCTGGGAGAGGCAGCCAAAGCAATAGAGCAAGAACCAAATGTCAGGGTTGCCATCCTAACCGGAGCTGGACGTGCCTTCTGCGCAGGGCTCGATATTAGTGTACTAGCTTCTCCGGAAAAGATGTTCGCCGGTATGCCATTTCGCAATGCGTTCGAAGCAGTCCGGTATTTTAGAGGCGTATTTGATATGTATGAGTCCTTACCTGTACCAGTAATTGCAGCAATAAATGGCGCCTGTATAGGTGGAGGTATGGAGATTGCCCTAGCCTGTGACATCAGACTTGCCTCTGAAACCGCAGTCTTCTCGATACCTGAAGTGACTTACGGCATAATCCCAGACTGTGGAGGCACTCAGCGGTTACCACGCACCGTTGGGCCCGGCAGAGCCAGGGAACTCATCTTCACCGGAAGAAAAATTGATGCCAAAGAGGCCCTTCGTATAGGATTAGTAGACCATGTCTATTCACATGACCAATTAATGATCAATGCAATAAAGCTAGCTCAAGAAATAGCCACATCGCCCCCGGCTGCCGTCCAAGCTGCCAAAAAAGCTCTCAATACAGCTACATCACATGGCCTGAACATAGGGTTGAATTACGAGAGCGCTATCGCCTGCCAATTCTATAAATAAGCGGCGCTTCCCTCCCAATGATAAATCTGCCCAATTCTGTTATGATATGTCACACTTTAATCAATAGCGTTATCACTGTAAGCTACAAGCCATGTGCACAATAAAATATTTCGAGCAGGTAACATGGCAAACGAAACCATTGCGCAACGCATTCGACAATTTACGGAGACATATATAGCCCCAGATGGCAGTAAATATCCTGTCATTAGCTTAAAAGCAGTAAACTCTATTGCTCATGCAGAGGGCATTGCTCCTATAGAGATACAAATTATATCGCTACAAGAGGGTGTCATTCCTTTCCGTTATCTTCGTAATATAGGTACAATTGGCATAGATGGCCAAATAAAATTATTGCAATCCACTGTCGCTGTGGTTGGTGCAGGTGGATTGGGGGGCACGGTCATAGAGCTACTGGCCAGACAAGGCATAGGACACATAATCATTATTGACAACGACCGCTTCTCTGAACAGAATTTAAACAGGCAGCTGATGTCAACAGAAGAAAATCTGGGCGAGTACAAAGCAAGGGCCGCCTCAAGAAGGGTCAAGGAAATAAACTCAGCAATCACTATTACCACTTTCTTAGAAAGATTGAATAACGAGAATGCGACCGAGCTACTCGCGGGGGTTCGGGTGGTAGTTGATGGGCTGGACAATTTGCCATCACGATACGCGGTTGAAAACGCTTGCAGAAGATTAGGAATCCCGTACGTCTATGGTGCGATTGCCGGATTTAGTGGCCAACTCATGGCTATTTACCCGGAAGATGCAGGACTAATGTCCGTTTATGGGCCGCCTGATAGTCGATTGGAGCACGGAATAGAAATAAAGATAGGTACTCCCTCAGCCACTCCGGCAATGGTAGCAGCCTGGCAAGTTCAGGAAGTAATTAAGATAATCACTGGAATCGGTAAACCCCTGCGCAACTTGCTTCTTATGTTTGACACTATGGAGAGTATTGTCGATAAAATCGAGGTATAAAGGTTAATCAAAGATGGCATCGGTCACAATTAAATTTTATAGTCTCTGGCGCCAATATTTGGGCATAGATAGCATTACAATAGATGCCGATAACTTGGAACAGGCCCTAGCTCAAGTGGATGAGAAGTTTGGTCAAAAGCTCCGAGAGCAACTTATGGCCAACGGAATTCAAGTGGACGGGCGAATACACGAGTACTCTCTCGTGCTACTTAATGGTGCCAGCTTGCGCAATTTGAAACAGACAAATCTTAAAGACGGTGACCAGCTCCAGATTTTCCCTCCAGCTACCGGTGGATAAGAGCCAGTGCTAACTGCTATTTTGTGGTCATTTTTATTCTTCTTGCTGGGCGCAACCGTAGGCAGCTTCATTAATGTGGTCGCTGACAGACTCCCTGAAGGTAAATCAATCATCTCACCGCCGTCCGGCTGCCCTAGCTGTAAACGTCGGCTCGCAATCAAGGACTTGTTTCCAATTCTCAGTTACCTGCTCCTAAAAGGCCGTTGCCGCTATTGTGGGGCAAGCATACCTATACGCTTATTCTTGGTGGAATCATCCACTGCAGCAGTATTTGTCTTTTTGTTCTGGTACTATGGAATTAGTTGGAACCTGGGAATAGTTGCCCTTTATTGCTGCCTGTTCATAGTCCTTTTGATTACAGACTTGGAGCACAATATTTTACCCAACAAGATAGTTCTGCCTGGAATGGCTATTGCCTTCATGTTAGCACTGGCTGCAGAGTCTGTGCCGTCAATCGCCCAACCGGGAATAAAAAGTGCGGCTATTGGTGGTGCTATCGGCTTCTCACTGTTATGCCTTCCAGCCTTGATTTCACGACAAGGTATGGGATGGGGTGACGTCAAGCTAGCAGGATTAATAGGATTAGTCACTGGGTTCCCGCTAGTCTTTCTAGCGATGTTTTTAGCCATGGTCAGCGGCGGTCTAGCGGCATCAATTATGTTACTTCTAAAAGTAAAAGGACGAAAAGACATGATACCCTTTGGCCCATTCCTATCCGTAGCTACTATGGTAACGCTACTCTGGGGTAATGACCTTCTTAAATGGCTAAACCTTTCTTGAACCAATACAGGAAAGGTGCGCCCCCTAAGACTAACCTTAGCCTCATCTGCTCAAGAAAATCATCATTATCACAAGCCAAGTCATACTAAAGTGCGATTTGCCCATCGCCAAAAGGGATGACTCCACTCAGGCCTCTTTTCTTCACGCAAAACCAGCCATACTCACGATTACAGAATGAAGGTTATAGGGTAAACTTACTGCATGTGTTGTTCGTTAATAAAGCAGAAAATGATTGAGATGAAGGTTAAAGAAAAGATAAGCGCAAACAAAATCAAAGAATTACCTGTCCTCTTTGGCAGTCACGCTATAAAGTTAAATGGCAAGATCCTGTTACCGGAAAATGTAAACGTATCTGGCCTTTTACCTGGCGCTGTTTTGTGCCACGGCTTTGGCGCTAGCTCCAAGGCTGTTGAACCAAGTGCCCGCATTCTGGCAGCCCAGGGTATAGCAATTTTCATCTTCGACTTCCGCGGTCATGGCCTCAGTGAAGGCGTCGTCGACGGAAGGCTTACAGACGACGTTATTGATGCCTGGAGCTTGTTGGCTCAGCTACCAGCAGTGGATGAGGAACGAATAGGACTTGTCGGACACAGTTTAGGCGCTATGTCCGCAATTATGGCCACAGAAAAGGTAGATAATCCTCGTGCTCTGGTTGCATTGGCCTGTCCACCAGAGGTGGACAGCCAGCTTCTTGCCGATGAGCCACTCACTATTGGGCGATGGGGGCAGAATACCAAAATCATTGAATATCCGAAGCACGGAGCTTTTCCGTGGTTAAAGGGTACTGCCGCTCTACTTTGTAGACTCTGGATGTACCTGCACGGGTACCGGGTTCGTGTGGACTGGCAAAAATTTTTTGAAGGCTTCCCACTGATGAAAATGTCAGATGTACTCCACAAGTTGGAGACTTGTTCCAAACTTTTCGTCTTCTGCGAGGGCGATAGGGTAACCCCTTATCAAAAAACAGCGTTCGTTTATGAGGCAGCCTGCGAGCCCAAGGCAATATTACTAGCTAAAGGAGGATTCCACACTACACCGCTACTACCAGGGACGCTACGTAACCAGTGGATAAACTGGTTAGTAAAAACGCTGAAGACCAATCTCTAGACCAATGGGCAATAAAATACGAGTGTTAATCACAGGCGGGGCTGGCCGATTAGGTATAAATGTCTGCAAAGCTTTTTTGCAGGCAGGATTCCAAGTAAGGGTATTCGACTTAGCAACCCCGAACAATAGAAAAAGCGTTAAAAGGCTCCTGGCAAATGCTGAAATTCAGTGGGGTGATATAACACAACCTGACTCAGTTCGAAAAGCCCTTGAAGGAGTTGACGCAGTAGTCCATATGGCTGGCATCCTGCCACCGGTGGCAGACGAGAAACCTGAGTTGGCTATCAAGGTCAACGTGGGTGGCACCAGGATACTCGTCGAACTGTTAAAACAGAAAGCTGCACAAATCCCGCTCATATTTACTTCCTCGGTAGCTGTCTTCGGCCCAACGCCGGATGCAACTAAACCTCTTTGCCCGGAAAAACATCTTCCTAACCCAAAAGGAACATATGGCGAGACCAAACTTCAGGCTGAAGACATCATTAGAGAGTCGGGAATCGATTACGTAATTTTGCGCCTTGCTGCAACCATGTATCTTTCCTTTACGATTCGTGACCTTAAGCGAATGTTTACAATTCCGCTGAATAACCGAGTTGAATATTGTCATCCAGATGACGCAGCGCTGGCGATACTCAATGCTGTCAATAATTTCGAAAAGGTTAAGGGACACACCTTGGTCATCAGCGGTGGACCCAAGCAACGAATGCTATATAAAGACATGATCGGCACCATCCTGAGAGTCATGGGGCTACCTTTACCACCGGCCAGAAAATTTACCACGGAGCCATTCTATTTGGACTGTTACGACACAGCTAAGTCACAAAAACTTCTTAAATTCCAGCACCATACTTTTACCGACTACGTAGAGGACTTTTCCAAGGAATTGAGCAGGAGATTCGGCCCTGGGTTTATACCTTTTATGCGCCATTTCGTTGGCCCCATCTTCGGAAAAGTTATAGTACAATTCTTTTAAGTTAGACTTGCAAATCGCCGGTACATTTGTTATAATTGTGGCAAACCTTTAAGTCAGTCCAGAGAGGCTGGCAAGGGAAGTAATGACAGAAAATTGTAATCCACCGCAACCCCAAAATCTGTTCGTTGCTATAGAGACCTCTTGCCAGTTTCTGGCAGGAGGTTTTTCTTATGCCTGAAAAAATCCTTATGTCCGCAGAGGACATGCAAAGGGCCTTAGTCCGCATTGCTCACGAGATATTAGAAAGGAACAAAGGCGCCCATGATATTGTCCTCGTTGGCATGCAAACCCGAGGGGTTCCCCTAGCCAAGCGGCTGGCTATCATCATTCAAGGTCTCGAGGGAGTCGCTGTACCGGTTGGCTCACTTGACATCGGCCTTTATCGTGACGATATTTCATCGCTAGCTTTGAAACCTATAATTCGCCGAACCGATATCCCCGTCGATGTTACGAATAAACAGGTTATTTTAGTCGACGATGTCTTCTACACAGGCCGCAGTATTCGCGCAGCTATGGATGCCCTTATAGATTTAGGACGACCTAAATCTATCCAGCTAGCCGTTCTCGTTGACCGAGGACATCGCGAGCTACCCATCCGTGCAGACTATGTAGGTAAGAACATACCGACCGCGAGAAGTGAGGAGGTAAAAGTGTATGTTAAGGAAATAGACAACGAGGACAAGGTAAGCTTAGTCTCATTAGTCAAGGTGAACAACTGATGAAAACACCTGAACCTAGGTTTAGCATCACAGTTCCAGAAACGTTCCAACGACCATCAATAGCCGCCTGGAGACATAAGCACGTACTCGACCTGGACGACTTTAATAGAGAAGAGATAGAGCTTATCTTTGAAATCGCTGATGCTATGGCGGAGATACTAACCCGAGACGTTAAAAAGGTGCCAACGCTAAGAGGCAAAACAGTCGTTACTCTGTTCTACGAACCAAGCACACGTACACGTGCTTCTTTCGAACTTGCCGCTAAAAATCTGAGTGCCGATACAATCAGCCTTGACGCTTCAAAAAGTAGTATCGCAAAGGGAGAATCACTGGTTGACAGCCTGCGTACTATACAGGCTTTGGGCGTTGACATTATAATAATGCGCCATTCGCAAGCTGGCGCGCCATACATTGCCACTCAATACATAAATTGCAGCATGATAAACGCCGGTGATGGCTGTCATGCCCATCCCACACAAGCCCTCCTCGACCTCTATACTATCCGGTGCCACCTGGGTGAACTTGATGGACTAAAAGCAGTAATCATCGGCGATATTATGCACAGCCGAGTAGCCCGTTCCAATCTCTGGGGCATGACCACCATGGGAATCAATGTGGTTCTTTGCGCCCCACCAACACTCCTGCCGCGCGGTTTGGGTAGCTTCATAAAAAACTGCAATCTCATGAACGTCAACATTGAAACCAGACTTGAATCCGCATTGGAAAAAGCCGATATAGTTATGCCTCTACGACTTCAGATAGAACGCCAGCAAAGTGGACTGTTGCCCACTATACGAGAATATGTCCAGCTTTACCAGTTGGACGAAAAACGACTGTCTTTAGCTAAGCCACATGCCTTAGTCCTACACCCAGGCCCTATGAACGAAGGAATTGAAATCAGCCCCGAAGTTGCCCATGGTGCCCAATCAGTAATCGAAGAACAAGTAACTAACGGTGTAGCCATTCGCATGGCATTGCTTTATCTGATTGCTGGGAGAAAAACAAGTAATGGCTAAAAACCTGTTAATAAGTGGTGGACGTATCATTGACCCCGGCCAAAAGCTGGATAAAATCGCTGATTTGCTTATCACCGACGGCAAAATCACCTGGATCAGGGACAAAGGTATAACTCCACAGCAACCTGGCCTAACCACAATTGATGCTACGGGGCTGATAGTATGCCCAGGGTTCATTGACCTACACTGTCATCTCCGTGAACCAGGTTTTGAAGATAAGGAAACTATAGCCACAGGAACTAAAGCCGCTGCTAAGGGCGGTTTCACCACCGTCTGTTGTATGCCGAATACTAATCCACCACTAGACAATCAAGCTACTGTAGATTATGTCAAAAAAACGGCTAAGGCCAATGGGATTATCCGCCTATTGCCTATAGGCTGCATTACTAAAGGAAGACAGGGCAAAGAGCTGGCAGAAATGAGCGAGCTGGCTAACTTGGGTGTTATCGGCTTCAGCGATGACGGCGAGCCAGTCTCCAGCTCGAGAATTATGACTATAGCTATGGATTACAGTCGAGCCTTAGGGTTGCCCATAATCGACCATTGCGAAGACAAAGAACTAAGCGCTGGTGGCCTTATGCACGATGGGTGGGTATCAGCCCGCCTGGGACTTAAAGGTATACCCAACGCTGCCGAGGAGATTATAGTTGCCCGCGACATAGCATTAGCACAGCTCACGGGTGCTAGACTCCACATTGCTCACGTTAGCACCCGGGGTTCAGTTGAACTTATTCGTCGCGCCAAAGAAAAAGGCATAAAAGTCACCGCTGAAGTCACTCCACATCATCTGACTTTAACCGAAGAGAGGGTGATGGGCAAGGAAATAGGAATGAGCGAACAGCTAGCTTATGACACCAATGCTAAGGTCAACCCACCATTGCGAAGCAAGGAAGATGTTGCTGCTTTAATAGAGGGTCTCAACAACGGAACCATTGACATAATAGCCACAGACCACGCTCCTCATACCCTGGTAGACAAGATGTGCGAGTTTGGCCTGGCGGCTTTCGGCATAAGCGCACTAGAAACCGCCTTTGGCTGCCTGATGACGCTAGTGCGCCGGGGAGAATTAGACCTCATGACATTGATCTCCAAACTCAGCTGTGAGCCAGCAAAAATTATCGGCTCAAAACACGGGGAGATTGGTACACTCAAACCAGGCTGTTGCGCTGATATCACAATTATCGACCCCAGCAAAGAATGGACAGTTGATAGCAAAAACTTCATTTCTAAAGGCAAAAACACTCCTTTCGATGGTTATCGGTTTACTGGTAAGGTAATGATAACTATATCAGCAGGCAAAATAGTTTATCAGGACAATTAGAAATAACAGGAGGAATCACAATGCCAAAACGGAATGACATCAAAAAAATAATGATCATAGGCTCCGGGCCAATTGTGATAGGACAGGCATGTGAATTTGACTACTCTGGGACACAGGCCTGCAAGGCTCTGAAGAGCCTGGGTTACGAAATAGTGCTTGTGAACTCAAACCCGGCAACTATCATGACCGACCCTGGAATGGCACATACAACTTATATCGAACCACTTACTCACGAAATTATGGAACAAATTATTGCGAAGGAGCGGCCTGATGCCTTACTGCCAAACCTAGGCGGACAGACAGGTCTTAATCTGAGCGCAGAACTGAAACGTTCAGGAGTTCTTGACAAATATGGAGTCGAGGTGATCGGCGTTGATGTGGATGCCATCAAAAGAGGCGAGGACCGCACCGTTTTTAAAGAAACGATGGAACGTCTAGGCATAGAAACGCTTCGGAGTGAGGCAGTCTATAGCGTCGAGGAAGCGGAGAGGGTGGCAGACAGAATAGGATATCCAGTAGTTGTTCGTCCGGCATACACTCTAGGAGGAACCGGTGGTGGATTGGTCTACAACGCAGAGGAGCTGCGCATTGTAGCAGAGCGCGGTATCACAGCCAGTCTAGTGGGACAGATACTGATAGAAGAATCAGTTTTAGGATGGGAAGAGCTGGAGCTAGAAGTCATCCGTGATTCAAAAAACCAAATGATCACGGTATGCTTTATCGAAAATGTGGACGCCATGGGCGTTCATACTGGTGATTCTTTTTGCGTAGCCCCTATGCTCACTATCGAAACAAAGCTTCAAAAACGCCTACAAGAATATTCCTATCGAATTGTGGAAACAATAGGAGTAATCGGAGGCACCAACATCCAATTTGCACATGACCCGAAGACTGACCGTGTAGTAGTAATTGAAATCAACCCCAGAACGTCGCGTTCCTCAGCGCTAGCTTCCAAGGCAACTGGTTTTCCCATCGCACTTATCTCTGCCAAATTAGCTGTAGGCCTGACACTTGACGAAATCCCATACTGGCGAGAGGGAACCTTGGATAAATACACACCATCCGGCGACTATGTGGTTGTTAAGTTCGCTCGCTGGGCTTTTGAGAAGTTCAAAGACGCCCAGGACAGGCTTGGTACACAAATGCGTGCTGTGGGCGAGGTGATGAGCATCGGCAAAACTTATAAGGAGGCCTTACAAAAGGCAATTCGTTCTTTAGAGAACGGACGTTACGGGTTGGGCTTCGCCAAAGATTTCCACAATAAATCGCTCGAAGAATTAATGGATTTACTCAAGGAACCGACAAGTGAACGCCAATTTATAATGTATGAAGCACTTCGCAAAGGTGCCGACGTTCAGAAACTATACGAGCGGACACACATCAAGCACTGGTTTATCCAGCAAATGAAGGAATTAGTGGAATTAGAGGAGGAAATTCTCCGTTACAAAGGCAAAATACCTCCAGATAACCTGCTCATTCAAGCGAAGAGGGACGGTTTCTCGGACCGCTACTTGGCACAGATACTTAGTGTACCTGAGCAGCAGATACGCCAAAAACGCATTTCTTTGGGTGTAGTTCAGGGTTGGGAGCCTGTGCTGGTAAGCGGCGTAGAAAATGCGGCATACTACTTCTCAACATACAACGCGCCTGACAGGACCACAACCAGCAGCAAACGGAAGGTAATGGTGCTGGGTGGTGGACCTAATCGTATTGGCCAGGGTATTGAATTCGATTATTGCTGTGTCCATGCTGCCTTTACGCTGCGTGATGAAGGATACGAGACAATAATGGTTAACTGTAATCCAGAAACAGTTTCAACTGACTACGATACCTCAGACAAGCTCTATTTTGAGCCGCTAACAGTTGAAGATGTTTTAAGCATCTACGAGAAAGAAAGGCCTGAAGGAGTGGTCGTTCAGTTCGGCGGGCAGACACCTCTTAACATCGCTAACGAATTGGCCGAGGCCGGCGTCAGAATTTTGGGAACCTCGCCCGAAACGATAGACCTTGCTGAAGATCGGGGACGCTTTCGTCTAAGAATGCAGGAGCTCGGCATACCTATGCCAGAATCGGGAATGGCCGCCAACTTAGAGGAGGCATTGCGCATAGCAAGGCAGCTTGGTTATCCTCTGATTGTACGGCCGTCATATGTGCTAGGTGGCCGTGGGATGGAAATAGTCCATGACGAAGATATGCTGAAAGAATACGTTGCTGCCGCAGTAGGTGTCACTCCTGATCGCCCGATACTAATTGACAAGTTCCTCGAAAACGCAGTCGAATGTGAAGCGGATGCTATTGCCGATGGGGCTGATGCCTATGTGCCTGCAGTTATGGAACATATTGAACTAGCCGGGATCCACTCTGGTGATTCAGCCTGCGTGATCCCTCCAGTAAGCATACCCACAAAGCACATTGAGACTATTAAGCAGTACACGAAGAAAATCGCCATAGAACTTAATGTAGTAGGCCTCATGAATATTCAGTATGCCATTGCTAAAGATACTGTATACGTGCTTGAAGCAAATCCACGAGCATCGCGAACTGTACCACTAGTGTCCAAAGTCTGTAACGTGTCTATGGCACGCCTAGCAACGCAGATAATGCTGGGGAAGAAATTAATTGACTTTAATCTTAAACCACGCCATATACCTCACTTCGGGGTCAAAGAATCCGTCTTCCCATTTTTCGCCTTTCCCGAGGTAGATCCTGTCCTAGGGCCAGAAATGCGCTCAACAGGTGAGGTGCTGGGAATTGCCAACTCCTTTGGCATGGCATTCTTTAAAGCACAGATGGCAGCACAACAATCACTACCAGTTAATGGGACAGTCCTGATAAGTCTTTCAACCAAAGAAATGCCCATTACATTAGAAGTCGCTAAACGATTCACCGAACTTGGCTTTAAACTAAAAGCTACACGAGGCACGCATGAATTTTTAGCCAGTCATGGTATACCCTCCGAGTTGATACTTAAACTACACGAGGGGCGGCCCAACATAGTCGATGAGATAAAGAACAAAAAAATTCAGTTGGTCATCAACACGCCATCTGGCAAGCTCAGCAAATATGAGGATTCATACATCCGCAAGGCAGCAATCAGATACAAAGTGCCCTATATAACAACACTCGCTGCTGCCGCCGCTGCTGCCAAAGGGATAGCTGCTTATCTCAGTGGTAAGCCAGAAGTCAAGTCCCTACAAAATTACCATGCAGATATTAAAGAATAAGTAAATTGAAGCAAGTTTCAGCTTCCATCTCGTCCAATATTGAACTAATGCCAGGGTGCCACTTAATTTGTTTTGAAGCACCTGATATTGTAGCTACAGCAGAACCAGGCCAGTTCATCATGGTAAGATGCGGTGAAGAACACATACTGCGTCGTCCTTTCAGTATCCACCAAATAGATAACTCAAATCAACTCTTCATACTTTTTGAAGTTATCGGTAAGGGCACAAAATGGCTCGCAGAGCGCAGCAACGGCGAGAAAACAGATTTACTGGGCCCCCTAGGTAACAGTTTTCAAGTTGAGAAGGCTTCAAAAAACCTGCTAATGGTAGCTGGAGGGATAGGCATTGCCCCGCTGGTTTTCCTCGCCCAACGAGAGCTAATGAAAGGTAAAACAGTAAAGTTCCTTATGGGTGCACGAACAAAAGACAGGCTTTACCCCCAAGTGGGTCTACCAAGTACAATTGAGGTCGAAACCACGACAGAAGATGGCAGTTCAGGTAGAAAAGGTATGGTAACTGATATCATTGCTGACTATATTGACTGGGCTGACCAGATTTTCGCTTGTGGGCCAACAGCTATGTACCAGACAATATCACATCAAATGCAGCAACGGCTTGAACATAAAACAGTCCAAGTCTCTCTAGAAGTACGATTGGGGTGCGGGTTGGGAGCATGTTTCGGCTGTAGCATAAAAACCAAACAAGGCATGAAACAGGTATGCCGTGACGGACCCATCTTCAATTTGAGCGAGGTAATATTGCCGGAGGTGAAGGTATGACTACACTAGTTAGAACCATCCGCCTAAGCACCAATGGGAATTGTGACATCGTTGACATAACCGACGAAATAGCTAAGGAAATAAGCAACTGTAATATAAATAACGGTATAGCGACGATTTTTATTGCTGGCTCAACTGCTGGGATAACCACTATCGAATACGAGAACGGTCTTCTTAACGATTTCAAAGACATGTGGGAGCGAACTGTGCCATCAAATTTGTCTTACCAGCATGACCGGAAATGGAGAGACGGAAACGGACACTCTCATGTACGGGCTGCACTTCAGGGTCCGTCACTGGTGGTTCCTTTTGTAAACAAGAGAATGACATTAGGAACCTGGCAACACGTTGTAGTGGTGGACTTTGACAACCGCCCAAGAAAGAGGGAGATTGTTCTTCAATTATTAGGCGATTAGGCACTAATAACTCCTTACCAAAAACATGGACTAATATTTCACATTACCTTCGAAAAGATTTATTTTGCCATAGGCTGTAAAAAA
>FMSI01040103.1_pt1 | contig 15083 bp, 19 predicted proteins | sample 1504471 | NCBI WGS metagenome assembly FMSI01 (sample SAMEA4475357, study PRJEB15587) | soil metagenome | biome: Soil; feature: Field | place: India | collected 2015-03-11 | depth 0 m
TAACGCCTGTAAAATCCTGGTCTAAAACAACAAATTTACGCGGAGACTCCAACTTTATAAACTGCGGCGAAACTTTTCCCGCAGCATCCACCTCAACATAGTAGAAGCCCTTTTCATCCTTAGCTTCATCATAGTTTATTGTTTCAATGCTTCCAGGATAAACAAGCAGCCCAGTTTTAAACTTCCCTTTATATGGCTTATGCACATGCCCCGCAGCATAATAATCGAAGCCTTCAGGGATAAGCTCTGGCGGCGCCTCAGCCTCCATGTAAGGAGGATTAAGCTCCGCAATATCTAAGGCCATGTGAAAAACGAATATGTTAAAAAGCGCGGGGTCAGGCGTTGGCTTATTCTGTTCCATGAAAACTGGAAGCATCTCTTCAGTTTTACGCCGCGTTCTGAAATTGGGCACGCCGTAAACGTAACAGCAGTCAGTTTTCCGCCAGAAAGCCCCCTCATACCTCGGCAAGTAATAAAATAGTCCAGCACTATCCAAGGGGTTTAGAATTGTGCTTGTGACGATGTTTGGCGCGGAGTCATGGGAACCGTCAACCACTAATACTTGAATTCCAGAGTTTCTCAAGCGGCTGAAATTTTTGACAGCGTTCTCCAATGTAACGTTAGACGGCCGTGCAGTGTGAAACAAGTCTCCAGCAATAATCATAAACGTAGGTTTTAATTCTAATGTCTTGTCCACAAGTTCTTGAAAAACTTTGTCAAAGTCTTCCCTTCGCGCCTCCAGACCGTACTGGGAATAGCCCAGATGTAAATCTGCTGCGTGGACGAAACTGAAAGTTTTCAAACATTTTCCTCCAACGCGGTCAGCCTTAAAATTAGATAGATTTAACCTATTAATGTTTAAGAAAAGATAAAGAGGTTTAACATGCTGCTGGCTTTATGGGAAGATGTATTAATGGGCGTTTTTGCAGAAAAATAAAAATGTGATGGGGAAGGGTGGTTTAGGGTCCGAGCAGTTCAGGTATTGTTTTTACATCTGCGGTTTCCGGTATGTTGTTGTATTTCCAGTTATAAACTACTTCAAGCTCGTAGGGCCACTTTGCTCCTTTCACCCATTGCCCGCCGATTACCGGCGTAATTGCGTAGTGGTCTTGGTTATCGATAAGCTCTGGATATCTCTCATAAAGTGCCATTTCCTCCGAGGTCAGTATTTGGCTTAGGGGTTTTTTGTAATTCACCTTTCCAACTATAGTGTTTAAATCTGTGTCAGCTATTGCATCTCTAATTTTCGTTTTATCTAAGCTTCCAGCCCTTTGAAGAACATCAATAACAGTTTCAAAAGCCGCGTGAGAGAAAATCAACGGGGTAGACCACTGCTTGCCCGTTGCAGCTTCATAGGCTTCGGCAAGCTCAGCAGGAGTTTGCCCAGTTAGGGAAGATCTGAAAGGAGAAACCTTATGAACCCAAACCTCAGTTGTTAAACCTACGCCCAAATCGCCTCCTAAGGCTTCCACTGCTGATGGGAATAGGACTGACCTTCCTATGGTGGCCACCTTAGGTATATAGCCCATTTCGCGGCATTGCCTCCAAAGGGAAGCAAAATCTGGCGGAATAAAGTTCCCCGTCAATATTTCGGCTTTAGCAGTCTTCCACCGTTGAATATAAGCGCTAAAGTCGGTTGTGCCATAAGGCGCTAAGCCAGAATCTATAACAGTATATCCTCTGGCTCTCGCTACGGTGATGGTTAGATCTCGGAATGTTCGCCCATCGGGATCATCACTCCAGAGGCCCGCAACCACCTTGTTTGTTTTTGTCCCCAATGTGTCCCATATGCCTACAAACACTTGAGCAACGTCCACTTCAGTCCAAAATGCGAGATATGACCATTCATAGGGAGCTCCTGTCAGCCATGCAAGAACAGGGCAGTCAAATGCTATGCAAGGAACCTTATATCTTTCACATTGGGTGCTTACGGGAACAACGGTTGCTGGAGTGTGAAGCACAACCATTAAATCCGCTTGCTCTTTAGTTATTAGTTCAGCTGCCACAGTTGACGCGAAATTTGCGTCGCTTTTGGTATCTCGTTGTATTATTTTTATTGGAATTTTCCTGCCGTATTCTGAAAGGTATACTCCGCCCATCTCCTTGTTGACATAGTCCTCTATTTGTTTCGCTACCCATGGATCTGGTTCGCCGAAAGAAGCTATTCATCCTGTCAACGGGACGGGCCATCCGATTTTAATGTACTCCGGGGCTGTTGGACTCATCAAATGATAGTATGCAACGCCTGCAATTACTGCTGCAACAATTACAACTGCAATGATTGCAGCTTGAACCTTTGTGATAGCGGATTTAGATAAACGCCCATTTTTCATACTTTCACCTTCCAGGATTGATATTTGAATAAGTTTTATTTTAAACTTTTCTTAGAACGGCGTTTTCAATTTTAACCTTAATTTTCTGTAAATGACTCCCCAAACTCCTTCTGGAATGGCTATTAAAATTGCTAGCACAACTAATCCTTCTAAGAGTAGGCTGAGTCCAAGATATTGAGAGAGCAAATATCCAAGCGCTACGAATATGGCGCTGCCAATAACGGGGCCAATTATTGTGCCCACTCCACCAATAACAGCTACGAAAAGAAAGTTCACAGTCCATGAAATACTAAAGGCTGACGTAGGGGTAAGATACGTATGGTGAATGACGTTAACGGCGCCTACAAGACTCGTTATAAATGAAGCAAAAATGAAACATAAAGCTTTACATCGGAAGGTGTTCACTCCAAGCCCGGAGGCTGCGTCCTCGTCTGCCCCTATGCTTCTTAATCCAAATCCCAATTTTGAATGGTAAAGAAAGTATACTAAGAAAATGGACATTATTCCAAGGGCTAAGGCGGGATAGTAGATTAAAGTTGTAGAAATTCCGTAAGCATTTCTAAAAATTAATCCCTTGCCGGCGCCAACGAATTCCCAGCTGTTAAAGAAAAGTCTGATAACTTCAGCTGCTAAGAAAGTGCCTATTGAAAAGTAAACTCCTCGCAATCTCAAAAGTGGAAATGACAAAACTCCGGCTAATCCAGCTCCAAAGAATCCCGCTATTATGATACTTCCCCACAAAGGAACCCCATAATACATGCATAGAACTGCCGTTGAATAACCCCCAACTCCCATAAAGATTTGTTGGCCGAGGGAAACTATGCCCGCATGCTTGGCCATAAAACCCCAAACCTCAGCAGCAGCCAAATATAGTAAGAACAATATGAGAGCATCTTTCATGAAGCCTCCTACCCACAAAGGCAATGATGCAAGAATTGCTAATGAAAGGGCAATATACGCGTAATAGCTTTTCAATTGGGGCATTCTAGCCTTTCCCTCCAAAAAGTCCCTGGGGCCTTATGTAGAGGATTATTAAAATTACAAGGTAGCAGAACATTAGCTGGAAACGTGAACCGAATAAAAAGCCTCCTAAAACAAGCGCCTCACCCATTATAAAACCTCCGACAAGAGAACCTTTCAAACTTCCCAAGCCGCCCATGACAACAACACCAAAAGAGAGCAAAACATACATTGGGCCTGTGTCCGGGTAGAAGGTGAAAGTAATGCCCAATAATACTCCAGCTATTCCAACCACGAGTAGGGCTAGTCCCGCGGCATAATTGTATACAACATTAGATTTTATTCCAATCATTTTAGCAGCTTCTGAATCGAAGGGAACAGCGCGCATAGCCTTGCCTAGGCATGTTTTCTTAAAGAATAGGAAAATGACGGCGAAAACTACCAAAGCGGTAATGAAGCCTACAAGATAACGCGGCGAAGGATTTAAACCAAACAGATCTATATTCGTAAGCAAGTAGGGCGTGATTAAACTTCACGCATCAGCAGTGAACAGCAAGAGCAGTATGTTTTGAATTACAATACTCAAGGCAAATGTTACAAGAACTGGTTGATTTGCCCCCATCGGAAGCACCCTGTTTATCGCAAGTTTTTGGAAAAAAATACCCTATCCCAAACATCACAGGCACTACAACCAACAAGCTTAGAAAAGGATCTGCTCCAAAAAATTCATAATTGAAAGGGCTAAATACGCCGCTAAAATTGCAAAGTCGCCGTGGGCTATGTTTATAACTTTCATTATACCTGCAAGTACTGATAAGCCGAAAGCTGTTAAAGCGAAAAGTCCTCCTAACAATAAACCGTTCAATAAAAGGTTTATAAAAGTGATCGCAGCCATTTATTCTTCCCCTAGGTAGGCTTTCCTAACACGTTTATCTTTAAGAAGTTTTTCTGAAGGGCCTTCAAACACGATTCTGCCATTTTCCAGCAGAAAGCCTTTGTCTGAATTTTCTAAAGCGTGCCCAGCGTATTGTTCAACAAGCAGCACAGTTACTCCCTCATTACGGATCTTTTCTATCACCTCGTATACTTTTAGCACCATCTTTGGGGCAAGACCTAGTGAGGGTTCGTCCAATATTAGGAATTTTGGCTTCGCCATCAAGCCCCTTGCTATAGCTAGCATTTGTTGTTCACCGCCGCTCATACACCCTGCAAGCTGATCTTGTCTTTCTCGCAATATAGGAAACATGTTGAATATCCATTCCAGCGCATCATTAATTTTTTTCCTATTCTCTGAAGTGTATGCCCCAAGTTCAAGGTTTTCTCTTACAGTCATGTTGCCAAAAAGCCTTCTCCCTTCAGGCACTATAGTGATCCCGAGCCGTATAATGTCAGGTATTGAAAGTTTATCTATTCGCCTTTCCATAAAAGTTATTGAGCCTGTTTTTGGAGGAAGTGCTCCTATTATGGTTTTACAGAGGGTTGTTTTGCCCGCTCCATTTGAACCAATTAATGTAGCTGTTTCACCCTTCTCTATCTTAAGGGATATTTCCCAAAGAACTTGAAGATCGCCATAAAAAACGTTTAACCCATTTATTTCTAACATTTCACCCACTTAAATTACCCATTTTTCTCCTAAATAGGCTTCTATAACTTTTTGGCTTCTAGTTACCTCTTCAAAGGGTCCTTCAGCAATTTTTTCTCCATAGTTCAATACAATAACACGTTCAACAACTCCCCTCAAAGCCCTCATAATGTGTTCAACCCAAAATACAGTGATGCCGAAACCATCTCTAATCTTTTTAATAATTTCTCTGGCCTGCACTATCTCTTTAGGATTTAACCCGCTTAAGGGTTCATCCAGCAACAAGATCTTCGGTTTTGTAGCTAAGGCCCTAGCTATTTCCAGAATTTTTCTCTCGCAGATGTTAAGATTACGTGCTTGAACATTTTTTTCCCTTCTAAACCGACAAGTTTTAGGTATTCCAAGGACTCAGCGCGGCTTTCACTTAGGCTTTTCTCAGCACCATATAACGTACCAACCATGACATTTTCGAGAACACTCATATCAAGAAACGGCCTAACTATTTGGTAAGTTCTAGCAATGCCCATTTTGCAAATTTTATGCTGAGGAAAACGAGTGATGTCGTGTCCCATGAATATCACTTTGCCCGAATCTGGCTTATAAAAGCCAGATATCAAGTTAAATAGAGTTGTTTTTCCAGAACCGTTCGGACCAATAAGTCCCACGATCTCTTTCTCATCAACTTTAAAGCTTACATCTTTAACAGCTGCTAAAGCTCCGAAACACTTTGTAAGCCCTCTTCCTTCAAGCATTATTGAAACGCTCACGCCTACAATTATACATGGAGTTGTTTATACTCATGACGATGCTTTCAAATTAAAATCTTACGCAAGTAATTTTCAATTGTCAGCATTGATGGTTGAACTTATAAGTAGTATTAGGCCTCTAGCTTGCTTCAAGCAGAGTTGCGGTGTAAATTTCATTAATGTTTAAGTTTAGACTCAGAGAAACATATAAAGCGCAAAGTGTTTAGCATTCTAACAATTTAAAAGGCGCTTAAAATGGAATGCCAAAAATGCAGAAAAGAAGTGTTTCTACCCTTTAGATGTCCCTACTGTGGAGGCTACTTCTGTTCAGAACACCGTCTGCCTGAAAACCATGAATGTCCAAGGATGGATTTGGCGCGGGTTCCTAAAAAAGAGGAGCCAACACTAACGCTTATCCCGCAAACACCGAAGTCATATGAATATACGATTACATACATTCCAGTGGACTCGAAGAGAAAATTCCATTTCAGCCTTAAAGAGGTTAAACATTTAGCCATAGGCGCGATGCTTGTTATGGGAATAGGCTTATCCCTTGGAATTTCTCCAGCGGCGTATGCAGCAATCGGAAGCCCCCTTATGCTATTGGCGTTTGCCCTTCTGGTGACAGCGTCTTTTTTCATCCATGAGTTAGCCCACAAATTCGCCGCTCAAAAAGAAGGATTATGGGCTGAGTTTAGACTAATGTTTGTGGGAATAATCTTAACGGCTATATCGATAATTTCGCCACTTTTTAAGATAATATCGCCCGGAGCAGTTTTCATAGCGGGATTCGCAAGCAAAAAAAGCATTGGAAAAATATCCATAGCTGGGCCTTCCACAAACATAATTTTGTCAGCTTTGCTAATCGTCTTATGGCTTACGGTGAATCAGCCAATCCTGATATTTGCCGCGGCTTTTAACGCTTGGATCGCCCTTTTCAACCTAATTCCCTTCGGAATCCTCGACGGCTTCAAAGTCTTTTCATGGAACAAAATGGTATGGGCATCAACGTTTGCCTTAAGTTTAGTCTTCACCATAATGACCTCTTTTTACTGGTAAAAATTGCTTTAACCTTTAGGTTTTCCTCTATTTTAGAAATAAGCTTCTTCCCTCATTAGCCTTTTTAGTCTTAATTTTTGACTTTCACGCAGATAAGCAGATTAATCGAAACTCACGCCATTAAAATGTTAAATTAACTTTTAAAAAGAAAAAGGCTAAACAAGTTCTATGGTGACGTGTACTTCTTCTGGGACTCGAATCCGCATAATACGTCTCATAGCCCGTTCTTCAGCATCAATCTCTATTAAACGTTTATGGATGCGCATCTCCCACTTGTCCCATGTAGCGGTGCCTTCACCACAAGGCGACTTTAAGACAGGAACACGAAGCCTCTTGGTCGGTAGAGGAACAGGCCCCGTTATTCTCACACCTGTCTTTTCCGCAATACCCTTTAACTCTTCGCAAACTTCCTCTAACTTAATGTAATCAGTGCTGGCTAAGCGTATCCGCGCCTTTCTTACCATAGTCTAATACTCCACACTCAATCTTTTATATCTTCCAGTGGGTTACCTTTAGACAACGAAGCACAAATAAAAACTTATCGAAACAATTAACATAGTAAAGGCTTAAAACTTCCAAAATAAGGGAAGAGGAGAATATAGTGAAGCTGAAAGTTAAGGGCATAATCATAGATCTAGATGGCACGCTTGTGGATTCCAAAGAAGCCTACCGCGAAGCTTTAAAGAAAACTTACACTGCCACGGGCTTGAAAAATTTTAACACTAACATAATGCTGGAAATTCCAAGAAGGTTGGAGCAGAACCTTCTCATAGACGACTTAATACCAGAAGGGAATATTGAAAAGTTTCTTGACACTTACCTAAAAACGTATTACAAATTAACAGAAAATAAAGCGAAGCCTTTTCCAAGCATGCCAAAAACACTAGAAAAACTTTCAAAGAAGGCAAAACTTGCGTTGCTCACCATGCGTCATGTTTCAGGGGAAAAAGTGAGAAAGGAGTTGGAAAAGTTTTGTTTGGCTAAATATTTCCATTGCGTAGTAACCGCTCTAGATACGCCCTTTCCTAAGCCATCCCCAGAAGCACTACTAAAATGCGCGGAGCAACTGGGCGTTAAAATGGATGAGTGTATCGTGGTGGGCGACTCTGTTGCAGATATAAAAGCTGGAAAAAAAGCGGGAGCCAAAACCGTCGCCGTTTTATCCGGAATCTTTACAAGAAAAGAATTGGAAAGGGAGAAACCTGACTTAATTCTTGAAAACATAAAGGAGCTCCCAAGTTTTATTGAATAGTCAAAAATATTACTGAATGCAAAATATGACTAGAAGTTATCTACTAATGTTATAGAAGCAACTATAAATAAAGCTTAATTAAAACTTAATCATTAATATCAGCATGGAGAGGCTTCGAGCGGGACAACGATGAACTTCATCGAAATATTACTGTCTGAAAAACTGAAAAATAAAAACCCAATGCTGGATATCCTTGGGTCCGACCGTAAAATCCTTCACATAGCATGCCAGGACTTGACAAACTACCTTATGGTTTACTGGAATCTCGTAGGCAAGGAAGCAAGCGAATACGAACTCACGGAAAAACTAGAAGAATTTTACCAAAAAGAGCAGAAGGAGTTAGAAGAGTTCATAGATTTGTGGACAGGAATATGGCTTAAAAAATGGAATGAAAGAGTTAAACTCTTAATAGGCAAAGAAGATTTCAAAAGATGGAACAAAATCACAAAAATCATTAACAATGCAGAACCCATTTGGAGAAAGCTTCCAAACCGCAGAGAAATGCAGGAAGTGGTGATATCCACGCTCATTAAGAATGGAGAAATCTGCAGCACATTAATATTGTCGGAAAACTTGCTAAAGATGGAACTAGGTAAACATATAAGAAAATACGCCGACACTAAAGAACAAACCTTAAATGTTGTCAACAATACTTTGCGCAAAGCCAGGGAGTTATCTAGAAGCAAAGGACCATTAATATTTGTCAAAATTGACAAAGGCTACTATAATAATGGTGACTTATAAGAAACACAATTTAATGGGAAACAATCTCAGCGTATTCTTTCTCTGTTGAGGTTTTTTGTCTGCCATGAATATTTTCTAATGGTTGACGTTTCTCCATAACCGCAGGCAGCGCACCGTTTCTTTGCGACGTTGTAGGCTCTTCGACCGCATCGCCTACACCGTGTATGAAGGGTTTTTCCAGCGCGTTTTCCGAAGGATGGTGTGCCCTTTCCCAAATTTTTCACCTCGGAGGCGGCGATATGAGAATGACACTGTCTCCGCGGACAATTATTAAGCCAAGTTTCTTTGTGTTTTTAGCTTCCGTTGTGTCTTCTGTTTCTTCCAAAATAAGGTTTAGGTGTTGGTCAAACCCTTTCAGTCTTCCCCTTAAACTTTTTCCACCCTTTAGCCTTACAAGCACTATTTTCCCAAGGTTCTGTTCGAGGATTTCTGTGGTCATTTCGCTCATTTAAAGCCCTCGAGTATAACTTTACCTTTTTTATACTTAAGCTTATATAATTTAAACCTATCTAAAAGAGAAGCATCAAAATGTCTAAGAAGTATAGGAGATATTTCCTAAAGGCTAAAGAAGCAAAGGCCCTTTTAAAGGAAGCTTCGGAGAAATTAAAAATTAGCCTAGAGAAAAATTTTGGCAGTAATGCCAGAATAGAGCTTGTAGAAACAGATTTCGGAGAAATCTTTCTCATAAACGGTAAACCTTTAATTTTTAAAACCGAAGGCAGCGTTTTCCCCACTCTCGTCTTCACGGAGCTTTTGGCTTCAGCACCTAAGGTTGTTGTTGACATGGGTGCTGTTCCACACGTCTGTAACGGTGCCGATGTTATGGCTCCTGGTGTTTTCCGCTTTGAAGGAGGCTTCAAAAAAGGAGACTTGGTCTTTGTGGTTGATGAAAAACATGGTAAACCAATTGCCGTGGGCGAGACCGCTTACAGTGATGCTGAAGCGACAAAAGTAAAACGTGGAGTAGTCGTTAAAAACATTCACTTTGTAGGCGACAAAATATGGGACTCTTTAAAGGAACTCTCAAGCATTATGAAGTAAGGACTCTTTTACGTTTTAATGACTAAAAGACTGAAATGCTTGGTGGAGAAGTTAATGTATAATTTTTGGCATAGAATGAGAAGGATCACAGATACGCGGAGAAATACTTGCCAGGAATATTAAAGGGCGATGAAGCAATTGTTGACTTAGGATGTGGAAAAGGCTTTTACTGCATGCATCTGCACAAATATTCCTTAAGGCTTTACTGTGTTGACATAGATAAACAAGCTGTCAAAAAAGCTGAGAAATTCTTGAAAAGAAGGGATAACGTGTTTTTTATAGTTAGCGATGCCACAAAAACGCCCTTACCCTTATTAAGTGTGGATGTGGTTTTTATGGCTAACTCTTTTCACGATATGAGCGATAAAAAGGCAGTTTACAGAGAAATCTTAAGAATGCTTAAGCCGAATGGGAGAGTTGTTGTTATCGACTGGAAAAAGAACAAGGTCTTTTAGATCCGCCTCTGAGCATAAGGATGGACGAGAAGGATTACTTGAAGTATTTTAAAGATTTTAGGCTGGCTATGCGTTTTCAACCTTCTCCAAGCCATTACGGGATTGTGTTGCAAAGGCTTTGAAACCATGTTAATGGTTCACAATTGTCAGGTTCCTTAATTAATTTGTTTAAATAGGATTTAGGGTTCAAAGGTTAAGGGGTTAAGCTGAGATGCGATATTTAACCGTTCTAATAAGTTTAGAGGGGGCTGCTTTAATTCTAAAAGTAAACTAGTCTTAAATCTGAATTTTAAATTCATAAAGTTATTAATAAGAAAATCTGTATTTTTGATTCAGAATAGGCTTTAAAGGAAAACGTTTAACTCTTTGAAGGGTAAAATATAAGAGATAAGAGAGGAGAGGTTTGCCTAATTTAAGCTACCTGTTCCGTAGAAACAGAAGAGAAGAAAAGGAAATGGCGAAAATCGGGGCTAAGGAGATTCGCAGCAAAACTTTCTTGAAGGCTATGCCTCTCCGCGACTTGTCAGACCTAGACAGTATTAAAAGAGAGGTGCGTTCTGGAAACATCATAATTCTAAGGATAACTCCTCTTGCAAGCAAAAGTATTGAAGATGTGAAACGCGCTGTTAACGAGTTATGCGAATTTGCTGAATCCATTGGAGGAGATATTGCCCGCTTAGGCGAAGAGCGGGTTGTGATATGCCCTCCAAACGTGAAAATTTGGAGGGAAAAAGCGCCTGTGGCAAGCGAGCCTATAACTACAGCAGCCTAAAGGTTTCCATCACTTGCGGAGCAAGTGTTGATATTCCGCATTTTTTCTCAATGAAGCTTGCCATACTTGCTATTTTGGCCTTCTCACCGTGGCAAACCATTACTCTTTCAGGTCTTGGTTTAAGATGGGTGATATAGTTTATTATTTGTCGTCTATCAGAATGTCCCGAAAAGCCTTCTATGGATTCTACACGCATCCTCACCTTGACAACAGCCATTTTTCCTTCGTTGTCAATCATAGCCACTTCGTTTAGGCCTTTTTGCACCCTTCTTCCCAAAGTGCCCTCAATCTGGTAGCTCACAAAAATTATCACGTTCTTTGAGTCTTCAGCCAAGCCTTTAAAGTATTCTATTACTGGTCCGCCTTCAAGCATTCCAGAAGTGGCTAGGATAACACAGGATTCGCCGTCGATAATGTCTTGCCTTACGCTTGGATGTTCAACTATGGTAAAGTAGTCTGATTCGAAGGGGTTCACTCCGTCATGGAGTATGCTGTTGCGAACTTCTCTTCCGAGATATTCTGGATAGGCAGTGTGGATAGCCGTTGCTTCTGAAATCATGCCTTCAATAAAAACTGGAGCTTCCTTCATCAGCCCACGCTTCATGTAACCATCTAGTATTAGCATTATCTCTTGCGCTCTGCCCACGGCTGGAACTGGAATCAAAACCTTCCCCTTTTTCTCCAGTATTTCGTTTACGATTTTTGTTAGACGTTCTTCAGCCTCAACTCTTGACGGCATGACATCGTCTGGACCGCCATAGGTGCTTTCCGTTATGAAGGTTTCAACTCTTGGAAATTCCGCTGTCGCCGCTTCTAAAAGCATGGTCCTTGAATATTTGTAATCACCAGCATATACAATGTTGTGTAGGCCTTCACCTATGTGTAGGTGAATTAGGGATGAGCCTAAAATGTGTCCAGCGTTATGTAGTGTTAGACGCGTGTCTGGAGCTATGTCAGTCACAACGCCGTAGCGTTGTGGGATTGTGTGCAAAACGCATTCACGGACATCTTTTTGGTCGTAAGGCGGAATAATGCCTTGTTTGCTTGCTACATCTAAATAGTCTAGTTGGAGCAAAGTCATTAAGTTTGAAGTTGGAGCGGAACAATAGACTGGGCCGTCATAACCATATTTATAGAGGAAGGGCAATAAACCGCAGTGATCCAAGTGAGCATGACTTATTACAACTGCATCTAAGGAGTCGATTTCAAAAGCGGGGTGGTCAAGTCTTGGGAAAGCCTCAAAGGGCTTTGACGAACCTGGGTTTATGCCGCAGTCCAACAGTATGCTGCTTTCTCTTGTTTGAACAAGAAAAGCTGAACGGCCAACTTCTTGAACCCCTCCGAGAGGCGTGATTCTTACGTCTCCAACTTCGAAAGTTTTAGGTCTGAAAATCCGCTCGCCGAACATGCGAAGGATTCTCTCTCTTTCTTTGCTTTCCGAGTGAAGGTAGTGGCGCATATGCGTTATAATTTTTGAACGAAGCGGAGGGCTCCTTAAGACATGCGGGCGCCATTTAGTTCTTTTTATGACCTCTTGAAGAACAGCTCCGTTTTTTCCAATGACTAGACCGGGCTTTTTAGCTTCAATTATTATTTCTCCAAGGCTTGGATCGAAATTTATGTCTGTAACTTCAGCTTCTATAGGGATTACTTCGCGGGCTATTTTTTCAGCATCCTTCTCCGGTAGCCTAACAGACGGGTCTGAACGGACAACAATTCTTTTTCTTATAACGCTCACTATGTCTGCGATTAGGCTGCTTTGTTCGGCTAGAATTTCTGGTTTTTTAGCGTAGATTGCAAGCATAGGGCCTTCATATTCTACCCTGGTCACTTCAGCCTCTTTCGGGACGTGTTCCAATATGTATTGGCTTATCTCTACTTTCTCCCTTTCAAGGTTAGGCGCCAACTTTTAAACTCCCTAGTTTGCTAAAAGCTGCTTCTTTTCCTCCTCGGTCAACTCTTTATAGCCACTACTGTCAATTACTGCCACGTTAAAGCTGTCGCCGCTTGCAGTATCCCTTTTCATGGCAGAGTTAACTGCTTTAACAATCACAGGCAACGCCTCAGCTACAGACATATCTTCCTTAAATTTGTCTTCGAGGACACCGTAGGCTATTGGAGAACCTGAACCCGTGGCAACACATTTCTCCTCAGTTAAGCTGCCGAAGGGGTCTAAAGAGAACACGTGGGGACCACTGTCGTCCACGCCTCCTATCAAAACTTGTGTCAGCAGAGGCATATATCTCGCCGAGAACAGAAGATTTGCAACAAGCCTTGCAGCTGAGTTTATAGGCATAGGTCTTCCCATATTCAGTTTGTAAAGCTGCGCATTAGCTGTCAATATGTCTACTGTTCTCTGGGCGTCTGCAACTGTCCCAGCAATGGTCATGGCTAGATGGTCATTTATCTTGTATATTTTTTTCCCGTACTTATGGGCCACATAAAATCCCATGGTTACCCGAGTGTCTGAGGCTAAGATTACGCCGTCCTTGCAGACTACACCTATGGTTGTTGTTCCTTTCAGCGTTAACTGATTGACCATCTCTTTGCTTGCCATATTGCTCATTTCTCCCAAAACCTAAACATCTCGTGAATTATACGGAAGTAAAGTAGCATCATGTAAACATGGTTACGAGCCTTATTAAGTTTATGGTAAAGAATACTATAGGGGTACGTAAAGGCTGTTTGAATCCGTTAAACTAATAGTTGAATGCTTTATATTACTGTTGCCGAATAAAAAGATGGAGGGTTGTGTTTACGATGCGACATTTATGGACATACAAATGTACCCTTGACAGTTATTCTGAAAAACCTTTGATATATCTCAGCTATTACTTGGGCGGGATCTATGTTCTCAAATATTTCAGACTGAATCCATTTTGCAAAGTATAGGTAACCCACCATGCTGCAAATGCCGCCTCTCACCTTCCAGTCGTAGATGTATACTCGTCCATTTTTAATCGCGTCTGTATTTTGGGGCTCAGGGCGGTTTATTATTTCTTACCACATCTGCGTGAAATCATTCAAGTCATGTGTTGGACTACTGACATGCAAATAATTACCCGGGGGGTTCTGTTCCACCACGGACTCCGCACTCATAAGAGGCACATATACAGTCACGCCTACAATTCTGCTTTGGTCTTCAAGGGCGCATAGCATTTCGGTTAAGCCAGCATTATCTACGAGTTTAATCGTTCTTTTTTGCGGTATTCCTATACTGGATGGTGGGATGTGTGGAATTCCCGTACTGGTTGGTGGTTGTGAGCTTTCTGGACTTGGGCTTTCGGGTTCCACCTTCGGAGGTATATGAAAATGGTAAATGGCAACTTTAGTTTAATCTAAGTTTAATAACTTCATTCATCCACAAATCAGCACACTTAAAAAGGAATTTTAAGGGGGTTTTAACTATTGTAGGATGTATAATGAGATAAATGGCCGTGGTAAGCTTGCCTTTAAAACACCATTGGATGCAGCTTCCGAGAGAGGTAATTGTAGGAGAAGGCGTCATAGAAAGGGTGATGGAAGTTTCTCAAAGGCTTGGATTCACAGAGTCAGTGCTCATAATAACAGGTTCCAAAACCTATGATGTGGCTGGGAAAACCGTTAGGGAGCTGCTTGAAAGCGGCGGAATAAAAGCTGAAACATTGATTGTTGAATCAGCAACCCTTAAAGATGTGGTAATGGTTGAAGAGAAAATTAAGGCTTTCAAGCCTCAGGTTGTTTTCGGAGTTGGAGGCGGGACGAAAATTGACGTTGCAAAGTTAAGCTCAGCACGTCAAGGAGTCCCCTTCGTAAGTGTTCCCACAACAGCTTCTCATGATGGAATTTCAAGCCCTTTGTCTTCGGTTAAGGGACTTGAAAAGCCCTTTTCAGTGAAGGCGCAAGCGCCCATAGCCATAATAGCAGACACAAAAATAATCATGCAGACGCCTTACTGCTTAATTGCAAGCGGCTGTGGAGACGTAATTGCAAAGTTCACAGCTGTAAAGGACTGGAGATTGGCGCGTGAAGAGCGAAACGAGTATTATGGAGAGTATGCGGCAAGCCTAGCTTTGATGAGCGCCAAACTTGTGATGCAAAACGCTGAAACCATTAGGACTGGAAGCGAGGAAGGCTTGCGAGTGCTTCTAGAAGCCCTA
>FMSI01080738.1_pt1 | contig 15064 bp, 16 predicted proteins | sample 1504471 | NCBI WGS metagenome assembly FMSI01 (sample SAMEA4475357, study PRJEB15587) | soil metagenome | biome: Soil; feature: Field | place: India | collected 2015-03-11 | depth 0 m
CCCATCTGTAAAATCTCAGAATTGAGAGCTCTTTATTTTTCTGGACATAGTTAAAAAGGGCTTCATCTATTGCCATATTTAACGAGGGTGAATTGGGTTTTTCCTCAATTATAATATAAAAAATCACCACTTTCTCACTTAAAAATTAATACAGAATCTCGTTTCATTACTGCCTTATTTTTTATCTTGTCTTGCCAGTCTTGCCTTTCTCGTTCTTACTCGCATAAATAATGGAGCGGGCAACGGGATTCGAACCCGCGACTTTCAGCTTGGGAAGCTGACACTCTACCACTGAGTTATGCCCGCATAGAATTTAATTTAAAGGAAATATTAATCTATGTCAAGCTGGCGAATTGCATTGTTTAAGTTGAATCTAATATCAAGGGAAATTTTAATCCAATTTTTTTTCCTGATTAATTAGTTATTTTTCTTCAAGTTCTTCTAACCATTTTAAGACTCTTTCGCCTTTATCAGGAAGTTTGTCTTTATATTTTAAAGCTTGTTCGAACCAGTATTTTGCCATCTTCTCTTCTTTTTTCTTACTAAGAGCTATACCCATATTTGCCATTGCCTCTGCATAATCAGGATTAATTTCAATTGCTCTATCATAATTCTCAATTGCCTTATCAAAATCACCTTTATTGTAATAAGCATTTCCACGATCGAGAAGCGGGCCAGCAAGGACATTTCTTTCAATATCGCCAAGTTTCTTCTTTTTTCTAATAAGATTGGAGAAATTCTAATGCCCTTAAAACCTTATTCCTCCTCTGGTTTTTGATTTTTAAGAGGTTCAAAATTGTTTTTCTGCCAGAAGTCAAAGGCTGTCTTTTTGAAATAACTCTCCACTTCATTTTTACCAATTTTTTGATTTTTTCGGTTTTGTAAGAAGATTACAATACTTTCGCAGGAATAACATTCATTTATTTTCTGTATCTCCTCAACAGCATTATTTTCAATATCAATATTATAAAGTTCGGCTAAGTTTTGAATGAACTCCTTTTCCAATTTCTTATCAAGGGGCTGAACCTCAAAGATTTCAAAGGTATTCCAGAAAGGGTCTTTTTTGTAATCGAAATCATCGAGTCTATGAATCAACTCGCTTCTTGCTGTGGCAATCAAATGGAATTGATTGGTTTTTCTTTCAAAGCATTCTATTACTTTCTGCAGTCGGCTCTGGGAAGTAGCAAGTTTTGATTCCTTTCTCTCTGGCTCTGAGGGATAGATGTTTGGAAGGTCATCATAGAAAAGAACAACCGCTTTATTAACAAGTTCAGGGGGAGTTTGGGCATCAGAAAACTCTTCGGGTAGGGTTGCTGTCTTTTTTGGCATTAAGATTTTTCCTGGGTCTGAACCAGTTAGCAATTCTTCTGTTATAAGTTTATAAGCTTCCCTTGTTTTTCCGATGTCCGCTCGTCCAATAATTAAAATTCTCCTCCTTGAAGTTTGTATTTCCTCAGGCGAATGTTTTTGGTTTCTTATTCGTGGAAGATACTTATTTTGGGTTTCAGTAAGCATTTTTAATTTTTCAAGACGAGTGGAAAACTCTTTTGGGTCAATAATTTCAAAAGGGAATTTTGGAGGTTTTTTTCTCGGTTTCCTTATCCAAAATATAATGGACAATATGATGTAGAGTATTGTACGCCACACGGCTAACCAGGTGGGTTCCAAAAACCAATGTTTTGAAGAAGATTCTGTTTCCATTAAGGATACAGGTTGAATAGTAACTTTTTTAGAAAATAAGCTTATAAAAATAATCTTCCATCCATTAATCATCATTTTTTTTGTCTATATCTTGCTTTAAGTGAATTTTTTTGACTTTAATTGCCACTGCTAATATAATTTGCTCTATTTTTTCAGGTAGAATCGTTCGGAAACGGACCCGTCGCACCCCGCTTTCCTCTCTACTCTTTCTTCAACAATTAATTTATATAGCTAATAGTTCATCTTGTCAAATTAACAGGGGTGGAAAATTCCTATAAATTGAATTCTTTTTAATATCAAAATAAAATATTTCTGATGGGCGTTCCTGGTAAGTTTGAGCGAGTGAAACTTATAATTGGAATCATTTATAGAGATGAGAATTTTTTAGAAAGGGCTGTTTCAGAATTAAAATCTATTTTTGGAAAGATAGACTTAGAAAGTGCTACTTTCAGATTTGATGTCACTGAATATTATAACAGAGAGATGGGTGAAGGACTCAAAAGAAAATTCTTCAGCTTTGAGGACCTGATTAACCCAGAAGAACTACTAGCAATAAAAATTAAGACCAATGAAATTGAGGAAAATTTAAAAAAGGAATTTAGAGCCCCTGGAAGGGTCGTAAATATTGACCCTGGGATATTGACCTCTACTTCTCTAATTATGGCAACTACAAAGAACTATTCCCATAGAATTCCTTTGAGGGACGGGATATATGCCCATCTTGAATTTCTTTTCAGAAAAGATTCCATCAAATACCTCGAATGGACATATCTTGATATGAGAAAAGATGAATATGCTGATTTCTTTTTGAGGGTCAGGAAATTTTATCTTGAAAAACTGAGAAAATCAAAAAAGAATCTTTAAGTATAAAAAGGAACTCAATCGAGAATTCACAAAAAAGGGAGAGGGGAAAACCCTCTCCCTCTAAATTTTTCCCTACCTTTACTTGTTAGCGCTTATGTCTATGAAGTAAGAGCCTGAGCCTGTGTAAGATTTTACTCTAATTTTGTATGTTCCTGTTGTGGTTGGAGTATAGGTTACTGTTTCCTGTCTTGTAGAGCCTTCAGAACTTGCTATAAGGGTCCCTGAAGGATTATAGAGATAAAGGTCAAAGTCAGGGCTTGTGCTGGAAGACCAGTTGGGCATGATTAATGTTACAGCAATCGGGAAAGTAGTTGAGGTTACGCTCAAAGAGTGGTCATAATAAGCTCCGGTTCCTGAAAGAGAGCCTGAAGCATAGTAGTGAAGAGGAACTGTTGGTCCTGTTCCAGAAAATCCTCCCGCGCTCTTTACAGCTTCATAACCCTGAAGCCTTCCAGAACCAAAATCAATATCTGCTCCTGATGGACCCCAATCAATTGTCGTGCTCTTAAGTGTGCTCTTGACAGAAGATGGGGTTATAGAAGACTTTGCATCAATCATGAGAGCAACAATTCCTGCTGTGAATGGTGTAGCCATTGATGTCCCGCTCATTGTAACATATGAAGTAGAAGAGCTCCTTCCGCAGGATGTGATATTGTGCCCCGGTGAAACAAGGTCAGGTTTTATTCTTCCATCTGCAGTAGGTCCTCTACTGGAAAAGGATGAAATGAAGAATCCCTTTTCTCCAGGGTCTGCCATTGAACCGACAGTGATAGCGTTCGCAGCTGCAGCTGGTGAGCCGATCGTATACCTTGCGGGTCCTGAATTTCCAGCAGCAACAACAGGGACAATTCCGTTGTTATAAGCATTATTTACAGCCTGGGAAAGAGTGTCTGTTCCGTCTGAGCTTCCTGAAGAGCCAAGGCTCATGTTGATAACTCTTATGTTGTATGTGGTTTTGTTTGTCACGCACCAGTCAACAGCAGCAATTATGTTTGAAGTTGTTCCAGAACCTGAAGCATTGAGAACTTTAAGACCAATTAAAGCAGCTCCAGGAGCAACTCCTCTGTAGGAAGAGTTTCCCTCTCCAGTTCCAGCAATTATTCCAGAAACATGTGTTCCATGTCCATTATCATCATAGGGAGATGTTCTTCCATTAACATAATCCTTCCATGCAATTACCTTTCCGCCATCAAGGTCAACATGTCCTGCATAAATTCCAGTGTCAATAACAGCTACAACCACATCATTCTTTGAATATGTGGTTTCAGAGCCATCCATATTTCCTGTCACACCAAAATCAGTTCTTGCTTTTGTTGCACCGTAATAATTGGAAGCAGTGCTCATAAAGGTAGTAACTTCAAGGTCTGGTTCAACCTGTTTCACAAAGGGAAGATTCTTCAAGTCTTCAATCTGAATTTTTTTCATCTTTCCTGCAAAGGCTTTCACATTGTCGTAGATGTGCTTGATGTGGAACTCACCAAGGGTTTTCTTAAGGTCATGGGGCAACTTCTTGTGGTCAAGTCCTGGGAAGTCGTCTTTGAAAAGAACAATGATGTCAAACTCTTCATCAGCCTGAGCAGTGGCAAGCTGGGACTGGAGATTGTCGAAGACCCCGTCTCTGTCAGCATCAAAATTCCTCTCTTTTGGAGGGATCCTGGGGATACTCCCTTCTCTCTGGGAGAGTCCTATCACAGAAATCCCCAAAAGGAAAAGACAAAGAACCCCAAAAACCAGCCAATACTTTTTGGTTAAATAACCCATCTACTAACCTCCGAATTTTTCATGTTCAAGATTTATGCCAGATTTTTTGAGAAGTTAAAAAAATATACGCCTTAGACGAAATGTTTTCTATAAATAAAAATTTAAAACCGAAAAAATTTTTGAATTCAAATTTTTGAACATGTTCAAATTTTTGAACATTCTATTAATAGAATGATTTAGTTGGCATTGAAAAAATGCTTTTAAAAAAGTAAAATTTAATTTTAGAGAGGAAGATGGAAGGATTACAGGCTATAAAAAATTGTATTGTTGCAAGATATCCCATAATCTATATCACATCATGGGAAGAGGGAAGAGTAGAGAAATTTCTCGAGTCAATTACCGCCAGTTATATACCCAACAGAGAGTTCTTCGTCTGGAGTGTTTCTTCAGGAGTGAGAAGAAAAGATGAAAATATTGAAAACACGAACGATCCTCTTAGGGCGATTGAGTTTGCTATTTCTTATGATAAACCAGCTGTTTTTCTTTTTAAAGATCTTCACCCTTTTATAAATAAGAGACCTGATGTATTGAGGGCATTAAGAGATGCTTATCAGGCTATGAAGAATAGCTGGAAATTTATCTTTTTAATTTCTCCATTTGCTTCTCTTCCTCAGGAACTGAAAAAGGAGATAGAAATAATAGATTTTCCATTACCTTCCTTTGAAGAGTTAGGATCCCTTCTGAATCAGGTTTTATCAAGCGTTGCAGCTAAGAATGTCAGAATTAGCTTGAGCGAAGATGACAGGAAGAATATTATACTTGCTCTTCAGGGCTTAACATTCGATGAGGCATACAGGGCTTTAATCAAAGTCTTCCAGGGTAAGAATACAATTTTTTCCGATCTTGTTGAAGAACTTCATCTTGAAAAAAAACAGATAATTTTAAAGGAGCTTGTTCTTGAGTATGTGCATGAAAAATTGAGCATTGATGAGATAGGAGGTCTTGAGAATCTTAAAGATTGGCTCAGAAAGAGGCAGAAGGCTTTTACTCCCGAGGCCCGCAAATTTGGACTGGATCAACCCAAAGGACTTTTAGTCATGGGTGTTAGCGGTTGTGGAAAGAGTATTTCAGTGAAGGCTATCGCTTCTCTCTGGTCTCTTCCCCTTTTCAGACTTGATATGAATCTTGTATATTCAGGGATTGCAGGTCCTCCTGAGGAAGCATTTGCAAGAGCCTTAAAGACCATGGACTCCCTCGCTCCTGCTGTTCTTTGGATTGATGAAATTGAGAGTGGAATAAATGACAAAGTCTCTGAAGGAGCAACAGGAAGAATTCTTGGATATTTTCTAACATGGATGCAGGAGCACCGCTCTCCTGTTTTTGTTGCAGCAACAGCGAATAGAATTGATCTTCTTCCTGCTGAGATGTTAAGAAGGGGAAGATTTGACCAAATATTTTTTATTGACCTTCCAATTGAAAAGGAAAGAGAAGAAATTTTCAGAATCCATCTCATAAAAAGGAATGTAAATCCTGATGATTTCAACATTTCCCAGCTTGCAAAGATAACAAAGGGATGGTCAGGGGCCGAAATCGAACAAGCAATAATTTCTGCAATGTATGAGGCTTTTAATGAAGGTAGGTCCCTTTGTGAAGATGACCTATTCAGGATATTTTCAAGGAGTGTTCCCCTTTCCACGACAATGTACGAGCAAATTAAGAAAGTCAGGGAATGGGCTCACAAAAGAGCTGTCAGGGCCTCCGAAGCTCTTCTTGCACCTGAAATATGATGAAAAAATTAAAAGGAAAAAGACAAAAGTTAAAATTAAGAATTGAAGAGCAGGTGATTTAGATGCGATTTAAAAGATGGAGGACATACCTTTCACAATTTTCAAACTTCAACTATCCATTTAACCTTTCACCTTTTAACTTTTTGTTTTTGACTTGTAAATTTTTAATGGAGGTTTGAATGATAAATCTAAAGGAAGAAGAAATAAGAAAAATGCTGATTGAAAAGAATGAGGAATTCAGAAAGCTTTACGAACTCCATCAACAATGTGAGGAAAGACTTAAAGAACTTTGGTCAAAGTCATATTTGACCGAGGAGGAAAAACTGGAGGAAAAAAGGTTGAAAAAGGAAAAATTAGGGCTGAAGGATAAAATGCAAGTTTTTGTCAACAAATTCAAGATGGGAATGGAGAACAATGCCAGTAACTAAAGAAGGCATACCTTTTATTGTTACTCCATTAGTTTTATCTATAGTATCATTTATTTTTCCTTTGATTCCTTTAGGCATTCTTTTTTTCATAATTTCTCTATTTATGATTTTTTTCTTCCGAGACCCCTCGAGAAGTATCCCTTCCGGAGAGAATATAATTCTCTCTCCAGCAGATGGAAAGATTATAGAAACGGAGGAAAAAGAAGACGAGATTTTGCCAGGGAAAAAATTTTTCAAAATATCGATCTTTATGTCTCCTTTAAATGTTCATATTAACAGATCTCCTTTAAATGGAAAAGTTGAAAGGGTTATTTACAAACCTGGATATTTCAAGCCTGCTTATAGAAAAGAATCCACAAGAAATGAACAGAATATTATTATTATGAACACTGAAAAAGGAAAAATTGTGATGAAGCAGATTGCTGGTATTCTTGCGAGGAGAGTTATTTGTAATATTAGAGAAAATCAAGAAGTGAAAGCAGGGGAAAAGATAGGGATGATAATTTTTGGTTCGAGAGTTGAGCTTTTTTTAACTGAAGAGCCAAAACTCGCAGTTAAGCCGGGAGAAAAAGTTAGAGGTGGAGAAACCGTAATTGGAGAGTTTTATGATTAAAAAAAGGAAAAAATTAAAAGGGGGGCAACCTTTTAGAAAGATAATCTTATCCCTTGAGGTTTTTCCCAGTCTTCTTTCCCTTTTAAATGTGTTTTTTGGGTTTTTAAGCATAATGGAGGCAATAAAAGGTCGTTTCAAAATATCTGCCATACTTATTTTAGTTGCATGGTTTATGGATGTAATGGATGGTTTTGTGGCACGCTCCCTTCGGGCTACCTCTCCACTGGGAATACAACTTGATTCCCTTTCTGATTCCATATCCTTCGGTCTTGCTCCCTCGTTACTTATCTATTCTATATATCTTAAAAATGTTCCCCAGGGATGGATAATTCCATTTCTCTATTTCAGTGCAGGAGTTATAAGGCTGGCAAGATACAATGTTCTTGCAATGAGTGAACAGATCAGGCAATCTTTTTTTATAGGGCTTCCAATACCTGCATCTGCAATTCTTCTCTCAGGTATTGTTCTTCTCTTTAAAAATGATTTTTCAGGTTCCATTTTTTATGGGTCGATCAGTCTTCTTCTTCTCATTCTCTCGTTTCTTATGATTTCAAAAATAAAATATCCAAATTCTAAATATTTCGAACTTATGAAAAGAAGAAACCTTGTTTTTGCTTTTGTGTTATCTTCAATAATAGCAATTGCATATGTTGCTCCTCATTTTGTGGTTTTATCACTGATAGTCCCCTACATTCTTTTTCCGCTGATTGTCTCTCTTAATACTAACTTTAAAAAACGAGTTCTAAAAAAGGAGGCAATTGAAAAAGCAAAATGAAAAGTCAAAAGGTAGAAGTCAGGAGGCAAAATTATAAGATAGAATTTAAAGCAAATTTCACTTTTTCTTTTTTCCCTTTTATTTTTTATTTTTTACTTTATTTATAGGAGGTTAGCCCTGGGCAACCCAATTAATTTAGCCATACTCGGCATAAAAAGTCTTAAAGGTAAAGAAATAATGGAATCATTGGAAAGGAGTTCAATTCCTATAGGAAAGATATTTTTTTATGATTCTTCTGTTGAATCGGAATGGAGCCTTTTAACAGAATTTAGAGGGGAACCTTATGTAGTAAGGTATCCAACAGAAGATATTTTTAAGGAGGCGAAGGTTATTCTTCTTGCATCTTCAAAAGATATGGAGTTGAAAGCTTTATCTAAGGCAAAGGAAGAAGGTGTTTTCATTGTTGATCTTTCAAATTCTTTCAATGAAGATGAGAATGTCCCTCTTTTAGTGGATGGGATAAATCACGAGCTTATTGAAAAATCCTTTATAATGACAAACCCCCATCCTGTAAGCATAATATTGTCTCTTGTTATTCACCAATTAAAGGAGAAATTCGAAATTGAGAATCTCTCCTCAGTTGCTTTTCAGCCTATTTCAGAATATCAGGAAGAGGGGGTTGAAGAGTTCATAAATCAAACTGTTGCAATACTTAATGCAACATCTATTCCAAGGAAGATATTAAAGGAGCAAAGAGCATTTGATCTTATTCCTGAAAGTGAAAAAAATGAGAGAAAAATTGTGAGAGAACTTGAGAGAATTCTTGGTGTAAAATCTTCCACTATAACTGTTATAAAAGCCCCGATTTTCCACTGCTTCGCAGTCATTACATTTCTTACAATTCAAGAAGAGCCAGAAATAGAAGATATAGAAACAGAATTTAAGAAAAATAACAGATTCAAGTTTCTTTCCTGTGGTCAAACTCCAACCCCTGCTTCAGTTGCTGGAAGGGACGAAATATTCATAAAAATTTCAAAAAATACCGATTTTCCATCCAGGTATTCTATCTGGACAGTTGCAGATAATTTTAGGTCAGGTTTTGCAAGAAATGTGATTAGCATTCTTCAGAGAGTTGCTTCAATGCTATGAAGGAATTTTTTAAGCTTTGTTCCTTGCTTTTTTCATACTGGAGAAGAATACTTGTTGCTTTTATTTTCATGATGATGGTCTCTATTTTCACCTCTATCTCAGCTCTGCTCATTCAGCCAGTAGTTGATCATCTCTTTATTCCCCAGAGAGGGATGGGTAAAGTCCTTCCTGTTATATCTGGAGATTTTCTTCTAAGACTTCTTTCGATTAAAAGGGAAAGTTACTACATTTACGTTCCAATTTTAATTGTAATTGTATTCTTTTTCAAATTTATATTCAGATATTTCTCCTCCTATAACATGAATGTTGTTGGGGTTTTTGTTTCAAAAGATCTTAGAAATAAACTTTATTCTCACCTAATAAATCAATCAGCGAGTTTTTTCTCTTCAAAGCCAACAGGGGAGCTAATCTCAAGGGTTACAAATGATATAGACAAAATTCAATTCGCTCTCTCAGAAACTGTTGGAGACCTTATAAGAGAATCTTTCACCCTTTTAGGATTGATAATAGTTATTTTTTATCAGGACTGGAGTCTTGCTTTATTTTCAATATTGCTTTTACCATTATCGTTGATTCCAATTGTTATTCTTGGTAAGAAGATGAAAAAACAAGGAATCATAGGTCAGAAAAAAATGTCTGAGATATCAAATGTTTTGGTAGAAACAATTTCAGGTAATGCTGTAGTGAAAGCCTTTAACAGAGAAAAAAAGGAAGAAAAGAGATTCCAGGGGAAGACAGAGGAATATATGAATGCAAGCAGGAAAATAGCAAAAATAGTCAATTTCACCTCGCCTTTCATGGAATTTCTTGGTGGAGTTGCTGTTGCTTTAATTATTTATCTTGGAACTTACAAGATTAACAGGGGAATAATTTCTCCTGGACAATTTACGACCTTTCTATCTTCTTTGATTTTCATGTATACACCTATTAAAATTCTAAGCAAAGTTAACTTTAACATTCAGCAGGCAATAGTTGGACTTGAAAGATTTGAGGAAATGATGAGTATAGAACCAGAGGTAAAAGAAAAAGAGGGGGTTCAACCATTCCCTCCTTTCAAGGGAGAGGTGGAGTTCAGAAATGTTTCCTTCGGATATGGAGATGGAACAAGAATTCTTAAAGACATAAGTTTTACAGTTAAACCCGGGGAAATGCTTGCTATTGTTGGTCTTAGTGGCGCAGGGAAAACGACCCTGATAAATCTCATTTTGAGATTTTATGATATTCAGGAGGGGCAGATTTTGATTGATGGAATGGATATAAGGGAGGGGACTCTGGAATCTCTAAGGGCTCAGATAGGACTTGTCCCTCAGGATATTATACTTTTTAACGATACAATAAAAAATAACATAACTTACGGTGTGAATGGAATAAGCGAAGATAAGATTGTCGAGGTATCTCGAATAAGTATGTGCTTTGATTTCATCAATAAACTTCCAGAAGGATTCAATAGCAATATTGGAGAAAGGGGACAACTTCTTTCTATAGGACAGAGGCAAAGAATAGCAATAGCAAGAGCAATTATAAAGGAGCCCCCAATTCTTATAATGGATGAGGCTACCTCCCAGCTTGATTCGGAATCGGAAAGGGCGATCCAGAAAGCTATGGAAAATTTATCCAAAAACAGGACAATAATTGTCATCGCCCATAGGCTATCAACAGTTAGAAAGGCTGACAGAATAATCGTTCTCGATAAAGGTAGAATTGTTGAGTCGGGAACCCACATCGAGCTTATAAAGAAAGGTGGACTTTATGCCCATCTTTACGCATTGCAATTTCCAGATATTAAGGAGTGAAAATGCTCAGAAGCATGACAGGTTTCGTCCAGGAACGATACAGAAAAGATAATCTGGTAATTTTTCTTACAATTAAAAGCTTTAATAGTAGAGCTCTGGATATATATTTAAAAGTCAACCTTCCATATGCAGAGGTTGAGAAGAAGACATTGCAGCTCATCCGCGAATTTATAAAAAGAGGGAGAATCGAATGCTTTGTAAACATTTTTTCCCAGAAAAATGAGCAGGTGGAAATTATTTTAAATAAACCAGCGATAAAAAAAGTTGCGGATGAGCTAAAAGATGCGGGGGTGGAAATGAATTCGTTATTTATAAATCTGTCAGAAATTCCAGGCGTTATTAATATTAATCCCTCTCAATCCCTTCTTGTCAATGATATTTTAAGTTTTATAGAGAATTCAATAAAGAAAGGATTGAGAAAACTGATCAGAGAAAAGGAGAAAGAAGGCAAAGAAATGGAGAAGGAAATAATGAGAATGATTGGTAATGTGGAGAGATTAACTGAGAAGATAGAGGGAAGAGGAGGTTATCAGATTAATAAAATAAAAAGCAAGATGAAGAAAACTTTGAGATTACTAAAAAATCTTGAAAAGGTGGGGAAGATAACTGAGGAAGGGATTTTTACAATCTTGAGGAAAATAGATATAACCGAGGAAATTGTTAGAATAAAAACTCATATAAAAGAGTTCAAGAAATGTCTTGAGAAGGAAGAGCCTGTTGGAAAAAAAATGGAATTTTTAGCTCTTGAAATACAGAGGGAGGCAACATCTATTCTTTCAAAGAGTGAGGACGAGAAAATTTCCACCTTTGCTGTTCAGATTAAAGATTTTATTGAGAAGATTAAAGAACAGTTAAGAAATATAGAGTAATAAGGAGATGAAAGGATGAAGAATCTTGTTTTCATAATAACAGGACCATCGGGAGTGGGGAAATCAACAATAATAAAACTCCTTCTAAATTCACTGCCTGATGTCCATTTTTCAGTTTCTTATACTACGAGACCGCAAAGATTCAATGAAGAGCATGGAATTGATTATTATTTTGTTACTCAGGAAGAATTCGAGAGCATGATTAAAAAAGATAAATTCTTGGAATGGGCTGAAGTTCACGGCTTCTTGTATGGAACATCCATTGCAGAGATCGAGAAGGCATTTAACGAAGGGAAAGATTTGATCCTTGATGTGGATATTCAAGGTGCTGGTTCAATAAAGAGGAAGATAACTGATGCAGTTACAGTTTTCGTCCTTCCCCCTTCCTGGGAAGCCTTGAAGGAAAGGCTTTCTTTCAGGGAAAACAATGATGAAACTGTTGAGAGGAGATTGAAAAGAGCAAAGGAAGAGCTTAAAGAATGGAAGAATTTTGAGTATATAATAGTTAATGATAATTTAAAGAGAGCTGTTACAGAGCTAAGTTCAATTATTTTAGCTGAAAGGGCAAAAAGAAAAAGGAGAGAAGATATTGTAAGAGAAATTTTATCGGAGATTGAAGAATGAAGATTTTGCTTGGAATTTCATCGTCGATTGCAGCCTTTAAGGCAATTGACATTCTCAGAGGTCTTTTAAAGGAAGGGATAGAAGTTCAATGTATTATGACAAAAAACTCTTTAAATCTCATTTCTCCGTTGACTCTTGAGATTCTCTCGGGAAAAAAGGTAATTGTGGATATATTTGAAAAAGGAAAATCCGGTGAGATAACCCACATTGATATCACTAAGAATGCGAATCTTCTTCTTGTTGCTCCAGCAACAGCAAATATAATTGCAAAATTTGCCAATGGAATTGCAGATGATGCCCTTTCAACAATATATTTAGCTTTAAGGTGTCCTGTTCTCATCGCTCCTGCCATGCACTCTCAGATGTTTCTTCATCCTGCAACTCAGGAAAACATTGAGAAATTAAAAAATATTGGTGTTGAGTTTATAGGTCCCTATGAAGGAGAACTTGCCTCAGGAGAACGAGGAATCGGAAGAATGGCAGAGCCTGAGGAAATAGTAAATAGAGTAATTAGAATAATAGGAAAAAAAACCTTAAAGGGGAAAAAATTTCTTGTTACAGCTGGTCCAACCTATGAAAAAATTGACCCTGTTAGGATTATTACAAATCCTTCATCAGGTAAAATGGGATATTCTATTGCAGAAGAAATTTTAAAGAGAGGCGGGGAAGTGATTTTAGTTTCTGGACCAACTCATCTAAAACCCCTATCTGGAGCTCAGAGTGTAAAAGTAGAAAGCACCGAAGAAATGAAAAATGAAGTCATAAGGAATCTTGAAAGAGTTGATGTTATTGTAATGGCGGGAGCTCCTGCTGATTTCAAACCGAAAATTACTTTACCTGAAAAGGTTAAAAAAGAAACTTTGGAGACCATAGAGCTAACAAAAACCCCTGACATTCTTGAAGAAATTAAAGATAAAAAAGGAAACAGATTAATTGTTGGGTTTTCAGCGGAAACATCGGATCTGGAAGAGAATGCAAGGAATAAAATGATTTCAAAAGGGATGGACATTGTTGTAGCCAATAATGTTTTGAGAAAGGATATAGGATTCGGCTCGGATTTAAATGAGGTTATCATAATTGACAGGGATGGAAATAAAATTTCAACTGGAATAAAGAGTAAAAAAGAGATAGCAGTTATTATTATTGATTTTATTGAGAAAAAACTCGCCATTCAAAAATGAAAGAGGAGCTTTTAGAGTGGATAAAATATTTGAAGGAACTTGGTCTTGAATGGATTCTTGCAGAGAAGGAGAAAGAGCGTCAGAAGGATCAAATTTTTTTTTCAGAGAACAAAATAGAAAAGCTCGAAAGACTTAAGGAGAGAGTTTTTCAGTGTAAAGAATGCAGGTTATGGGAGGGTAAAAAGAACTATGTATTTGGAGAAGGTAAACCTGATGCTGAGATTATTTTCGTGGGAGAGGCTCCCGGAGCCGAAGAGGATATCCAAGGAAGACCATTTGTAGGTGAAGCTGGACAACTTCTAACAAAAATAATAGAAGCAATGGGATTCAAGAGAGAGGATGTTTATATCGGAAATATAATCAAATGCAGACCCCCTGGAAACAGAACTCCTTTAAAAGATGAAATCGAAGCATGTAAAAATTATATCTTTGAGCAAATTGAAATAATAAAACCTAAAATTATTGTAACCCTCGGCTCAACACCTTTGATCACCCTCTATGGAAAGAATGTTCCAATTACAAAATTAAGGGGAAACTGGTTTGAATGGAGAAATATACCTGTCATGCCAACATTCCATCCTGCATATCTTGTGAGAAACCCCAGCAAGGAACTAAAAAAACTTGTATGGGAAGATATGAAAGAATGTCTTGGAAAATTGGGCAAGGGAATCCCATCAAAGGGAAAGAGTGAGACTTAGTTAATAGATTTTATCCAAGAGAGTAAGTAGTCAGTTTTTCTATTTAATTAGTTTTTACGAAGCTTTTAAAATGGAACGCGCTTTCTATAAGAGCGTATTATAATTATGGATAATGAATGAGATTTATGATTGGAAGAAACTTGAAGGTATAATGATGGCGACAAAATATTCTCTTTTCAATTTTATTTATAGAATGACCCTTGAAAGAGAAGTAGCAGAGGATATTTTTCAGGAAACATGGCTAAGGGTCGTAAAGAACATAGAGAGATATAATTCAGCAATCCCCTTCAAGGCCTGGTTATTCCATATAGCCAGGAATTTGTGCAGGGATTATGAAAGGAAGCTCAGGAGAAGAAAGAAAAGCTTTGAATTATGAGGATATGAAGAGAGAAGACTTGAGAATGATTTCCTTCCTCAGAAAGAGGAGAGACTAAGAACATGTCTTGAAAAGCTCCCTCTGAAATATAGAGAAGTAATACATTTTCGTTTTTTTGAAGAGCTTGAATCCGAAGAGATAGGGAAAATCTTAAATATTCCTTTAGGAACAGTTAAAAGCAGGGTAAACAGGGGGCTTGAAAGATTGAGAAAGATATGGAGAGAAACAAAATGAATCATAAAAGAGCAAAGAAAATTTTGTTTGAGTATTTAAGTAGAACATTGAAGGTGAAAGAAAATCTGATTTTGAATCACATATTTCAGAGTGCAAAGTATGTATAAAAGAGCTTGAAGAATTATTAAAAAATATCCTTTCAGAATTTAAAGAGGAAGCCCTCCTTTTCAATAGATAGAGAGGCTTTTGAGAAGATGAGATATGTGGTTTATAAAGCTTTAGAGGAAAGGAGAATTTCTCAAGAAAAAGTCAGCTCTTTCATTGTTCCATTGCTTCTCTTATGTTTTATAACTTTTATCTTTTTTAAACCGTAACTCTGCCAATTTTAGGG
>FMSI01077682.1_pt1 | contig 15037 bp, 16 predicted proteins | sample 1504471 | NCBI WGS metagenome assembly FMSI01 (sample SAMEA4475357, study PRJEB15587) | soil metagenome | biome: Soil; feature: Field | place: India | collected 2015-03-11 | depth 0 m
TCGCCACCATAGCTATCTTTATACTCAATGGCCCGCCGCCCACAGCTATCATTATCGGCGCCCTCATTGCCACTTTTTTTCAGGCACTACCTCTCCGCCTCAATGACAACATCACCATCCCCGTCGCCAGCGCTACCAGCATGCTGCTCACGAGCCTCCCCAACGTGAAATAAGCCCATTTTATCGCTCGCAAAGGCAACCATCGCTTAAATCGCAGTCAGTAACTACCATCGCATGACACTAAAACCGTGAAAACAGGTTTAAAATATATGCCCGACTCTGCTATGCTAACACTGCTACGGACTGAATTGACCACTGGTCACCGCTGACTAATTCATCAAACACAAACAACCTAAAAACTGTGACCGCCGAAACTACCTGCATTGGTGCTGCAACATTCAACACAGAACCCACCACCGAAATTTCGGCTCTGATGGAATATTCAGATTCTGATTGAACCCCGGCATGCCTTTCATCCAGCAATTTGGCACAATACAGTCAATGCACTTTTCTGCTAATGTAATGTTGTTGACCACAGCCGCTAGCCCTTTACCTCCCACCGGTTCACTCACTACAAAGAAAAAACAGTATTGTTTTTACATTCTATTGGCCTCGCAGCTTTGATGATGCCCATGCGTCCAGCGTAACTGGATGCCCGATTATCGCATCACAAAGCTGGTGGTTCTGTCATTAACTTTGATTATGTAAGTCTGGCCTGAGACGAAGTCACTGCCTAAATTCACATTCTGCTCAAAGTATCCGTAAACTTGTGTGCATATTGCATCTCTCGGGCGCTGCGTGGTTACAGTGATGTTTACCATATTACCAGCGCGCTCCACCTTTAGCGTATGAAAGGTAGTACAGCCATCAGTAAGCCCGCCTTGTATGTAGACCATTACCCGGCTGGGATGTGACTCAGCAATAATTACCCTCACTTCGTGAATTGGTGCCAAACGAATTTCTACATCTTGACTACCACCCTGGCAAGCGACCGCGCCCGTAATCAGTAGTATCAGTGTGATTACCATAAGCCAGTTGAATCTTTCCATGCAAGCCTCCTCAATTACTCATTTCCCAACATAAGGATTAACATATTTTAATCTATTAAACGCGTTAAAAGACATCATTGTTTATCTTAATCCAGACATAGCTGGTTGATCAGCAAATAAGCATTGCGGCTACAGCCAGTCTACGTGCCGCATAGAAGCTGACCCTCAGTAGGGGTTTGCCTCATACGAGTGATGCTGCTATACTAACCGCTACCGTGGAATATGAGATTATCATCGGGCTGGAAGTACATGCCCAACTGCTGACCAGGAGCAAAATGTTTTGTTCCTGCAGTGCCGATTATGCCAGTGCCCCACCTAATACCCACGTGTGCCCCATCTGCCTGGGTATGCCCGGGGTACTACCCACAATCAACCAGAAGGCAGTTGAATATACTGTAATAACTGCCCTGGCCCTTAATTGCACCATCGCCGAATATGCCAAGTTCGACCGTAAAAACTACCCCTACCCTGATTTGATGAAGGGCTATCAGATATCACAGTACGACGCCCCCATAGGTAAGAACGGCTGGCTCATGATAGAGATAGACGGACGGAAGAAGAAAATCGGCATCACCCGGGTACACCTCGAGGAAGACGTGGCCAAGCTGATACACTGCGTTGCACCTGAGGGGGAAACCTATAGCCTTGTGGATGTGAACCGCTCCGGTGTGCCTCTGATGGAAATCGTCAGCGAGCCGGATATGAACTCGCCGGAGGAGGCCAGGCAATACCTGATGAAGCTACGCTCCATCCTTCAGTATCTGGGAGTATCAACAGGCAACATGGAGGAGGGAAGCTTTAGGTGCGATGCCAATATCAGCATCCGCCCCGTTGGCAGCACGGATTACATGCCCAAGGTAGAGGTAAAGAACATGAACAGCTTTAAGGCTGTTTACCGGGCACTGGATTATGAAGCTAAACGTCAGCAGGAGCTACTGGAAAAAGGGGAAAGACTAGTCCAAGAGACGAGGGGCTGGGTGGAAGCAAAGGGTATAACCGTAAGCCAGAGGAGCAAGGAATACGCTCATGATTACCGCTATTTCCCGGAGCCAGACCTGCCACCATTGGTATTCAGCAAGAGCTGGGTTGAGAAAATCAGGTTGTCTCTACCTGAGATGCCTGATGCCAAGCGTGACCGGTTTATGGCCCAATACGGGCTGCCACTGTATGACGCCAACCTTCTGGTTGACTCCAGGACAATGGCCGACTACTTCGAGGATTGCATGACGTTGATGGCAAGAACCTCAAACGGGGTCGACCTTCAGAAGAAGGCTAAGACGGTGAGCAACTGGCTGCTCGGCGACTTCAGCCGCATGCTTAATGCTACCAACACTAAGATTGAGGACTCCAAGGTTACTCCGGAGCACCTTGTGGAAATGCTGAATTTGGCTGACAAAGGAATTATCGGCGGCCCGGTAGCCAAAACAGTGCTTGAAGAAATGTTCCTCACCGGCAAAAGAGCCACCGATATTATCACCGAGAAAGGGCTTAGCCAGATAAGTGACAGCACTGAAATAGACAGGGCAGTGGCTGAGGTAATAGCCCGCAACAGCCAGGCAGTGGCCGACTATCAATCAGGGAAGGAACAAGCGCTGGTCTTCCTTATAGGTCAGGTGATGAAATCGACCAAGGGGAGAGCTAACCCCACAATAGCAAGGCAGATCCTGTTACAGAGACTCGGAGGCAAACAGAATGTTTAACTATCTACTTATTGCCCAAATTCTAGTAGCCGTAGCCTTAATTCTCGTAATACTGCTCCAAGTACGGGGCGGCGGGCTGGGGGGCATATTTGGGCAGCCAGACAGCGTCTATCGCACACGGAGAGGAGTGGCGAGGACCCTTTTCCAGTTCACTATCGGTTTGGCTGTCCTGTTCATTATCCTCTCCATCTGGGTTGTCCGCGCTGTCTAACAGGATAAAGCGACACAATGACTCCAGTCATAACCCTGACGACTGACTTCGGCACCACGGATGCTTATGTAGCCAGTATGAAGGGAGTAATCCTGAGCATCAACCCGAAGGCAGTCATCGTTGATATTTGCCATTCTGTTCAGCCACAAAACATACTTCAAGCTGCCTTTATTCTCAGCACCACGCACCGCTATTTCCCGGAGGGGACAATCCATGTAGCCGTAGTCGATCCCGGAGTAGGCAGTCAACGCCAGTCAATTGTTCTGAAAACACCACAGGCTTTTTTCGTGGCGCCGGACAACGGCATCCTGAGTTATGTAGTGAATGAGCTTCAGCCATTATCAGGCGGAAACCTGACCGGAGCTCTTCCACAAAGTACCATAATAAGACAACTTATGCCAGGGATTGAGGCTGTAACACTAACCAACCCGGACTTCTGGCACCACCCGGTTAGCAGCACCTTTCACGGTCGGGACATCTTCGCGCCAGTCGCCGCTCATCTCTCACTGGGTACACCACTTCGCAGTTTAGGAGATAGCATAAGCAGTATTCATGTCTACCCAATACCAAGGCCTTGTCGTGATGCAGAGGGAAATTTGATAGGCCATGTCCTGCACATAGATAATTTCGGCAATTGTATAACCAGCTTCAAAAGCAATGATTTGCCAGACAATAAGGTGACGGTTATCATTTGCAACCAGCACATAAACGGGCTTAGCAAATTCTACGCCGAGAAGACAGGACTGGCAGCTATCATCGGCAGCAGCGGCTATCTAGAGATATCACTGCAAAACGGCAACGCCGCTGCTTTTTTGAAAGCCAAGGTTGGTGATGAAGTAAGGGTCAAACAAATAATAAACCCCATTTGACGCCGCAAAGTAGTCTCGGGTGAGGCCAGCGGTACCGATTGCACTCAAAGGTGCACTTATAGACATTTTCATGAAGCCCTAGGAGGCAGAAATGGCGTTGATGACACCAGAGCAATTTGAACGGAGTTTGACCAGGCTAAAGCCACGTTGTTTTTATGAACGGGAAAAGGGTGGAGAACATAATGGAAAACAGAAACACCAGGACAGTTGTTGAAGCCAACAAAGCCAGCTATGCTTGGGCGCTCGGCCCAAAATACAAAAACATCATGTCATGCTACTCACCCTTAATTGGCGAGATGGTAAGCCGCTACACCTATGTCAGTACCAGCATCGATGATTTGATAAAGAAGGCCGGAGCTGGCACCTTCATCGCCGAGATGCTGCGTACATGCCTATATCGCTGTGTTGGCTACGACGCCTCCCATTCACTGGCCAGCACAACTTGGGAGATGGACAGGGAACTGGGTAATGGATATTACCAGCGGTTTATAGGCTACCTGAAAATCGTTCAGAAAAATGACCTCTCCGTGGCCGGTGCCCTGACCGAACTTAGGGGGAAGCGGAATAAAAGGACGCTGCAGTGGTCAGACCCCTATCTTTCGCTGAAGATTGTGGATAAAAGCAAGGATGGCATTGTGGTGCGCGGGGCTAAAATTAATATCAGCGCAGCCTATGCCAGTCTTGAGCTACTAGTATTGCCACAAGCAGCCCATTTCGAAGGCGAACGGGACTATGCTGTGGCATTTGCCACACCAGTTGATGCCAAGGGCATCACTTCCATCTGCCAGTATACGCCTTACTCCGCACAAAGAGACCAGGCTGAAGGCCCTGAGGAGCTGGGCAACCCTGTCTTTGGTCAGCGCGAGATATCGATGGTTGAATTTAACAACGTGTTTGTTCCCTGGAAACGAGTGTTATGCCGCGGCGAATACCAGTACTCCATCAAGTTTGTGACCCGATTTGCCCGGACTCATTCGGATGACCTGTGGCAATACATGCAAGGTCGGTTTTATGAACCAATTTATTGGGCGCTGATAAGTTGATTCACGAATACAAGGGGCTGGAAAAAGCCGCCCACATCCATAAGGAACTGACCGGGATGGTCACGCTGCGGGAGACATGCCGGGCCTGTGGCCTGGTTGCTGCCCACAGAGGTTCAGAAAACCCACCAGGATTAGGCGCGGTTTTGCCAGATGAACTTATGGACAAGGTTGCCAAACTGAACGTGGCCAATGTTTTCTCGAGAACAATGGCACTGGCTGGGGATATCAGAGGAAAGCTGATTGTTACACTTCCGTCACTCAAAGAATTGAAGAACCATGAGGTTAGCAAGCATGTAGAAGAGTTTTGCAGCTCGGGCTCGGAGGAGCCCATTGAAAACATGTTGAAGGTGCACAAGCTGCTGCAGAACTGGACAGCAGGGCTGCAACAAGGAGGGCACCTGGCACGGTTGCAGGCCAATTATGGCACAGAAAATTATGCAAGAACGGGTCATCTCTATGACCATGAGAAAGAACTCGTCAAATGGGTGCTATGCCTAAGAGGTAAGTAAATGTGATAGCAAACTCCGCCCGCTAAATGTGTGGGCCAAATAACATCGACAGAAGGTAAACGAGGAGGATACTGATGACAGACATTCTTTTGACCGAAGAGGAGATTAAATTCAGGGAGGAGTTGCGCGCTTTTATCGCCCGCGAGATAGACCCTGCCTTGGTAGAACGGATGGATTCTGAAAAAGAAGAATATCCCTACGAATTCATCCGGAAAATAGGAAAAGGTGGCTATCTCGGTGTCTCCTTTCCTAAAGAATACGGTGGCAGAGGTCTGAATTTTGTCTGCGAAATGCTGGCAAATGAAGAGGCTGGAGCCTTAAGCACCGGACTGGCATGTGCCCGTGGCATGCCCACTTATGTCGGGCGGCCAATTTACACCTATGGCTCTGAACACCTGAAACAGAAGTATTTAAAACCAACGCTTCAGGGGATGCTTATTTGCGCTGAAGCTTTCAGCGAGCCGAATTACGGCTCAGATGTGGCCCATATAGAAACCAAGGCAATACGGGAGGGCGCTGATTATATCGTCTCTGGAGCCAAGCGCTTCCAGGCAGGTGGCATGGGGGCTGATTGGTTCCTGGTAGTTGCCAGGACGGACCCGAATATCGAGGCACACAAAGGCCTGAGCGCCTTCGTCGTCGAGCGAGCCATGGGAATACGGGTGGAGGAACGCTTTGAACTGCTGGGGTTTCGTGGCATGGGAGTCTCCGACCTTTTTATTAAGAATGCAAAGGTGCCAGGGGAGAACCTTATAGGGAAAGAAGGCGATGGCTGGACTATCTTCTTGCACTCGCTGGAAGGCGAAAGAATACTGGAAGCGTCCGGCACAGTAGGCAGTGCAAGGGAGTGCATGAAAATAGCCGTTAAATACGCCAATGAACGTACTGCTTTCGGCAAGAAAATAAGAGAATATCAGGCGGTAAGCCATAAGATCGCAGATATGGCTCTGAATATAGATGCTTCACGTCTGCTACTAATCAGGGCTGCCCGAATGATTGATAAAGGCATTGCAGGGCTTGATGCTGCTCGGGCTGTGGCCGAAGCCAAACTGTTCGCCTCTGAGACCGCCTTCAAAACAGCTAATGACAGCTTACAAATCCTCGGAGGCATCGGTTATACAAAGAAGTACCCCGTGGAACGCTACCTGCGAGATATCCGTGTGGTCATGATATACAACGGCCCGTCAGAAATTATGAAGGAGATAATCCAGAGGCAGGTCTTCCGCGAAATGACAAGGCAGGTGGCCAATGAAAATTAAGCTAACTACACTCAGCGAGAACACAGCAGGGAGGGTGGGGCTACTGGCTGAGTGGGGACTGAGCATACTTATCGAGCTAGATAACTACAAAGTGCTGCTGGACACAGGGCTGGGCATATCTGCCGCTTATAATGCAGTCATGTTGGGCATAGACTTGTCCAAGGTTGACAAACTGGTCATCAGTCATGGTCATCGTGACCATACTGGGGGTTTACGCCATGTAATGGATACAATGAGGCGACAGGTCGAGATTATTGCTCATCCAGATATCTGGGCACCGAAGTACTCACGTACCTTCGGTCAGGCCGAGCAATATGCTGGAATACCGTTTAACCGTGACATGCTGGAAAGCCTGGGGGCTTCCTTTAGACTTACCTGCGAGCCTACCTGGATTACTGATAATATCGTCACCACCGGCGAAATTCCCATGGACACCAGTTATGAAAGGATTGACCCCGAACTTTTTGTAAAGGAAGACGGAGAATTACGGCCCGACCCCTTGAAGGATGACCTTGCGCTAATCATCAAGACTGTAATGGGGTTGATAGTTATTCTTGGCTGCGCCCACAGGGGCATGATTAACACGCTCCATCATGCCCGCAGGATAACTGGCGAGGAACGCATTTACATGGTCATCGGTGGCACACACTTAATCCGCGCTTCCAGAGAACAGTTAGACCTAACCATTGTTGAACTTAAGGAGCTGGGTGTCCAAAAAATAGGCGTTTGCCACTGCACAGGCCTGCCCGCAACAGCAGTGCTATTTCAGGAATTTGGTGACAGTTTCTTCTTCAACAATACCGGCAGGATTACCAGTATTTAACAGCCAACGGGTTAATTAAAGATTGAAGGCTAGAAGATGCGTTTCCAGACCGTACCATTAGGCGTATCTTCAAGAACTATTCCTAATCTGGCTAGACGGCTCCGTATAGCGTCAGCCAGTTGCCACTGTTTAGCCTGACGTAACTCATCCCGAACTTGGACTAGAAGCTCGACAAAAGATTCAGCATCAAGCGGAGGCTTTGTCGGCTCCTCCAATGTAAAACCCAGCACTCCAAGCAGCTCAGCAAGCGTGCGTTGAGCTTCAGCCACATTGTAATTTGCTTCCCGTGCCCGGTTGATCTCCCTAGTCAAATCAAAAAGCACAGCTATTGCCTGTGCAGTGTTAAAGTCATCGTCCATACTTTCGATGAACCTGCGCCTAAAAAATTCAGCCTCAAGCACAGTCTGTCCAGTATTCCCGCCATTCTTGATAGCTTGCCGCAGCCTTGCCACGCCGGCTTCAGCCGCTCTTAGTGCCTCCTCACTGTAAGTCAACGGACTACGATAGTGAGAGCTAAGGATAAACAGGCGAATGGCATCAGGGCTATAGCGCTCCAGAGCCTGTTTAACCGTTATCAAGTTCCCCAGGGACTTGCTCATCTTATTTTCGCCCAGCTGCAACAGCCCATTATGCAACCAGTATCTGGCAAAGGGTACCACACCCGTGTAAGCTTCCGACTGAGTTATCTCGTTCTCATGATGTGGGAAAATGAGGTCTTGCCCCCCGCCGTGTATATCGAGGCTATCCCCAAGATACTTCAATGCCATGGCACTACACTCTATATGCCAGCCCGGCCTGCCCTGCCCCCACGGGCTCGACCAGTAAGGCTCCCCGGGCTTAGCAGCCTTCCATAAAGCAAAGTCCAACGGGTACTCCTTTTTACCCTCCTCAGCCGAACCCCGGGAAAGCATTTCAGCCAGGTTTTGATGCGACAGCTTACCGTAGCCATTAAAGTTTCTCACCCGGAAATAGACACTGCCATCGGACTCGTAGGCGTATCCTTTATCTACCAAGCCCTGTATTATCTCAACAATCTTCGGTATTTCTTCAGTTGCCCTGGGATAGACATCGGCTCGCTTTATGTTCAAAGCATCCATATCTTTAAAGTATTCTTGAATATATTTCTCAGCCAACTCTAATGCTGGTACGCCCAGTTGCTGTGCCCGATTTATTATTTTGTCATCTATATCGGTAAAGTTCTGAACATATCTCACTTTGTAACCTTTAAACTCCAAATAACGCCTGATGACATCGAAAACGATGTAACTCATGGCATGTCCGATATGGCAATCATCGTAAACGGTGACCCCGCAGACATACATGTTCACCGTATCACCTCTGGGACGAAAATCCTCTTTTCGCCCCGACAAAGTACTAAACACTTTCATCTGTCTTCTCCAAAGATAGGCTATCAGTTATCCCGACTGTGGACTGGATAGCTTTCATAGCTTTCTCAAGTTCGGCAACCCTTTTTTCCAGGCCCTCGAGCTTCTCCCAGACCGGGTCGGGCAATTTCTCCACGGTATCGGTATCAGGATTCCGAATCTCAACTACCCTGCCTGGCACGCCCACCACTGTGGCATTGGCCGGCACTGAAGTTATTACCACAGAACCAGCACCGACTTTTACATTATCGCCGATGTTGATAGCACCGATAAGCTTGGCTCCAGCACCAACAACCACATTATTGCCCAAAGTGGGGTGGCGCTTCTTTTTAAGCAAACTGGTGCCACCTAGAGTAACCCCCTGATATATGCAAACATTATCCTTTATCTCCGAGGTCTCGCCGATTACCACCCCCATGCCGTGGTCGATAAAAAAACCTTCCCCTATCTTAGCTCCCGGATGGATTTCAATACCAGTGAGAAAACGACTGACATGTGAAATCAGACGAGGGAAAAAGGGTATACGCCAGTTCCACAGGGTATGAGCCAGGCGATGAAACTGCCTAGCGTGAAAGCCAGGATAGGCGAAAATAACTTCCCAGATGTTATTCGCCGCCGGGTCATGGTCAAAGACCGCCTCTATATCTCGCCTGATGCTTCTAATAAGCTTTATCAAATCTTCCTCTTGCTCGGAATTTTGACTTTTTCTACAGAAGCCACAGCATAAGCAGCCATACCTTGACCCCTACCAGCAAAACCCAAGCCATCTGTAGTGGTCGCTTTGACCATCACTTGCTCTGGGGTAATACCTAAAGTCCGACTTATGTGAGCACGCATATCTTCAATAAATGGTGACAACAAGGGCTGCTGTGCTACAATAACTGCATCTATATTACCAACCCTGAAACCTTCCTTTTTGATTAGCCTTTTGACTTCATCCAGTAAAATTAAGCTGGGAATATCCTTGTACTCTGGAGCTTCCGATGGGAATTGATTGCCAATATCCCTCAATCCAGCAGCTCCAAGCAAAGCATCAATTATCGCGTGCGTCAACACATCAGCATCGCTATGGCCTGAAAGCCCCTTGTGAAATGGAATTTCAACCCCGCCTAGAACTAGCTTGCGCCCCGTGACTAAAGGATGGACATCATAACCGATTCCAATTCGCATTAGTCTGTCTGTTCCTCGCTATGATTTCAGCTAGAGCCAGGTCTTCAGGTGTAGTTATTTTGATATTCTCGTAAGAGCCCATATAAACCTTGACCTGGTATCCCATCTTCTCGACCATACTGGCGTCATCAGTGACATCCTCACTTATCTCCATATGGGCCTTATTTATTATATCAGAGCGAAAAACCTGCGGCGTCTGCACCAGCCACAACCCTTCGCGATTAAATGTTTTCTTAACAATCAATTTAGCATCGCTTAGCTTAATAGTGTCTTTGACCGGAACGGCGGCTATTGCTGCGCCAGTCTCTTGAGCTGCTTTTAACCCATTTATGATCAACTCCAGCGTCAAAAAAGGACGGGCTCCGTCATGGATAATTATCCAATCACAGCCTCTCAGTTTATTAAGTCCCTCTCGTACAGAGTCTTGTCGCCTGCTACCTCCGAGGCATATCTCTCTAACCTTAAACCATCCTCTTTCAATGACCAATTTCCGTCCCGAATCTATATTATTTCCGCTAAGGACAATTACTATCTGGTCGACCACATTACAGCTCTGACAAAGATCCACTGACCAGGCGAGGAGAGGTTTACCACCGAAAGGTAAGAAAATTTTGTCTTTCCCCAGTCGCTGGCTAAGGCCAGCCGCTACAATTACCACACCCACCCTGGAAGGAATATCATTCATAACAGTCATTTTGCTTATTTCCTTGGCTGTCTTACAAGACCCGCGCGAAGGGCCTCAGCCAGCGTGCTCGCCGTCACCAGCTCAATATCTTTCAGGTTGGTGGCAAATTTGGATGAAGCCTCAGGGATCAGGCAGCGCTTAAAACCCAACCTGGCTGCTTCCGCAATCCGCCTTTCCAATTGTGGCACAGCCCTAAGTTCACCACTCAGCCCAACTTCACCAAGCACCGCAGTTCCGGGGACGACATGAGCATCACGGTGACTGGAAGCTATAGCCAGAGCGATACCCAAATCAGCAGCCGGCTCACTTATGCGCAAACCACCTATAACATTGGTTATGATATCCTGATTGGAAACATTCACACCAGCACGCCTGATAAGCACAGAAGCTATTAAAAGCAGCCGATTAAATTCAATACCATTAGCAATCCGTCGCGGAGGGCCAAAACTCGCCGGGCTGGTCAAAGCCTGAATTTCTACCAGCAGCGGGCGGCTACCTTCAAAAGTTGGCACCACGACTGAACCCACTGCCCCATCACAGTGGGATGCCAGAAATGCCTCAGAAGGGTTAGCCACCTCTATTAGACCTTCGCCGCTCATTTGGAAAACGCCGACCTCATTAGTAGAACCAAAACGATTCTTATTACTACGCAATATGCGATAGCTGCTAAAAGCCTCGCCTTCAAGATAAAGAACCACATCAACGATGTGCTCAAGCACTCTGGGGCCTGCAATAGCACCATCTTTGGTCACATGCCCGGTAATAAGAATGGGGACTCCAGCTCGTTTTGCCCACCGCATTAGCCGTAACGTGCATTCCCGTATCTGGGCAACACTCCCTGGCGCCCCAGCTATTTCCTCAAGATAAACAGTTTGAATCGAATCAATGACCACCAGATTTGGGGCCAATTCATCTATTCGCCCAAGGATGACCTCGACATTGGTCTCAGAAAGAACATAAAGTCTATCACCACCAACTCTCAGGCGCCCCGACCTCAACTTAATTTGCTGTAACGACTCTTCACCAGAAACATACACTACCTTGCCCCCCATTTCGGCCACTGTCGCCGAGGCCTGAAGCAACAAGGTGGATTTTCCGATGCCAGGGTCACCACCAACAAGCACTAAAGAACCTAACACCAGACCACCACCCAGAACTCGATTAAGTTCACCCAGGGGAAAAACCAAACGGGGAGATGCTTCAGCAGTCAATCGGCAAAGTTCCTGAGGTCTATTCTCTTCAGAATATAACCAGGCGGCTTTATATCCAGTAGTGGTAACGGCAGTTTCCAAGAAGCTATTCCATTCCTGACAACTGGGACAGCGTCCCAGCCATTTTGGACTTTCCTTGCCACACTGCTGGCAGACAAAAACATTCTTGTGCTTGCTCAAATCAACCCACCCCTATAACCAAAACCAGAAAAATCTCAACTGTTTTTCTATTTTCCCCTTCTAGGGTCTTAGCCAGAAACTCAAAATGTCTTGCGAAGTTATCTAGAACGCAGGATTTCCCGTTACATAAGAATGGTGGGTTACTATTAAACGAAAACTCCGAAGACTCCCTTTAACGCAGAATAAAAATACCAAAAAGGGCGGGGGCTAATCACTCATGCTCAATCCCGCCCTATTGGAATCAACCTACTTCAAATTTGAACTTACGAGGCCCCCACCTGGCTCTTATGCTTTAACCTCTCCGGGTAACGCTCCCGCAGTAGCCCTGACCACTATCTTTTCACCATCATAGTCAACCAGCAAGGTATCGCCAGAACCAAAGTCGCCGCGGATCAGAGCTTCAGAGAGCTTATCTTCAACCTCAGTTTGAATTACACGGCGCAGAGGTCGTGCCCCAAAATTGGGGTCATAGCCTTTCTCACCCAGAAAATCTTTAGCCGCATCGGTCACTTCTAATTTAATATTTCTATCCGATAGAGACTTAGCCACCTCATTGAGCATCAGATCAACAATCTGACGGATTTGCTCTTTACTTAACGGGTGGAAGACCACAACACCATCAATACGGTTTAGAAACTCAGGAAGAAAGGTGTTCTTAAGTTCCGCAAGCACCTTCTCCTTCATCCTTTCGTATTCGCTCTGCCTATACCTTTCCTCATCCGTGCGTGCAGCAAAGCCAATACCCATAGCACCCCTTATATGTTTAGCACCAACATTGCTGGTCATAACTATAATGCTGTTTCTGAAATCGACACGGCGCCCTTTAGCATCAGTAAGATGACCATCATCGAAAATTTGAAGCAATATATTAAAAACATCCGGATGTGCTTTTTCAATTTCATCAAGCAATATGACACAGTATGGTTTGCGCCTTACTGCTTCAGTCAACTGGCCACCCTCATCATAGCCTACATACCCGGGAGGAGCGCCTACCAATCGGGCCACAGTATGTCGTTCCATGAACTCCGACATATCCAGTCTTATCATGGCATCTTCACTGCCAAACATAAACTCAGCTAGTGCTCTGACCAGCTCAGTCTTACCCACACCTGTGGGACCGAGGAAAATGAAGTTTCCGATAGGACGGCGGGCCCCTTTCAGTCCAGCCCGTGCCCTTCTAACCGCCTTAGACACAATACTAATAGCTTCATCCTGACCGACAATTCGACGATGTAAAACCTCTTCCATATGTAGCAGGCGAGTTGTCTCATCCACAGTCAGGCGGGCTACAGGGACACCAGTCCACATGCTGACAACCTCGGCGATATCTTCCTCGTTCACTTGCGGCTTGGCCTGTTGCTGCTCTTCCTGCCACTGTTGTTCCATATTGCTGATTTTAGCCGACAATTGAATCTCCCTATCGCGCAACTCAGCAGCACGCTCATACTCTTTTGAAGAAATTGCTGCCTCCTTGTCCCTACGCACCGCCTCTAGAGCCTTCTTTGCTTCAGTCAAGCCTATAGGTGGCGCACCGCTCTTGATACGCACCCGTGATGCAGCTTCGTCCATTAAATCTATAGCCTTATCCGGCAGGAAACGGTCTGGTATATATTTAGCGGCCAGAGAGGCACAAGCCTGCAAGGCTTCATCACTTATGGTCAACCTGTGATGCTCCTCGTAACGCTCTTTTATACCCCTCAGAATCTCGACAGTCTCTTCTATTGTTGGTTCAGCCACCATGACCGGTTGAAAACGCCGCTCAAGCGCAGCATCTTTCTCGACGTACTTACGGTAATCGTCTAGGGTTGTAGCACCAATACATTGCAGCTCGCCTCTGGATAGTGACGGTTTCAGTATATTCGAGGCATCCACAGCACCTTCAGCAGCGCCAGCACCCACGATAGTATGCAACTCATCCACGAAAATTATACAATTCCCGCTGCTTTTTATTTCTTCAATAACCTTCTTCAACCTTTCTTCAAACTCACCTCGGTATTTCGTGCCCGCTACCAGTGAGCCTATATCAAGCGTCACCAGCCGTTTACCCTGCAACGTCTCAGGTACGTCGCCCGAAACTATTCGATGCGCCAGTCCCTCAACAATTGCTGTCTTACCTACACCAGGTTCACCTATAAGAGCTGGGTTATTCTTCCGGCGACGACTGAGAATCTGGATAACCCGTTCGATCTCTTTATTGCGATTAATAATAGGATCAAGCTTTCCAGCCTTGGCCGCTGCTGTTAAATCAATCCCCAGCTGGTCCAACAAAGGAGTCCGAGTAGTGCCCCTAGCCACTGCTCGTGGCTGTGCCGCGCTTTGGCCTAAGATACTCTGAATCTCAGCCTGAACTTTCTCGAACGTAACACCAAAGCTCTCTAGGACTCCAACAGCTGCCCCCTCGCGCTCTCTAAGTAAGCCTAGCAGAAGATGTTCAGTGCCTATATAACTGTGGTTCAGTCTTCGAGCCTCATCTACCGCCAGCTCAATAACCCTTTTTGCCCTAGGGGTCAGCCCAACCTCACCTATTGCCGACCGCTCGCCACGTCCCACAACAAACTCTATAGCGGCACGAAGCTTGCTAGGAAGAACACCCATGTTGGCTAAGACCCTGCTCGCTACACTATCTTCCTCAGAGACTAGACCCAGAAGTATGTGCTCGGTGTCGATGTAATTATGACCGAAACGCTGGGCCTCTTCCTGGGCTCGTGTCAAAGCTCGGCGGGCTCTCTCTGAAAATTTTTCAAATCTGCTAGCCAATGTCGCTCCTCTAAATCACATTTATCTCCCTGAACAACACCACTCCTACTTAGATTATAGGGCGTTTGGTTATACGTGTCAAAAAGCGGTGTAATCGCCCATGAGTCTGCGGCATCGCATAAAACTAAGGGCAGAAAGTAGGCTATTAAGCAATAAAAAAACCTCTGGCAGTGGCATATTTTCCCA
>FMSI01027361.1_pt1 | contig 15032 bp, 8 predicted proteins | sample 1504471 | NCBI WGS metagenome assembly FMSI01 (sample SAMEA4475357, study PRJEB15587) | soil metagenome | biome: Soil; feature: Field | place: India | collected 2015-03-11 | depth 0 m
CCCACGCAGGCGGGGTCGAAGTTTGTTTCCGCCAGCTGGTGAAGCAGACCCATGGCCGTCTCCTCCACGCGACGCTCCTCCTGCGTCTTGCCGCGGCGCCAGTCGTCGGTCAGCTCCACGCGCAAGGCGCGCGCCACCGCTGCGCGCAGCCCCGGCGCCGCGAGGTTCGGCAGCCGCAGCAGCGCGTAGAGCATGTCCACCAGCGCCTTCCCTTGCGGAGCCTCGCCGAGGATATGCAGGCCGGCGTGAATTTGCAGACTTTGCAGCTCGCACAGATAGCCGTCCACGTCTTCGATCATGTGGGCGAACTCCGGCCCGTTGAACTCGACCACGCGCACCGGAATGCCCTCCGGCGTGAGGGTTTCATCCCAGGCGTGGCTATGTTTGGCGTTCTGCCGCTGAAGGATGGTTGCAATTTCGCCGTCTAACCGGGTGCGGCGCACCAGCTCCCAAATCTGCGCCTGGAGCAGCGGCAGCTTGTCCGGGCTGGTGGCCTCGCAGGCGTAATATTCGGTCACCAGTTGATAGAGCTCGGCCAGGTCGCCGTACAGCTCGGCGTTCGTCTGCGGCGGGGGCAGGTGGCCGATCAACACGGCGTGCGTTCGCCGTTTGGCCTGCGCGCCCTCGCCGGGGTTGCTCATGATATACGGATAGAAAAAGGGGACGTCGCCGATGAAGGCGTCCGGGAAGCAGTCGGGCGAGGGGCCGACGCCCTTGCCGGGGAGCCATTCCAGCGTGCCGTGGGTGCCCATGTGCACGATGGCGTCCGCACCCCAACCGCCCTCTTCCTGTGGAGTCGTCAGCCAGCGGTAGAAGGCGTGATAGTGATAGGTCGGCGGCAGCTCCGGCGCATGGTAGATGGCGTCGGGGTCTTCGCCGTAGCCGCGCGGAGGTTGGAGCGCCACGAGCACATTGCCCAGCTCCAGGGTTGAAAAAAGCAGGGCGTTATTGTGCACATAGGCGGGGCCGGGCGGGCCGCCCCAGCGTTGGTCCATTTGCTCTCGCTGGAGCCAGGTGAGGCCGTTGCGCCAGGCGGCGTAGGTCTCCATCGGTGCGCGGCGCGCCTGAGCGAGCTGGAAATCGGCCAGGAAGTCTTTGTCGTAGCTGCCGCGGGCGATGATGGCGTGCATCAGCGCGTCGGGCGTCTCCGGCGCGTTTTCCAGCCGATAGCCGCGGCGCCGCATGGCGTCGAAGATGCGCAGCAACGAAGCCGGCCCGTCGAGGCCGACGGCGTTGCCGATTTTGCCCGCCTTGGCGCTGCTATTGGTGAGGACGAAGGCGATGCGCTTTTGCGCGTTGGGCTTGCGGCGCAGGCGGATATAGCCAAAGGCCAGCCGCACCACGCGGGCGATGCGTTCGGCGTCGGGTTGGTAGCGGCGCTCCTGCTTGAAGCTGATCGGCGCGGTGATGACGCGTCCGTCGAATTCGGGCAACACGACGTTCATTGCGGTGTCCAGCGGGCCGAGGCCGCGGATGGCGGCCAACCATTGTTCGCGGCTCTCCCCGCTGGCGATGGCCTGGAGGATGGGGAAGCGCGCCTGCGCCGCTACGTCGGAGGCGAGCGTGAAGCTGGTGGTTGCGATCAGGACGTCGAGCGGCTGCGTCTCGCCCAGGCCGTATTGTTGGATGAGCGTGGCCAGGTCGTTGCGACTGCTGACGAAGAAGGGCAATGCAACTGCACCCTGCGCTTCGATTTCGGCGATCAGCGCATCTACGAAGGCAGTGTTGCCGCTGAGCCAGTGCGCCCGGTAGAAGAGCACGCCGATCACGGGGCGCTCCTGAGGCGCCGCGGCGCCGCTGCTTTTCCCCGGTGAGGCGCAGCGACTGAGTGCACCGCAACAGTCGGCGCCGCTGTGGCCGGCTGCATAGGCTTGCCAGTCGGCGAATTCACAGCGGCCCCCCAGCGCGGGGTGATAGAGGCCCAGTTTGGGCTGAGGCTGCGGCGCCGCATAGCCATAGCCGGTGGCGAAATAGTGGTCGCTCAGGAAGAGAAGCAGTTGCGTCAGGTTTTCCACCCCGCCCTCTTGGAAATAGGCATAGACGTCGCGGGCGATGACCGGATCGGTGGAAAGCGCGTCGAGCTGTGGATCGGGGCCAATGGCGGAGACGCAAAGAAAGACGCGGTCGGTTTGCCGACACACCTCGGCGATGCGCCGAAGCTGGGGCGCGCTTTCGAGCCCGCCTTCCACGCGGGCCAGAACCAGTTGGGCGTCGCGCAATTCGTTGCGCTCGAACGCACTGAGCGCCTCGGGCTTGCGCAGCGGCTCCAGCGGCAAGCCGCGCACCGTGGGGAAATCTTCCGGCAGGCGCTCGCCGATGCGTTCCAACGCCAGCAGGTCGGTGTCGGCGTGAGAGAGCACCAAAATCGGCGCCACAAAATCGTCAGGCTGCAGTCCGACGTCTGCAGCGGCGGAGGGCTGAAGGACCTGCGCGAGCTGCTCTTGTTGCCAGGCGTAGAAATTAAAGACGAAGGGCTGGAGCGTCTCCGGCACAGGCAGCAGCGCATTGGCCTCCACCATCTGCTCGATGTAGTCGTAGAGGGCCAGCACCTGCCATTCGGTGTTGAATGACTGGAACCAGATGGAGGTTCCGTCGAACATCAGCATCACGACGTTAGAGAGCGAGCACGGCCCCAGGCAGCCGCCCAACGTCAGGTGCACGCGATGGCGCAGCTTGCGCCGCTCCCATTCGTTGTGATAGAGCGCCTCCGGCACGGGCGCATGGCCGCGGTCGATGAGGCCGCAGCAGCAGCCCTTGCAGCAGACGAAGAGGTGACCTGTTTTTAGAATGACGTTGATGTACTTGCCGTCGCTGCGCAGAACGCGCGTGTGTGGATATTTGCTCATCGCTCAATACTCGATTCCCGGTTGGGCGCGGATGCCCTGGTCTCGATAGGGGTGCTTGATTTCGCGCATCTCCGTCACCAGGTCGGCGAATTCGATCAGCGCTTCAGGTGCGTCGCGTCCGGTGATGATGACGTGCATCAGCGGCGGCTTGTGGGCGCGCAGCCACTCCACCACCTCGTCGGCGCGCAGCCAGCCGAAGTGCATCACATAGGTGAATTCGTCCAGCAGAAAGACATCGTACTCGCCGCTGGCGATCTTTTGCTTAGCCACCTCCCAGCCGTGCAGAGCTTTGGCCTGCGTCTCGTCGATGTCTTTGCTCGTCCAGGTGAAGCCGTCGCCCATCGGCGTCAGCTCCACTCCCATTTTGGCGAGCGCCTTCAACTCGCCATACGAAGCGTTTTCGTGTTTGAAAAACTGCACTCCGCCGACGCGCAAATTGCGTCCCCAGGCTCGCAGCAGAATGCCGAGCGCGGCGGTCGTTTTGCCTTTGCCTTTTCCGGTGTTGACGATCACCAGCCCCTTGGGTTGATGACTCTGTCGCGCAGCCTTGCGTTTGGCCGCGCGCTCCGGATCGCCGCGGAGCGACGTATTGGCGCGCTCGATGCCAAAGCGATCGACGGTGGGTTGGGTGTCTTCGGTGGGCATATTCTCTTTCTCCATCTCTAATCTTACACAGTTGCATCGGTAAGAAAGCATCTATGCGCCATACTCGACGCACGCCTGCACGAAGCGCTGCGCCATCTTCGGCATGGCGCCGAAGTGTAGATGCACGTAGGAGGCCAGCACATTTCCTCGAGCGAAGCCCTCTCGTCGCGTCGCCTCTGCATTCCTGGGTCGAATAGCGTAGGCGACAGGCAGATCGTCTGGCCGCTCGACCCAGTCCGAATAATGGAATTCGTGGCCGCGCACCGACTCGCCTGCCTGCAGAAGCAGCGAGTCGCGCACGGCCGTGACTTCGCGGTAGCCCAGGGTCAACCGACCGACCATCACGGCGCGCCCAGGGACTACGCCGAGCATGGGATGCGTCCTGCCTTCCAGGTCGGTGATGCTCTCGGTCAACACCATCAGGCCGCCGCACTCGGCGTAGGTGGGCATGCCGGCGTCGATGGCGCTGCGCAGCGAACGCATCATGCTCCGGTTGGCGGCGAGCCGCCCTGCATACAGCTCCGGATACCCGCCGCCCAAGTAGAGGCCATGCACGCCCTCCGGCAGCGCAGCGTCGTGCAGCGGGCTGAAGAAAACCAACTCGGCGCCAGCCGCGCATAGATGGTCGAAGTTGTCTTCGTAGTAGAAGCAGAACGCCGCATCCTGCGCCACGGCAATGCGCACCGGTTTGGCAGCCGCGGGAGGCGCCAACGCTTCCGGGATGACCAGCGTCGAGGCGCTGCGAGCAATTTCCCATATTCGGTCAAGGTCGATATGCTGGCGAACCACTTCCGCCGCGTTGTGCAGAAACGCAGTCGCTGCTTCGAGGCGCTCCACCGCCGTGTGCAGGCCGAGGTGCCGCTCCGGCGTCTTCAGCGCAGGCGTGCGGGGCGCGCAGCCGAGCACCGGCAGCCCGGCGGATTCGACTGCCTGGGTCACCCAAAGCGCATGATTTGCGCTCGCCACGTTGTTGCAGATGACTCCGGCCAACCGGACGTGCGGATCGAACATGCGGCAGCCCAACGCAATTGCGCCGGCGCTGCGCGCCATCTTGCTCACGTCGATCACGAGCACGACTGGCGCGTCGAGCAATTTGGCAACCTCGGCGGTGCTGCCCGCCTCCGAGCGGCCGTCCACGCCGTCGAACAGCCCCATCACGCCTTCGACGACGGCGATGTCCGCATCGTGCGCCGCGCGGGCGAAAATGCGCAGCACTTCATCGCGCGGCGTCATCCACGCGTCCAGGTTGCGAGAGATGCGGCCAGCGGCCAGCGTGTGATAGCCGGGATCGATGTAATCCGGTCCCACCTTGAAGCCTTGCACATTGTGCGTCTGCGCCAACGCCGCCATCAGGCCGCCGGCGATGGTGCTCTTGCCGCTGCCGCTGTGAGGGGCTGCGATGACCAACCTGGGCGTTGCAAGCATAGTGCGCTCCTCAGTCCAATTTTTGATGGTGGAAGGGTCCTTGCTCGGGAAGCAGCCGACCCAGCATCTCAGTGATGCACAAGGTGACAAAACCACCTGTTCGAGAGCGGCCACTGCACAGAAGCGTCCAACAGCTCGGTGCGCAGCAGCGCCGACAGACGTTGCGCCTGCTCGAACGACGCACGCGCCGCGCACTCGGAGAGAAGCCCCAGCCCGCAACTTGCCGTGATCAGGCTTTGCTGAGCCAGTGCGTTGGGTTCGCTGCTTGCCGCTGCTTTTTGCCAACGGCGAAAGAGCGCTTCTACCGAGACCTCCAGCGGATCGGCCAACGTAGGGATCAGCCCAAACGCCATTCCGCCGCCTTGGGCCAAAAAACGCGGCGCCCCCGGCGTCGCCATGTAAACCTCTAGCTCGCTGTAGGCGTCGAATGAAATGACGTCCGGCGCCGCCTCGAACAGCGCAGACGCTGCGCCGGAGGCGCAACAATGCACGCCGGCGAGCGCGCCGGCCTGACGGATGGCCTCGAGCACGCGGCGCAGATAAACGATCTGCTGCGACGTTGAGAGCGCCGGCGAGAGCGCCGGTTCGTCGACGAAGAGCATCACCGGTCGCCCAAAGCGCGCCAGACGCTCCACCTGCCACACGGCGAGTCGGGCCAGATAGTCGGTCAGGTCGTTCATCAACGCCGAATCGAGCATCAGCGGTTGCGGTCGTTCATCTCCGATGAACAGACAGCGCCCCAACGTCAGCGGGCCGGAAAGTTGCCCTTTCAAGATGCGTGCGTTGTCGAAAAGGCCGGCGGCGCAGCCCTCTTCAAAGGCGAAAAAGCCCGCTGCGCTCGACGCGTCGAAAGCGGCTTCCGCAGTGCGCAGTCGCCTCTGAAAGAGTGCGCTTGACCGAACCTCGATGCGCGCCGCAGATTTGGGCTGCAACAGATCGAGCAAGGGCGTCATCATCTGCAAAAGCATGTATTCGCCGGCGTTGCGGCGAGGCAGCTGCGGCCAAAAAGGAATTTCCGGGCAAAGCTCTGCGATGAAGCGCACCGCTTCCTCGGGGTCGGTGTGCGGCAGGCTGCCGATGCCGGTGACGCCCGCCTGGAATTGTGCGATCGCACCCAATCGACTTTGCATAGCCGCAATTGCGCCGAGCGACGGCGAATGATTGCAATCAGAGTTGGGCATCTTTTCACCTTATCCGTTTGTGATGCGATGCATCTCTTGTAGCCAGGAGGGGTCTCTGTTTAAGATGTAACAGAGACATAGGAACAACTTCTGCATCAGACGACGATTTCGTTTTTTCATTACGTCTTTTTTACGGACCCCCTCAATTGTTGGAAACAAAAAATGCGATCCCGTGGACACACGGGATCGCATCGAAGCAAAAAACCCGCCGAACCGGCGGGGCGAGCGCAAAGGAGTTGCTACAATGCGTTCGCCCTCCTTTGTCCACGAAGGTGGTCACGAACCCGGCCATGCAATCTACATGGCCCGTGTGAAGGCGGGTAATCGGACTTGTCAGGCGGAGGAAACTGCGTCGCTCACGCTGACTTACCGTTGCGGGACAGTGCCGGACTGGTCATGACGACTTCACCGGTCTTCCCCCATTGTGCACCACGCATCCGGGCGGCTGGCGCACCTTCACACAATTCAATTGTTCAACAGCAGAATACCAGACGGTTTGCGATCAGGCAAATCAAGAAAATCCATGCTTCTGAGCTGCGTCGCATGCGTCCAGAGCAACGTCGTCCGTGTCGCCCACTGTTTAGAGCCTGGACTCAAGGTCGCCGGTGCAAAATCATCCGGGACGACGGTGCGCCGGACAGCGTCATGGACCGGCGCACCGTCGTCATTCCCCGCTTCAGCCTCTAGAAAGCTTCACCGCAACGCCTCGACGATAATCTGCACGTTGGTGCGGATCATGCCGATGTAATCCTCGGCGCCGGAGCCGGCCGGGCCCAGGCCGTGCGTGTAAAGCGGCGGCGCCAGTTTTACGCCCGCTTCCTCGGCGATGCGCGCCATCAAGGCCGGATTGCCCACGTTCTCTACAAAGATGGCGGGCACGCCGGCCGCCCGAATCTCTTCCACCAGCGCAGCGATCTGACCTGCGCCGGGGTCGGCGGCTTCGGTCGTCGCAGCCCCCAACGCCGATCCCACCACCTCAAAGCCGTAATCGCGGGCAAAGTAGCCAAAGACCTCATGCGTCGTCACAAGCTTGCGTCGCTCCGCCGGGATTTCGGCGATCAGCGCCCGAATTTCGGCGTCGAGCTGTTGTAACTTTTCGATGTAGACGGCGGCGTTGGCGGCGTAGAAATCGGCGTTGGCGGGATCGGCGGCGACCAACGCATTGCGGATGTTTTCGACCATCACGACGGCGTTGCGCGGGGACATCCAGATGTGTGGGTCGAATTCGCCGTGCACGTGGTCATGCGCAGCCGTTTCTTGAGCCGCGTCTTGCATCTTTTCCTCCGCATGCGGGTCCGCCAGGGCGCCGAAGGCCGCCAGCGCAAAAGGCGCCTCCCCCACCGGGATGCGTCGCTCCACCGCCATTTCGATGAGATTGACTTCGATCACGTCGCCGGCGTCCGGATCGCTGATGTAGGCCATGTCGCCGGCCGCAACCATCAGCGGCCGCAGTGCGCCGTGTTCGCCCTGCTGCGGCAGGCTGAAGGGGTTCATGACGTTAAGGCTTTTCAAAAGCTCGCCGCTTTCCCCATCGATCACATGCAGGACGCCGTCGATGGTCAGCGCCAATATTTCGTGCGGATCATGCTCGCTCCATGTAAAGGCCCACATCGGCGCAGGCAACCGCACCGGCGTCATCGCTCCGACCTCCAGATCAAAGAGCGCGACGCCCTCCCTGCTGAAGTTGCCGACGAGCAGCCCAGAGCGTTCATTGTAGGACAACGTTCCAACGCGGGCGTTGTTCGGATTGTCGGTCGGGTTGTCGATCTTGCGGCTGCTCCAGCCGTCGCCGTCGCGTGCAACGATCAATACGCCGTCGGCGCAGCCAAAGGCTACAGCGTCATGGCCGATGCTCGCCTCGCCGTGCAGCCGCGGGCAGTTGTCGAAGACGGCGATCTCCTCGCCGTCTAGAGTGCGCACGCTCACACCCACCGGCAACGTCGCCTCTGGGTCGTTAGGATCGGGCAGCGAAATGAGGACCACATCCCCCAGCGGCACAGCCACGCCGTGATGAGGACGGCCGCTGTCGATCCGCGTCGCCTCGCCGCCGCTGCGCACGATGCTCTCCTCAAAGACCGCCGCTGCGCCGTCACCGTCGTAGAAGACGGCGATCCTGCCGTCATGCGCAACGAAATGGATGGGCCGAGTCCCCTCCAGCGCAAAGTCAAGCAACGCCGGGTCGGTTAAGACAAGATGATCATGGTCGTCATGGGGTTCAAAGCGAACGCCGACATCGATCACGTCGACGCGGTCGCCGTCCATCTGCACGGCGTAGGCCAGCGTCCTATCGGCGCCTGCGTAGACGCGCGCCGGGCTGGCCACTTCATAGGTGGCGATCACCTCGCCGCTTTTCACATCGAGCAGATGCACAAGCGCCGCTCGACCATCCGCCACCGCCAGCCGCGCCGGCGCAACGCCCATCGATGCGTCGTGAGTGTGCTCCGCGTGATCGTGTTCATGGTCTGCTGCGTCATGCCCATGTTCGCCGAACAGCAACACATCGACGCCATCGCTCACCGCCACGCGCTTTGCCTGCGACTGCGACGCCGCATACAGGCTGTCCAGCCAGGTTTCAAACTCCAGTCCGTTCTCGAACAGAAGATCCGCCTCGGCCAGAGCAATTGCGTCGCGTGGCGTCGGCTCGTAGACGTGCGGGTCGCCGTCTGGGCCAACGAGCACGGTCAGATCGACGCGATCGCCCGCCACCTGCTGCACCAGGTCGCCGAGCACGCTGTACGTCGCCACGACTTTGAGCGGGCGGGCGTCGTTTTCACCCTGTGGCTGCGCTGGCGCCCCTGTCGCACACGCCGACAACAACAGACTCAAAATGAGAAAAACACCGATCCATGATGTATGCAAGGTTGACTGTTTCACACGACTCTCCTTTCTTTGTCAGGAATCGTTCGTCGACACATTGAGATTTTATTTCATTTGATAGGAAAGCGCAAACGGAAATGAGATAATTTCTCAATTAAAATGGCGTTTGTTCACTTTACTCCTCATCATTGACTCACTTTTTAAGGGAGTTAAGCCACGTAATCGCCGGCATTTAAGCATTATGAAATCTCCTATGCGGTCGCACCGCAGGCGCTCGAGGGACGGATTGACTTGCGCTCCCCTTGATTCTGACCGGTCAGCGTGAAATACTAAACTCCTGGTCGGGCGACAACCTGTTGCGGGGAGATGTCGCTTGACCTGTGGATGAAGCGTTTGATGGGCCCATCAAAGCGCCGGTTTGTAAAAATATTGCAAGGAATGGTGAAAATGCAAAGGATTTTTGCGTTTGTGATGGCGGCGTTGCTCCTTGTCGCCGGTTGTCAGGCTGCGACTTCCCCTTCAGCAGAAGCCCCAGGGAGAAGCGCCGTCGAAACGGTGGATTTGAGCGAAATCAAGCGTTACCTGCAGGCCAACGTGCAGGCGCTGGAAGAGGCGGCGTCTGCTCTGGCCGCAGCGAGCGATCGTTACTACGCCCTGGCCTCTGAAGCAAACTTCGACTACGCCGCTCTCTGGCAGCGGCGCAGCGCGGAAGCGGTCGAGGCGTTGATGGCGGCGCGCACGGCGTGGATGACCGCCAGCCCTTTGTACGAGAAAGTGGAGGGCATCGTGGCCGGCACGCCCGCCCTCGCAACCTTCGATGTGATTCTGGACGCCGGCGCCAGCGGTGAGGAGGATCCCGAAAATGCCGCGCCGATTGACCTGACGTTGCCTGACGGCCGCATCTTGCCGCGTCCGGGCAATCTGTTCGGCGTCACCGAGAGCACGCTGTGGGGCACCGATCCGGATTACGTCCTCGCCGACGTCACAGCCGACTGGGATGGCGACGGCGCGCTCGGCTTTGGCGAAGTGGCGCCGGACGCCAATGTGCTCAAGGGCGGCGCGGATGCGCTCTATCAGTACGTTGTCGAACTCTCTCAGGCAGTCGAAGCCTGGGAGCCCACTACAGCGGAAGCCTTCACCGCCCTGATCGTGATGACGCCGACCATGAGCGAATATTTCGCTTCCTGGCGCGACTCGCGCTTCGTGGCGGGAGAAGCGTCGACGCAGCGGGACTTTGTGGCGATTTCGCGGTTGGCCGACATTCAGGATATTCTCGGCGGCCTGGAGGTCGTCTACGCGCAGGTGCGCCCGCTGGCGGAGACTGCCAACCCCGAACAGGCGGCGCAGATTGCCGCCGGCCTGAGCGCGTTGAAATCCTTCGTCGCCGACATCTACGCGCAAGAGCAGGCCGGGCGTCGCTACACGCCCGAAGAGGCGGATATCCTGGGCGCAGAGGCTCAGAATCGAGCGACGGCGATCACCGGTCAGATCAGCCAGATTGCTGCGGAGTTGGGGATTGAACTGGTTGAGTAGAGGATGAACGATGATGCGAACTCTTTGGAGAGCGCCATGGAGGTGGTTGCTGATCGTCGGACTTCTCTGGACAGGTGTCTCTCCGGCTTCGGCGCAGACGCCCAATGTCGCCGAACAGGTGGAGGCGCTTCGCATCCATCTGTTGACGGCGCAATTGCAGCCTGACGAGGCGACGGCGAATCTTTCTCGCGCCGCCCAAATCTATCAAACAGCGCTGGAGGAGAGCATCGCTGCAGCTGCGCCGGACGTGAACGCCCACATCCTTGGGGCTTTCGACGATGCACGCAAGGCGTTGGAGGCGGGCAACATGGTCGCATACGCGGCGGCGAGAGCGCAAATCTGGACCGGTCTGCTTCACGCCGCGTATCGAATGGTGACCGAGGCTGTTGACGCCGGCGACAAAGCAACGGCGCGGCAGTGGCTGCCGGTGCGCGAATTTCGTCACGCCACGCGTTTTTCTCACCCTCGGGCAGACGCCACGCTGGCGATCGTCAGGCTCGGGGAGGGGGGAATGGACGCCGCTTCTGTGCGGCAAGCCGTCGACGCCGATCTGCTCGACGCCTATCAAGCCCGGCTGCGCGAGGCGTTGACCGCACTGACGGCAGCCGAGGCGCAGGCTCACTCCGTGCGCCGAGCGGAGTTGGCGGGGCTGGCCGCCGGTTATTTCGCCATTCTGACGCCGGCGTTCGCCAAAGCGAAAGGCGAAGTCGCAGCAGAGGAGACTGCTGCCCTCTTCGCAAAGTTGCTTGCAGCGGCGCGCAACGGCGAGTCCATCCAAGCCTTTACGCCGCTCGTTGAAAAGGCGCTGGAAAACTTTCAGGCGGCGCCTCTCACTCCTGCCGAGCAAGCGCGTCGCGCGGCGCAGATGGTGCGGTTCCTGGCCTTGGTTCCGGTGGAATATCGTCGCGGCGTCCGTAACGGCGAAGTGACCGTCGATTTGGAGATCCGTGAAGCGATCACCTTTCTCGAGGGTGCACAGGCGGCGTTCAACGACCTCTCCGCCGATCTGGCCGCCCTGAACGCCGACCTGACGATGCAGGCGCGCAAGGGCTTCGAGCATCTCCATGCGCAGTTGACGGCGGCGGCGATGCGACAGGCAGTTGCGGAGCCAGACGCCATCCAACAGGCTGTAGACCGACTCGACGCCGACCTGCGCACCTTGCTGCCCCCCGCCTGGCAAAAGCAAGACAGTCAGGCGGATTTCGATATGATTCAGGCGGCGCTCGATCAGATGGAGCGCGCCGTGGCTGCAGGGGACTATCGTGCAGCGGCTTCCGCACACCTGGATGCATACGCACTGCTGGAAAGCGGGCCGGAGGCGCGACTGATCGCCTTCGCGCCGCAGTACATCATTCCGTTGGAAGATCTCTTCTGGTATGGTCAGGGAGAGCATCCTGGCCTGGCGCATCTGCTCGAGCGACAAGCCTCGCTGCAGGAGATTCGAGCCACGCGCAGCGCGCTGGACGCCCTGCTGGCCGAGGCGCAGGATGCTTTGAGCGGCCAATCGTCTCCTCTCGCCGTTGCGCTGAACGCCTCGATCATCGTCTTTCGGGAAGGACTAGAGGCAGTTGTGATCCTGGCGGCGCTGATGGCCAGCATGGTGGGGCAGCGCCGCATTTATCGGCGTCCGATGGCCTGGGGCGTGGCTGCGGCGCTGGTCGCCTCCGCTCTCACCTGGTGGCTGCTGCAGACGGTGCTCGCCGCCTTCCGCGGCTACGGCGAACGACTGGAAGCGATCGTCTCACTGGTGGCGATCGGCGTCCTGTTGTTAATCACGAACTGGTTCTTCCACCGCGTCTATTGGACGGACTGGATGGCCGATCTGCACGCCCGCAAGAGAAGCCTGCTCGGCGGCGCCGTCGCCGGCCAGTTTCTGGGGTTTTTGACCCTGGGCTTCAGCAGCGTTTATCGAGAGGGCTTTGAGACGGCGCTCTTTCTTCAGGCGCTGGTGTTGGAGGCGGGCGCCTGGACGGTGTTGCAAGGCGTTGCGTTGGGCATGATCGGGGTGCTGGGCGTAGGTTGGTTGACCTTCCGGCTGCAGTCTCGGCTGCCTTACAAGCGGATGCTCGTGGTCACAGGCGTCTTGATCGGCGCTGTGCTGCTGGTGATGGTGGGCAACACGGTGCATGTGATGCAGTTGGTGGGCTGGATGCCTCTCCATCCCATTCAAGGAGTGACGTTGCCCTACTGGAGCGGACTGTGGTTCGGCCTCTATCCCACCTGGGAGGGAGTCGGCCTGCAATTCGCCGCCGCCGCCTTTGTGATCGGCAGCTATTTTCTGGCCGAAGCCGGCCGCAAGCGGGCGGTCGCCGGCAACAATCCACGCGCCTCCGGCTCTGGCGCACCTCATCAGGCAAGCCGCCCTGTCTCCGGCAACCTGTAAAGGTTGTTGGGGACAGGGTCTCCTTCAACTTAAACCCCGTTCATCCGCGTCTTGGTTATGAGCCTCGGCTTCAAGCTGATAGACTGCCAGGATGCAATGAAAATTCTGCGGGGCACAGTGTTCACCAATGTAACTGATGCGCCGCGTCTGTGAGAGGAGGCGCTGTGAATCTTCATTCCCTCAACCTCGGACTTCGTTTTTTACTGGAGATAGCCGCTTTGATTTCTTTCGGATTTTGGGGATGGCAGAAGGGGGAAAACTGGGCCAGATTCGTTCTGGCGCCAGGGATTCCCATTATCGCCGCCGCTGTGTGGGCTACTTTTCGGGTTCCGAACGATCCTGGGCCGGCGCCGGTTGCAATCCCCGGCGCCTTGCGGCTTCTGCTCGAATTGGCGTTCTTTGCATTGGCCGTTTGGGCGCTGCATGATCTGAAATTCACGGTTCAGGCCTGGGTTCTTGGCGCGCTGATATGCCTGCATTACGTTCTTTCATACGAGCGCGTTTTGTGGATGGTCAAACGATGATTTCCCAGCTGGGATGAACCGCTCCTGATGCTTCGCAGTAAAAGGATGCAGATCGGGCGGGCCGTCGGCTCCGGAGGCGGCGAGCACAGGCCGATCGACGAAGCGCTTGTGCTAAAATAGCAAAGTCACGATAAAATTTGTAGCGTCTAGCGAGTGCTCTCCTGATTTTGAGCTGCGCTCATTTTTCCTTTGGGTGTGACCTTCGTGAGAGGAGTCGAAAAATCGACGCAGGCGCACGAAGCGCGTTTTGCAAGGAGCCGTCGCCATGATCACGCCGGATCGCATTGTTTCGACCACCTGCCCCTACTGTGGAGTGGGCTGCAATCTGCAACTTCATGTCAAGGACGATTTCATCTATCGTATCACCTCGCCGCACGACGCCGTCGTGAACAAGGGCAACCTCTGCGTCAAGGGGCGCTTCGGCTATGATTTCATGTATCACCCCGACCGCGTTACGACGCCGCTCATCCGCAAGACGCCGCAAGCGCCGGGACGGCGCACGCAGGCCTTCGATCGCAGCGAGTGGCGCGAGGTGAGCTGGGACGAGGCGCTCGACTACGTCGCCGACCGGCTGGTGGAAATCTATCGCCGCGATGGTTCCAAGGCGATGGCCGTCTACTGTTGCGCCAAGGCCACCAACGAGGACAACTACCTGCTCCAGAAGATGTTCCGCGCCCTCTTCCGCACCAACAACGTCGATCACTGCACCCGGCTCTGCCACGCAGCCAGCGTCGTCGCCTTGCAGATGGCGCTCGGCACCTCCGCCATGAGCAACACCGCCGCCGAAGTCATCGATAGCGATTGCTTCATCGTCACCGGCTCGAACACGACCGAAAATCACCCGATCATTGCGCTGCAGATGAAAGAGGCGGTGCGCAAACATGGCGCTAAGCTGATCGTCATCGACCCGCGTCGGCTGGAACTGTGCGACTACGCTGCGCTCTGGCTGCCGCTCAAACCGGGGACGAACGTGCCGGTCTTTTCGGCGATGGCGCACGTGATCGTCAAGGAGGGGTTGATCAACCGGCAGTTCATCGAGCAGCGCACGACCGGCTTCGAAGAGTACGCCCGCTCGCTGGAGCCATTCACCCCTGAATACGCCGAAAAAATCTCCGGCGTCGATCGCAACCTGATCATCGAGGCGGCGCGTATGTACGCTACGGCGCGCAACGGCGCCATCTACTGGGGCATGGGCATCTCGCAGTTCAGCAACGGCACAGCCAGCGCGCTGGGATTGATCCACCTGGCGCTCCTCACCGGGCACATTGGGCGTCGCGGCACCGGGCTGAACCCGCTGCGCGGACAGAACAACGTCCAGGGCGCGTCCGACGCCGGCGCCATGCCTTTCCACTATCCGGGCTATATGGAGGTGGACAAAGAGGAAAATGCGCGCAAGTGGGAGCAGGCATGGAACATCGAGCCGGGCGGTCTCAGCCGCCAGCGCGGGTTGACCACCACCGAAATTCTCTCTCACGCGCATCCCGGCGGCGTGCGCGCCCTCTACATCATGGGCGAAAACCCGATGATGACCGAGCCGAACCTCAACGTCACCCGCAAACACATGGAGCAACTCGAATTTCTGGTGGCGCAGGACATCTTCATCAACGAGTCCGGCGCATTCGCCGACGTCTTCCTGCCGGCGGCTTCCTGGGCGGAGAAGGACGGCACCTTCACCAAC
>FMSI01054348.1_pt1 | contig 14994 bp, 13 predicted proteins | sample 1504471 | NCBI WGS metagenome assembly FMSI01 (sample SAMEA4475357, study PRJEB15587) | soil metagenome | biome: Soil; feature: Field | place: India | collected 2015-03-11 | depth 0 m
AAAAAGTGTCATTACCAAGAGATGTTTGGACAAATTGTATAAAAATTGAAATGTAGCGTTTGCTAATGGATATTTTGTGCTGAATAGAGAGTTGATAAAAGATGCAGCAATAAAACCTAATATGAACAAAGGGAAAGTCATTTTATTCTTATTTCCGAAAATAGAGCCCAATCCGAATGAAAATGGAGCTATCCAAAGGGCTCTTGCCAATTTTACTGTGACGGCAATCGATAGAGCAATTGTTCCATAAACAGACGCCGCACCTACAACACTACTGGTGTCATGAATTGCAAGGGCTGAGAATATTCCAAACTCTTGCTGATTCATATTAAGAATATGTCCTAAAGATGGAAAAATAAAAAGTGCAACAGCGTTTAAAAGAAATACTGTGGATAATGAGATCGCTACGGAGCTATTTTTGGCTTGGATTGACGGTGCAAGGGCAGCAATTGCACTTCCACCACAGATAGATGTACCAAAAGTTATAAGAAGTGAGGTTTCTCTATCCAATCTGAATATCTTATTTAACAGTAAACCAATTATTATAGTGGCAGTTATAGTTACGAATGTGAATAATATTGAATGTTTACCAACTTCGATAACTTTAAAAAAATCCACACCAAAACCTAAACCTATTACGGAAAGTTTAAGTAAATTTTTGCTGAGTTTGGCTGATTCTTTTTGAAATGGATTGCCTAATGTGAGGGAGAAAATAATTCCTAAAAGCAACGATAATCCAGGTGTGAAGAAAAAAGATAGTATGAATAGCATGATAAATGATGGTTTCAATACCCTTTCAAATTTTTGATCAGACATAATTACCCCTCATACTTCCTTGTGGCTAACTTTGAAAATGCTCCGATTTATAAATTTATTTGAAATTAAGGCTATCAGGATAAGCAACATAAGTGCCGATAAAAACCATACCCATCCAAAGTATTTGTAGATATATCCTGGCAAAAAAGTGCCCAATACTCCTCCTGTGTAGTAAAATGACACATAAAGACCGTTTACTATCCCTTTGTTGTTTGAGGCAAGTCTATTTAAAAATCCAGAGGCTATAGAGTGGGTGGTAAACATACCTGTGCAGAAAATAAACATAGCGATAAAGATGGTGGAGATACTTTTCATGTAGAAGAATGGTATGCTTATTATGTACACAATTAATCCGAATGTGATTACATTTTTTTCGTTTTTAAAATGTTTTATCAACCACATGGTAGATAGGGAAACGATAATACCCATCACATATCCAGAATAACTTAGACCTATGACAAATTCACTGACATTATCTAAGATCTCTTTCAACCTGAATGGGATAAAGTTCAACATTGCGGCAAAGACGAAAAAAGTGCAAAAAATCGTGAGATAGATATTGATAAAAGGGTGAGTTTTGAGGACCTCTAAGGCGTTTTTTAAAGTTATCTTCTCTTTGGACTGTATCTTGTAATCTGTGATAAAAAATAGTAATACAAAGCTTATTGCTAAGCTAAGTCCTAATAGTAAAAATCCATACCTCCAACCAAATAATTTTGAGATTAGACCTGATATAAATCTGCCTAAAAATCCCCCCAAGATCGTTGCTGCAATGTAAAAAGACATGATCCTCTGAACGAGGGATTTTTCTGACGCCATAGATACAAAGGTCATAAGGGAGGTTAAAATACCAGGGATGAGGAAACCTTGTAATAACCTGACGAATATCATTATGTAGAAATTGGTGATGAAAAAGATAATTATCTCGAGGAATACAAGCATGCTTATGGCAAACATCATTATTTTTTTGGCCGTGAGTTTTTCGAGGATAAAACCATAGATGATTGGGGAAAGACTTAGTGGGAGCATGGTAACGGTAGTGATTAGTGCTGCGCTGGATTTGTCCACACCAAACTCCTTCATGAGGACCGGTAAGAGTGGTTGGGGTGAATAAAGCACAGAAAAAGTCAAAACCGCTGTGTATACGACAAAGAAAATGTCCCTAATCTTCATAAGACTTAATAAATCCTTTGAATGAAAAAGTCAAATGTATAATGTTTTATTTTTCTAAATCCTATATCCCCCATATACGCTACAAACTCTATAAACTCAATAACTCTATCTGTACTGCTCCTTTGCTATTGAAATTATTTTAAGTTTTTGCTAAATTAGTCAAATGAATTTAGTCTTCGATCTTGATAATACTATATACCATCCTGATGTAGGTGTTTTAAAAGGGGTTGATAGAAACATCAATCAATACATGTATGAAGTAGTGGGGATCGATAGGGATGTAGTTGATCCATTGAGGCAGGAGTATCGAAAAAGATATGGTGTGACTTTAAAAGGGCTCATTATTCACTACAATGTGGACCCCTATCATTATTTAGATTATGTTCACAATATCGATTATAAAAATATCCTGAGTAAAGATGAAAGGCTTTCTAAGATTCTTTCAACTATACAGTATAAAAAATATATATTCACCAACGGTTCTAAAAACCATGCAATAAATGTACTACAACATCTTGATATCATGGATCATTTTGAAAAGATATTCTCTCTTGAAGATGTCGATTTTCAGCCGAAACCATCAGATGAGAGTTTCAAAAGATTTCTGACTCTTACTCACTTAGATCCAGAAAATTCTTATTTCATAGATGATATGCCAGAGAATATAGAAAAGGCAAAAAAATTTGGATTTAAAACTGTGCTGGTATCAGAATCCCCTTGTGAAAGTGCCGATTTTCATTTAAAATCTATCTATGAATTAGATAAAATTTTTAGGAAAATGATATGAGAAAAGAGCTTCTTGAAACATACGAATATTTTTCCCATAATTTTAGAACCTGTACCTCAACCATCGTGGCAACCATAGAAGCGTTGAAAATGGAACTCATCAGTATCAACGATGATGAGATGAACAGCGTATATGAGTCTGCTTACATTCTTGATGTACTTGATATCTCATTAAATATCTGCATCGAGTTTCTCATACAGAAAGAGATAAAGATTACTGATTACGAATTAAATCTCATGAATCTTGTCAGGAGATTCCTCGATGAACAAAAAGGGCTTGTTCTTTTAAATGAGTTGTCCGTTGATGTGGATGGTGAAGATGTGACCATCATCAAAAATGGATACATCATAAAATATTTTTTACAACTGATTCTCTTTGAAGCGATTAAAAATGCCAAAGACCACCTTTCAATTTTTATATCACCAGATCGTATAAGGATTGTGCTTGGTGATAATAAGGATGAACCGCCTGTTATTTTTAGCTTTTTAGCAACGATCTTCAAACATTATGGCAACAATTTTACCTTTAGTTCAAAAGAATACCTATTGGAGTTCAAATCATGAAGATACTGCTTGCCGATGATGAACTAAGGCTTAGAAAGGTAGTTGTTTTACATTTAAAAAAGGCTGGTTTCGATGTGGTGGAAGCAAACAATGGCAAACAGGCATTGGAATTTGCAAAAACCCAGAATCCTGATGTGATAGTTCTCGATATCATGATGCCGGAGATGGACGGGATTACCGCTTGCAAGGAGATTAGAAAACTCCCTGAACACAAAGATACACCCATAATTATGCTCACAGCAAAGGCAACCTCAGATGATATTCAGATGGGCAAAGAGGCTGGAGCAAATGAATATCTCACCAAACCCTTCAGTCCGAAAGAATTGATAGACAAAATTCAGGGGCTAAAGGGATAATGCTAAATGTAGCTTTTTTGGGAAATAACAAACTGATAAATTTAGTAAAAGAGAAACTCAAGCAATATGTGAATGTCAATATCATATCAAACGCAGATGTAGTAATTGTATTGATAGAAGATATAAATGATTTTAATACCTTGCCTAAAAATTTTGAAAAACCTGCTCTATTATGCTTAAATTGCAACGACCCAAGGTTGGCTCAGTTTATTAAAAATTATAACTTTTCTGGGGTGATACCTTTTAATGTACCCGTTAACCAGTTGCTAAATAAGATAAATACCATGTCCTCACTTGAGCAGAGCAAGACGGTAAACGAAAATGAGGTACTAAAAGCGAAAATCTTGGCAAAGGCTGATAACATACCGCCACTACCGATCATTGCTCAGGAGCTTTTGAAACTTACGAGAAGTGATGAGGCATCTCTTAAAAAAATTATCGATAAAATTAAGACAGATCAGGGGATCTCATCAAAGGTTTTAAAACTGATCAACTCCCCATTTTATGCACTAAGAAAGGAGATTACAAGTATAGACCAAGCGTCTATGCTACTTGGTACTGCAACGATCAAAAATATAGTACTTTCGGTGTCAATCGAGGAGTTTTACAAGAAAAATTTTTCCATATACGGGACGACAGGCAATAGACTTTGGGAACACTCGTATAATACGGCAACAATAGCAGAGATCATTGCTAAAAAGCTGAAATTGGATAGTGATGCATGCTACTTGGCGGGATTGATGCATGATATTGGAAAGGTGGTCCTTGTAGATTTTCTTGTAAAGGAGACTAAGGATTTTGAGGATGAGAAGGCCCAAACAGGTATGACCCACCAAGAGGTGGCAGGGATCGTTTTGGGTAAGTGGGGTCTTGGCAAACATATAATTAATAGTGTGATAAATCATCATACATTAGATAATGACCCCTTTAATAGAGCTTTGTACTTTGCCAATCAGATAGAAAACGAAAAGGAGTGTACGATCGATCTGATCAAGCATATCCAATTGGATCTTAAAGTTGATTTAGCAGAATTGATACATATCTACGAATTGTCAAAGGTTGAAAATAGCGATGCAGCTGAATGAGTCTATTTTAGAAGCACTGCTGGTTGATAATAAAATCAATTTTATCAATTGTCTCGAAAAGTATCTCAAAGGTCAAGGTATCAATAAATACATAATTTGGGATATAAACAACAGAATTGCTACGGTGAATGTTTCTACAGTAAATGATTCATCAATAATGTTTTCTGATATTTCTGATTTGGGGTATTACAACCTTGTATGCAAAGATTTTGAGGAACCTATAAAATTTACTGAGACTACAGAAATATATCAAACTTTCTTTTTGGAACACGGGGATACCCTACTTCTTGCGGTATCTATCTGTGAGCCAAGTGGACTGAGGTGTAAGGATTTTAATGTCATCATCCCTTATCTGTCCTCAAAGTTGTACGATATTATCGCTGCTGAAAGCCGTACAGAGATATTCATAGAATATCAAAAAAAGATAGATTTTATCAAGAAAGCCTACGATATTTTGAAATTTTTAGAGTTTGAGACTATATTTTCAAAGTCGCTAAGCTTTTTTTTGGAGATCTTCGATGCTCAAGCTGGGTTTACCATCTATAAAAATAAATTTTATTCTATTGGTCTGGATAGCAGAGATATAAAGGAGAATATCCTTATAAATGATATTTCTCTTTGCAGTTTTTTAGAATCTGCAACCAAAACAGAATTTTTCGATAGTGGCATAAGGTCTGATAGGTTTATCATCGAGAATATGTTTGTGATTTATGAGGAGAAGTTGAATATAAAAATAGTTCTTTTTAATATATCAACAAACTTTTACCCCGATAAAGAGTTTTCTGAGATCATATCCCATATTACTTCGATAGCGGTAGAAAATGCCATAAATCACCAAAAGGAACTTGAACTAAAACTCGAAGAAAACGAGATGAAAACCACTGCCGAGATTTTAAATAGGTTTGTGGATAGAGAGGTGAGTGTCTCCTGTGATGTATGTGATATATTTGGCGTGAGCTATCCTGCAAAGCAGGCTGGAGGAGATTTTTTAGGTCTTAGTGAAACTGATGATAGGATTGTTATCTGTCTTGCCGATGTGTGTGGAAAGGGGTATTCTGCTGCAGTGGTGACTGTGGCGATGTCCACAATGTTTCAGGTTTTTGTGAAATCTAAAAATTTAAAACCATCTCATTTTGCCACATATATATCGAAATTTCTTTTGGAGAAGAATTTAGATGGTAGATTTGTTACACTATTTTTTGGCATAGTTAACAAAAGAAAATATACAATGGAGTATATCTCTTTGGGTCATGAACCTGTATTTCTGAAAGATGGTGATAACTTAAAGAAAATAACCTCTGACTACATGCCTGCAGGTATTATTGACGAGGATTATATGGATTCTGTGGTGGAGGTTTCTAAAAACTCATCTATTTTCATATACTCCGATGGGTTGGTGGAGTATGTTACTTATGAAGAGCTTGAGAAGAGACTAAAAGAATGCAATACCGATGTTAAAACCTTTATTTCGACATTATACAATGAACTTGTAATAGACAAAAACAATCAGATGGATGATTTTACCTGCATAAAAATAGATATCAAGGGGTAATCTTTGGAAGAGAAATCTAAACAGATCCAGCAGATGTTTAACAATATTGCGCCTAAATATGATCTTTTAAACAGACTCTTAAGTTTTAGGAGGGATGTTTATTGGAGAAGAAGAGCTATAACTCTTTTAGATGTAAAAGATGGTATGATAGTTCTCGATCTTGCCTGTGGCACGGGAGATATGATCTTGGAATTGCAGAAAAAGGTGAAAAGTGTAGATATATTGGGTGCAGATTTCAGTAAGAATATGCTCGATATAGCAAGAGAAAAGGGGGTAGATGCTCCTTTTATAAATGCTGATGCCCACTATCTACCATTCAAAAATAATAGTTTCGATAGGATTATGATTGCTTTCGGCTTTAGAAATGTTGTGAATAAAGAATTGGGGCTATCAGAACTTTACAGGGTTTTAAAACCTGGTGGGATCCTCTGTATCCTCGAATTTTCGCAACCGGAAGGTGTTATTTTCTCTAAGATCTACAGATTCTATTTCCTCAAGGTTCTGCCATTTATTGGTGGAGTTATCTCTGGAAATAGGAATGCTTACAGCTACCTACCGGATTCCGTTTACAAATTCCCCAAAAAGGATGATTACAGAAGAATGATTCTGGATGCTGGGTTCGAAAAGGTGGAGTTTAACTTTATGACCTTTGGTATATGCAACGCAGCAATATGTTACAAAAATAATTAGAGGTGTAAGTATGGCTTATAGAGATTTGAGAGAGTTTGTCGAAAAGTTGGAAAGAGAGAAGGAGTTGGTGAGGATCAAAGAAGAGTGTGATCCGATCCTTGAGATTACAGAGATTACCGATAGGGTTTCAAAGAGCAATGGACCTGCGCTATTATTTGAAAACCCAAAAGGTTCAGAACACCCATTGTTGATAAATGCCTTCGGTTCATTCAAAAGGATGAATATGGCCCTCGAGGTGGAGAAGTTGGATGAATTGGGGGAGAGGATCATAAATCTCATCGATAGGAATGTACCTCAGAACTTTTTTGATAAGATGAAGTCTCTACCTATGCTTTTTGAGCTTAATCAGATATTTCCAAAGATAGTAAAGAGTGGTCCATGTAAAGAAGTTATCTTAAAAGGGGATGATGTAGATCTCTTTAAATTCCCGATTTTACAGTGCTGGCCGAAGGATGCTGGGCGTTTTATCACATTACCCAACATTTTTACAAAAGACCCGGAAACTGGTGCAAGAAATTGCGGTATGTACAGGATGCAGGTATATGACAAAAAGACAACTGGGATGCACTGGCATATTCATCATCATGGAGCAGATCATTTCAGAAAAGCAAAGAGGATGGGGTTAAAGAAACTCGAGGTGGCTGTTTCTTTGGGGGCTGACCCTGCGGTGATCTATTCTGCTACGGCACCAGCACCAGATGGGATAGATGAGATGCTCCTTGCTGGATTCATAAGAAAGAAACCTGTGGAGCTTGTAAAATGTGAAACGGTGGATCTGGAAGTGCCCGCCAATAGTGAGATCGTATTAGAGGGTTATGTGGACACAGATGAGTTAAGACTCGAAGGTCCATTTGGGGATCATACCGGGTATTACTCTCTTGCGGATATGTACCCTGTATTTCATATCACATGTATCACCCATAGAAAAAATGCCATTTACCCCACCACGATAGTTGGTAAACCTCCAATGGAGGACTGCTATATGGGTGTCGCTACGGGGAGGATCTTTTTACCACTGCTAAAAAAACAGGTACCTGAGATCGTGGATATGGCTTTGCCCCTTGAAGGGGTTTTTCATAATATCATGTTTATATCTATAGATAAGAAGTATCCAATGCATGCCAAAAAGATCATGAATTTTGTCTGGGGTACGGGTCAGATGATGTTTACGAAGATGATAGTGGTGGTGGACAAAGATGTGGATGTTCAAAATACCTCAGAAGTATTGTGGAGGCTTGGAAACAATGTGGACTGGAAGAGGGATATTGTTATCATGGAAGGTCCATTGGATGCCCTTGATCACTCTTCGCCCTTTGCCTTTTGGGGTGCAAAGATCGGCATAGATGCCACTAAAAAATGGCCTTCTGAAGGTCATACGAGGGAATGGCCCGAAGATATCGTAATGGATGAAAATATCAAAAAGCTTGTCGATGAGAAGTGGAAAAGATTAGGATTGTAGAGAAGCTATTAAAATTTTTAGATGGTGAGTTCCCTGATGCAAAGTGTGAATTAAAACATAAAAACCTCTACGAACTCACCATCGCTACCATTCTGAGTGCCCAATGCACCGACGAAATGGTAAATAGAGTTACCCCTCTACTCTTTGAACGATACCCCGATTTTTTCTCCCTTGCTGGTGCAGATATAGAAGAGGTAAAAGATATAATAAAACCAACGGGATTTTACAACAACAAGGCAAAGTCTATCACTAATTTAGCCAAGAAAGTGGTAAAAGAATTTAGTTGTAATCTACCCCTTGAAATGGATAAGTTGGTTACCCTTCCGGGCATCGGAAGGAAAACTGCAAATGTGTTGCTCAGCGAGTATGGTTCACCGGTGGGAATAGTGGTGGATACCCATGTTAAAAGGGTTTCCAAAAGGTTGGGGGTGGCAGATAGCGATGACCCAGATAAGATAGAGAGGGAACTCATGGGGTTGATTCCTGAGGGTAGGTGGGGGAAGGTTTCTCATCAGATAATTCATTTCGGTAGAAAGATATGTACCGCTAAAAGACCTAAATGTGATATTTGTCAGTTAAAAGATCTCTGTTCTCTCTTTAAAAGTTAAAACATAATTCCCATTTAAAAAAGATATAAAATCCAACACATTTGTGATTGACACGATATCTATTGAGTGATATGAGTTTTATAACGGTATTTTGAGTAAATTTTAAGTTAAAAATTTGGAGCATCTCTATGGGAATGGATATATCGAAATTGAAGGGTGATATTTTTGGTGGTCTGACTGCTGGGGTTGTTGCGCTTCCTTTAGCTTTGGCTTTTGGAGTTGCAAGTGGTATGGGGGCTCAGGCAGGACTTTACGGTGCTATTTTCTTGGGATTTTTTGCTGCACTCTTGGGAGGGACAAAGACTCAAGTATCTGGTCCTACAGGTCCTATGACTGTGGTGATGGCGTCTGTGGTTGCCGCTGTGAAAGGTGATATCTCTTCGGTGGTTATGATCGTTTTTTTAGCAGGCATATTTCAGATAATTTTTGGCATCATAAAATTGGGGACTTTCATAAAGTATATTCCCTATCCTGTGGTTTCGGGATTTATGTCGGGGATCGGGGTAATTATAATAATACTGCAAATAAACCCAGCGTTGGGTAGTCCAGTAAAAGGTTCACCCATACTTACTATTGTTAATTTGGGTAGCACCTTGTCTCATATAAATGTACATTCACTTATGGTATTTCTTTTTACCCTTGCAATATTGTATTCAACCCCTAAAAAAGTCGCAAAGATTATCCCTACCCCACTTTTGGCTTTATTAGTTATTACACCGTTGGTGACACTATTAAAATTGGATGTTCAAACGATAGGGTACATACCTCAGGGGCTTCCCTCTCCTATAATTCCCAAATTTGACCTACACATGCTTAGTATTGCCTTTACTTTTGCTCTTAGTTTGGCGATCTTGGGTGCCATCGATACACTTCTGACATCCCTCGTGGCGGATTCTATCACCCGCACAAAACACAACCCTAATCAGGAACTCATTGGACAGGGTATAGGTAATGCCTTATCGGGTATATTTGGTGGAATTCCTGGTGCTGGGGCTACAATGAGAACCGTTATCAATGTAAAAACAGGGGGGAATTCAAAGCTCTCTGGGATGATTCATGCAATCTTTCTTCTATTTGTTCTTTTGGGTTTTGGAAAGTATGCTGCTTATGTTCCGATGGCGGTTTTAGCGGGTATTTTGATAAAGGTGGGGATCGATATCATAGATTACAAGTTTTTAAAGCTCTTAAAGCATGCTCCAAAGCAAGATGTCATTGTGATGGGGGTGGTTTTCTTTTTAACTGTAGTGATTGATCTAATCGTTGCTGTTGGGGTTGGACTTGTTTTAGCATCTATGCTTTTGACTTACAGAATGGCAAAACAGATGAATATAGAGATTGCACCGAATGAGGAGCAATCGGAGCTTTTTGGAGAGATCCAAAATCTAAATGAAAAATGTTTGAGGATTGTTAAGATCGATGGACCATTTTTCTTTGGTTCTACCTCAAAAGTGGTGGATAGAGGGAATGAACTCTTAGATACAAGGGTTATTCTCTTCGACTGCTCCAAAATACCCTTTATTGACTCGTCGGCTGTTTTTGCTTTAGAAGATATGTTTCTGACATTAAACGATAAGGGGATAAAGGTTATCATTTTTGCCGATGAAAAGATTATTTCAACAATTAAGAACTTGGGTATGACTCAAATAATACCTGAGCAGCATCTTTTCAACGATAAGCAGAAAGCTATCGAACATGCGAAAAAGCATATAGGTGAATGCAAGTAGATAAATTTTAAGCAGAGATGTAGTATATCAAAAGGTAGAAGAAAAGGAAGATCATTACCCACAGAAGGGAATCACCTATGTGTGTGGCAACTCGTACAGTTCTCAAATCGTCTAACTTCATCTTATACTCTTCGTACTTCTCCTTGTTATCTTCAAAAACTTTATAGTACACTATGTTGTAAAGCACCTTTGCAAGTCCTGCTGGGTTTGAGAGTATAAATGACATTTTTTCCACCGATTTATTAAATATGAAATCCTTGATTGCTCCCCCAATACCGATAACAAATTTATCAACGAATTTCATAAAAAGTACTGCACCTTTTCTGTAAAACCAATCTGTATCGAGGGTGATCGTTTCTGTCCTTTTTAGCATCGGTAGCATAAAGAAAAACGCTGCAGCAGAAAACATTAGTATCTGCATCTGCAGTAATACATGGGAAGCAGTGTAAGGCACATAGTCGACGGGGTAAGGTAAAATATTATAGAGCACCTGAGGGTATACACCCAAGAAGATACAAAGGAAGCTTACGAATGCCATAGCGATAAGCATATTTAAAGGTGCCTCTTTTGGCCTTAGTCCTGAATCTTTCTGGAAGAATACAAAGTATGGGAACTTGATACCAGCGTGTAGAAAAACTCCAGCAGAAGCAAGTAAAAGTATATGATAAACAATTGCTTTATGCTCCATAGCTGATGCGGCAATGATGAGGGATTTGCTCGTAAATCCGCTTGTGAGGGGGAATGATGATATTGCTGCTGCACCGATACAGCTAAAAATCAATGTATAGGGCATAGTCTTGTATAACCCCCCAAGTTGTGATGTTTTACTTATCCCTGTTCTAAAAAGAACTGCACCTGCTCCCATCATCAACAGTGCCTTGTATAAAATATGGGCAAAGGCATGGGCAGCAGCTCCATTTATAGCCATCTGTGTACCCAGACCAACGCCAGTGATCATAAAACCTACCTGGTTGATGATGCTGTAAGACAATACCCTTCTCATATCGTTTTCGAGGATTGCGTAGATGATACCGTATACAGTCATGATGGCACCAGCATAAAGGAGGATAGATTCTCCAGGAAATGCCCTGGCAAGGACATAGACGGCAGTTTTACTCGTATAGGCACTTAAGAACACAGTTCCTGTAACGGTGGATTCTGGGTAAGAGTCGGAAAGCCAGGCAGAAAATGGTGGTATTGCTGCATTTATCATGAAACCGATCATTATTAGAGCTGTGGAGAGATCTTTCAACCCTATATACCCGAAATCTAACTTTCCTGTTTTATAAAAGTAAAGTATTGTACCAGCAAAGAGGAGTTGTCCACCGAGAGCATGGACGAGTAGATATCTAAATCCTGCCTTTTTGGCGTTTTCGGTTTGTCTACCCCATATTATTAGGGTAGAAAATATCGCCATCAATTCCCAAAATATAAATAGAGTGAGAAGATTTCCAGCAAATACTACGCCGTAGGAGCTTCCAATGTACAGTGTAGCCCAGATGTTTTCTTTGTAATCATCATTATGATATGCAAATATCGCTCCGGAAAAAGCCATTATCGCAAAAATATATCCCCATACTTTGCTGAGTTTATCTATGAAGATCCCTTTTAACTCCAAACCTAAAAAGTTGTAATAATATGATACCCCTTCGGAACTGTTCATTATTCCAAAAAAAGCGGCTACAGGTATTGCAATAAAAATATACTTATGTAGTTTACCCTTTGTTAATGCTAAAACGAATGCACCTATGAAAAATATCAAAAACACAGGGATATCGTAGATCATATATCATCCCCATCGTAGTAATTTTCTGGTCTTTGTAACCATAACTTGCCGAGAAGTTTCGAAACAATAACGATGATAACACATGAAAAGAATCCGTACAGTGCATAGGCTCCAAAAAGATTTTCCCATCCGTAGTGGGGATGCTTTTCAACAAAGATGTCGAGAATTACGAGTATTACCAAGAGAATGTAAAAGTTTATTTTGAGTTTTCTTATATTCTCTTCTTTGTCGAAGAAATCGAATTCTTTTTTCATTTTCCGCCCCCTAATGCTGAGACTGTCATATTAGCTAAGTTTAAAAATATATCGGGGTAGAAGAATAATGCTATGGTCAATCCACCTGTGATAAGCATTGGTATTACCATAAACATAGATGCTTCGCCGTGATCGTGGTCATGATCGTGGTGTTCTTCAGGTTTGTAAAGATAAGCTCTGATAAAGATGGGGGTAAAATAACCCGCATTAAGCATAGCACTACTTACAAGTATTATCAAAACCCATACATTACCACTATCCACTGCACCGTTTGCTATAAACCATTTACTTACAAAGCCACCCATTGGAGGAAATCCTATCATCGATATAGCACCAATAGTAAAGGCAAGCATTGTAAGAGGCATACTTTTGGCTATACCGTTTAGTTCACTTACCTTTGTTTTATGGGCTGCTACATAGATTGCTCCAGCCCAGAAGAATAGTGTAATCTTGGCGAAACCATGGGCAACTATGTGCATGATGGAACCAAGTACAGCTTTATCAGCGAGTAGCGATACAGCCAATACTATATATGACAGCTGACTGATGGTGGAGTAGGCTAATCTTGACTTTATGTTGTCCTGCCTCAGCGCAACCATCGATGCTACAATTATCGTGAATGCTGCAAAGGCAGAAACTATCCATGAATATGAAAAATCTTTTAGAAAATCTGTACCAAAAATGTGAATAAATACCCTTATAACAACAAAAACCCCTGTTTTCACCACTGCAACGGCATGTAAAAGTGCACTGACAGGTGTGGGAGCGACCATAGCGGAAGGTAGCCATAGATGAAATGGCATGACTGCCGCCTTTGCTGAGCCAAAAACAAAGAGGAGGAGGATGATTGTTATCGTTGTTTTACTAATACCACTAATATTAGTGAATAATCCTAAGGAACTGAATTCGAGGGATCCAGTTTTAACATACACATAAATAAGAGCAGGCATAAAAAATAGCACAGATGTGATGAGAAGGTAAGCCAAGTATCTATGAGCACCCTGAATGGCTTCTTTTGTCTGTTTATGGGCAACAAGGGGGTATGTAGCAAAGGTGATTATTTCGTAGAAGATATACAGTGTGAGAAGATTGCCAGAGAAAGCTGCTCCAATTGCAGCCGACATCGATAGAGCAAAAAATGCAAAAAATCTCGTGTGATTCTTCTCATGCCCATCTCTCATGTATCCGATGGAGTAGAATGTAGTGAGTATCCACAAAAATGACGCCATCAAAGCAAAGAATACACCAAAGCTATCTACGGAGAGCTTTATAGATAAACCGGGTAGGAACTTTATCAGTTCAAATTCGAGGAGCTTTCCATCCTTTACGAGGAGGTAAATGTAAAATACTATGAGAAACTTTAAAACAGAAGCAATGATCGAAAAGGCTTCCCTCACATTCGGTTTTTTATCGCTTGCTACAATAGGTATGATTGCAGCTAAGGATACAATAATTGCATATAGAGGGAGAGGAGAGGTTATCTTTTCCATCATTTTGGGATCTCCATCAGAAGTTTAGATGCCTTTTCGAGATAATCGATTACAGGGAAGGGGTATATGCCAAATATTAAGGTTGCTATCCCAAGTATGTAAGTTGGTATCAGTAGACTTAAAGGTTCACTCATTTTCTCTATCTTTTCTTCGCTTTTAAAAAAGAATATATTATCGACAACACGCCAGAAATATACTGCTGTGAGAAGTGAACTGATTAAAACCGCCACTGCACCCAATACCTTGCCTGACTCTATGGAACCGATAACTAAATACCATTTGCTCACGAACCCACTTGTGATAGGTATCCCAATCATACCCAGAGCAAAGATGAGGAATGCAAAGGATGTGTAGGGCATCTTTTTAAACAGCCCTCTGTAATCGGAGATCTTCGTTGTGGCCAAATTGTACATTACTATACCAACTACAAGAAAAGCCCCACCCTTTACCAGAGCATGGCTTAGAAAGTGAAAGATAGAACCGATGATACCTGCACCATTATTCATGGTAGAACCCATGACTATATACCCTATCTGCCCCACAGATGAGTAAGCGAGCATCCTTTTTATATCGCTCTGACCGATGGCAAGAAATGATCCGGCAATTATTGCGATCAAAGAAACCGAGAAGAGTATATCTTGAATTGGTAAT
>FMSI01133388.1_pt2 | contig 14971 bp, 15 predicted proteins | sample 1504471 | NCBI WGS metagenome assembly FMSI01 (sample SAMEA4475357, study PRJEB15587) | soil metagenome | biome: Soil; feature: Field | place: India | collected 2015-03-11 | depth 0 m
TAAATCTACTACCGTGCATCATTCCCAGACTACCTTTTTTTACTGATTCTTCATCAAAAACTTCTACTTGGTCACCTTGAATTTTGGGGTTATAGATTGCAACCGGCACCGGGTCTTTAACATGGTTGCCATATTCAACCGGTGTTGCGTGGTCAGGCAATACTGCTACAACTGCCTCAATCTTTTTTTCTTCAAGTTTGTGTAGCACCCTTGCTATAAGTCGATGGTCAAGATACTCAATCGTTTTGATTTTCAGTTCCAAATCCCTGCTGTGTCCTGCTTCGTCGGTTGCCTCGACATGGCAATAGACAAAATCATAATCAGCAAGGGCTTCAATTACTGCATCTGCCTTGCCTTCATAGTTTGTATCCCATAGACCCGTAGCACCCTCAACATGAATAACATCCATTCCTGCATAGATGCCGGTGCCATTTATCAGGTCTACTGCAGAAATGACCGCACCCTTTATCCCATATTTTTCTTGTAAGGTTTGCATTCTGGGTTTTCTGCCCGGTGACCAGGGCCAGATATAATTTGCCTCGTCTTTTTTTTCTTTTCTTCGTTTTTGATTCACAGGATGCTTTATAAGTATCTCATTGGAACGCAGGATTAAATCATTAAGCATATCTGCGGTCTTTTCAGCTTCAGGGTTTAGTGGTCTTATTAAAACTTCCATAATTGCCTTGCCCACATTATCGTGGGGTGGAAAACATTCCAAGTCCTTGGAACCCTCTGATAATACGAGCAGATGACGATAACTCAAACCCGGGTAAAAATGGATATAGTCATTACCAAGATGTCTATCAATTTCAATTATTAATTCCCTTGCTTCTTCAGTGGTAATGTGCCCGGCTGAGTGATTTTTTATTTTACCATCTTCAACACAGATTAGATTACAGCGCATCGCAATATCGGTTGGTTTCAGCTCAATTCCAATACTTGCTGCCTCAAGAACACCCCTGCCTTCATAACAGGTTTTGGGGTCATAACCTAACACCGTGAGGTTTGCCACTTCACTACCGGGCGGCATTTCTGGCTCCACAGTTACAAATCGACCACACCTGCCCATTTTTGCAATATAGTCGATTGCTGGTTTTTTCGCCACCATCAAAGGTGTCTTTCCACCCAATCTTTCAATCGGGTAATCAGCCATCCCATCACCAATAATGACTATGTATTTCATAACCACCGTATCATTGTGTTATTTGGAAACCGCCTGCTTTTATAATATACATAAATCTCTTATCCGAACAAATCAGAACATACCGCGTTTTTATTCATCTTAGTCATTTTAATTCTTTCAATATCTTCTGAAAAGTAGCCCAAAAATAGGGAATTTTTGCGAGGATTTTTTCGGGGAAATGCATTAAGTCTTACTGCCTGTTGATAAAGTGCCTCAAATATTCGAAAATTCTTTTGAATATTCACCCTGCTTTTTCTTAACAACGATTTCTCAAAATCCACAAGCACGCAGCGGTTTTTAATCATTGCAAATCCTGATAGTTATTAGTATATTACACAATTGAGCATCCACATAATACCACCGATGTTTTACTTACAGCCTAACCACCAAATCTATCAAGCAGTATCTCTTTGAATTGGTTGTAGTCATTCTTAATTGATAGATAATGTTCTTGCTTCTCGTCCAGATCCCGCAAGCTTGGTGGCAATTCTGGTTCCACACCAGTAATTTTTATAATCTCTTCAGGAAATTTTGCTGGATGAGCGGTTTCAATTGAAATCGCAAGTTTGGGTCTCTCACCAGTATTCAAATAACGCATCAAACCAGCCCAGGCAACCGCACCATGGGGCTCAAGCATAACACCGTAGTTTTGATAAGTCTCTTTAATGGTCTTTCGGGTTTCGTCGTCATCAATACTCTTCGCAAACATATCCTTACGCATCCTTTCAATATCTGGTTGAGACAATATCTTTCCTGTTTCATCCATATGTCCACCATATAAATCAATCACCCTCGCCAGGTTGCTTGGATGTCCAACATTCATTGCATTAGAGATGCAAACACGGGATGGCACAATTTTTTCGTATTTTCCCGTAGCCATAAACTTTGGAAACTCATCATTAGCATTTGTCGCAATCACAAACTTGTCAGCAGGAAGACCCATACGCCAGGCAATCAAACCTCCCATCATATTGCCAAAATTTCCAGATGGTATTGAAAAAACCACGGGTTCATTGTTGTGCGCAAGACGGGCGTAAGCATAGATATAATAAACTGCCTGGGGAAGCAGTCTACCGATATTTATAGAATTGGCTGACGAAAATCGAATATTGCTCAGGTCTGCATCCGCAAAAGCACTTTTAACCATTGCCTGGCAATCATCAAACTTACCATCAACACTGATGACAGTAACATTTCCACCCAAAGTCGTCATCTGTTTACGCTGTCGGTCACTCACTTCTTTTTTCGGAAAAAGAACAACCATATGAATGCGTTCAACATTATGAAAGGCATGGGCAACAGCACTTCCGGTATCACCTGAAGTAGCAGTAAGAATAACCAATTCGCTTTTCTCCAGCTCCAAAAAATATCTCATCATCCTTGCCATCATCCGCGCAGCAAAATCCTTGAATGAAGCAGTCGGTCCCCGGTCAAGTCTCATTATATAATTATTATCAAACACCCGCTCAAGTGGAACATCATAATTGTAGCATTCTTTGCAGAGTTGTAGTAGCCTGTCATCGGGAATTATCCCCTGGGTAAATCTTTTCAAAACCGCAAAGGCAATTTCAGAATAAGGCATATCTTTAAACGAACGAATTTCTTCAAAAGGGATTTTTTCAATACGCTCCGGCATATACAAACCTTTATCCGGTGCCTGCCCGGTAAGTAAAGCTTGTTTCAGGGTTACTCTGGGGACTTTTTTATTCGTGCTATAGAACAAAACTTTATCCATAATCACTTATCCCTCTGCAATTTACTATTTCACCTTAGATAATGCCTGGTCTAAGTCAGCGATTATATCGTCAGGATGTTCAGCACCAACACATAACCTTACCAAACCAGAAGGAATGCATGCCATACACCGTGCACAAGCACCCATCTGCTGATGCGTGGAGATTGCCGGAATTGTTATCACTGATTTTATCCGTCCTAAATCCGTTGCCCGCCATATGCGCTTTAGATTATCTACCATTTTCCGCGCGTTGTTAATACCTCCTTTAACTACAAAGGAAAGCAAATGGCCATAACGATTGACTGGCATTTGGTACCGTTCGTCATATTCAGCATCCACCAACCACAGATATTTACTTGCCACCTCATATAATGGATGGTTTTCCAAACCAAGATAATTCACCTGGGCAATCTTAGGATGGGCCTCAAGGAATTTAGCAACCTTCATTGTGTTCTGGCTTAATATGTCAATCCGCATGCGCAGAGTTCTTATATCGTTAAGTGATAAAATTGCCTGTATCGGTGAAAGGCACCAGCCAATATCGCGGTTGGGTAGTTGTTTAAGATAAAGTGCAAAATCTTCTTTCATCGCATCGTTTGGTATGTTAGATACAATATTTTTGCGCGCGATTACTGCACCAGCAATGCCAAAACCACTTGCCGTTAATGTCTTGGTTACTGATTGCACAACAATGTCTGCTCCGTAGGTAATTGGGCGTAGTAATGCTGGTGTAGCAATTGTAGAATCAGCAATGAATGGCAGACCATTTTCATGGGCAAGGTCAATCACCTTCTTCAAATCAAAGAACATTAGACCCGGGTTAGAAGGTAGTTCTCCATACAAAAAGCGTGTATTTTTATCAATTTTTTTCGCCCATTGATCAATATCATTGGGGTCAGTAACCCAGCGACATTCAATACCTCTTTCTTCCATCCTGCGGACATTGAAAAGTTGGAATGTGCCGCCGTATACCTGACAAGTTGATACAAAATTTATCTCTTCCCTTGTCTTCTTCAACTTCACTAAAAAGGGCTCGGTTGCACTTGCAATTGCTGACATACCGGATGATGTAGCACAGCAGTTAGTCTCACCATCAAATCCGTAACCTTCAAGCAATGCCAAGACTTCTTCAAAATAACTGATGCTCGGATTGTGAATGCGACTATATGTCCATGCGGGTATGGCATAGCTCAGGGCGGCTTCCATTTCATCACTGTCGTGAAACGCCTGCGATGAACTCATAAAAATTGGTTCAATTATTGCACCTTGATTTTTTTCCAGTGCCTCTGCTACTGAGTACAGACCGTGAACCGCAATTGTATCAAACCGCCATTTTTTAACTTCCTGTTTTATATAGCGCTCGCGCTCCGCGAGCATCGCTTTTGCTTTTTTGATATACTTATAGACTCCTTTTTTCATTTTTTATACTCCTAAAAAAATTCAAATTTTGTCCATCGCCTGTTTTAAATCTTCAATCAAATCTACTACATTTTCTATACCAACGGAAAGTCTAACAAAACCAGGATCTATACCACTGGCAATGAGATCATTATCACTGTAGCCACAATGTGTCATTGAAGCCGGATGTTCGATTAAGGTATCGGTATCACCGAGACTTACCGCCAGTGTGCAGAGCTTAACCGAATTCATCAGGAGCTTACCCGCTTCTCTACCACCCTTCAGATTAAAACCAACCATTCCACCGTATGCCCGCATCTGTCTCTTTGCAATATCATGACCAGGGTGGTCTTCAAGCCCGGGATAATAAACCCTTTCAACCTTAGGATGGGATTTCAAAAATTGCGCAATTGCCATTGCATTTACACAATGCCTTTCCATTCTTACCGCAAGTGTCTTGAGACCGCGCAGAATTAACCAGGCATTTATTGGCGAAATACATCCTCCTATATCGCGCGCAACCGTCTTGAACATATATTTAATAAAATCTCTTTTGCCTACCACAACTCCACCAATTAGGTCCCCATGGCCACCAAGATATTTCGTTGCGGAATGGACAACAATGTCGGCACCAAGTTCGATTGGACGTTGCAGATAGGGCGTAGCAAATGTGTTATCAACACAGAGCACTATTTTGTGTTGATGTGCAAATTCCGCAATATGCGCAATGTCGTTGATTTTGAGTGTGGGATTAGCTGGTGACTCGATCAAAATTAGCTTTGTATTCGGTTTAATAGCAGTTTTGATTTGAGCGTCATCGTTGGTATTGACGAAAGTTGTGCTTATCCCCACCCTCGGCAAGACATTCTGACATAGTGTATAGGTTCCGCCATAAATTACATTATCAACAATGATATGGTCACCATTTTGGCAGGTGGCAAGAATAGTAGCAAAAAGTGCCGCCATACCCGAGGCAAAAACCATTCCTGCCTCAGCTGATTCCAGTAATGCCATCTTGTTGGCAAGTAAATCTATCGTCGGATTCCCTAAACGTGTATATATATACCCTTCTTCTTCATCCTTGAACAATCGCGCACCATGGTCTGCATCTTTGAAAACAAATGTTGATGTCATATAAATCGGTGGGGCATGGGCACCAGTTTTCTCATCGTGATGCATACCGCCGTGCACGATATTCGTTTCTATGTGCATAAAGCCTCCCCGTAAATTTAAATGCCTAAATGCCTAAATAATAAAATACACACCCGGCTTTCAGATTGTATAAAATTTATCATATTTCCGCTTTTAGCCATTCTATTGCTACCCCATATCTTATAGCAACACGATTTATAACTTTTTCTGGTACTTTTTCACCTATTCTTTCGAATCTTTCGTATTCTTCTGCAGAAAATCCGATTGACCTTGCAAAATCAGAAATACTCAATTTTAAACTTGCGCGTAACCGCCAGAGTCTTTGTGGTGATCCATCCCGATAGCATTGAATATCCCGCCAGTATCTTATTTTCTCTGGTGGATAAATTTTTTGCAAAAAGAGTAAAACGCGATAAGAATCACAAAGTCTTTTTTTATAAATATTCATAGCGTCTCCAAATTTTTGATGTCTCTGATGTCAACATCCCGGTTCGCTTCTTTTTTCATTTTTACGAGTGTGTTTTTGTCAACCACATGGAACTTTATTTCATCAATTTCAATTTTTATTTTTCTAATTCGGGAATACTTGTATATTAGTAATACATCAAGAGCATAAATTCCCTTCGGGTCCTTAAAGTTAATGACCTTTGCATTTTTTTTCTTTATCCATTCTGTTCTTTTTCGTGGATTTGCCAATTCAAGTGGATTGATAGGGACCATCGGTGTAAGATTAAATTCCTTAAGAACTTTATTAAATCTTTTAACATTGACCTTTGAAAAATTTATTACAACATCTAAATCAAAAGTCGCTCTGGGTACGCCATGAATAACTGCAGCAACACCACCAACTACTACAAATTTCACTTTTTCTTCAGACAATCTTCTGATTATGGCAAAAAATGGCGGTAGATAACCCAAACCTACTCCTCACATAATTCTATCAACACCCCGCCTGTAGAAGATGGATGAATAAATGCGATCCTTGAATCCATTGCACCTTTACGCGGTTTTTCGTCAATGAGTTTAATCCCTGTTTTTTTGAGATGTTCAAGTGTCGCTTCGATATCATCAACTTTAAATGCAATGTGGTGCAAACCTTCTCCCCTTTTTTCAATAAACTTTGCCACAGTACTTTCAGGACTGAGTGGTTCAAGCAATTCAATGTGCATATCACCAATTTCAAACATCGCAACCTTAACCTTCTGGTCAGGCACATCAATAACCTCAATCAGTTTAAAACCAAAAATATCCTGCCATAGCTTCAAACTTTCTGATATGTTTTTGACAGCGATGGCAATATGGGACATTGTCGTTCGTTTTACTGTTTCGCTGCCCGTATCGTTGTAGGTCTTAGTCTTTCGTCTTTCATTCTTAAAAGAATTCCAAGCAGCGGCGAGATTATAAATCTGCCGCGCGGTTTTGTCGTAAAGATCAACAAGGTTCTGACATAACTCTGGTTCAACTCTATAAATATCCTTTACATGTTCTAAACTTACGATGGTCTCGTAACACTCAGCCACTGCATCATCCAGATATTTTTGGAAACCAGCCTTTTGATGTTTTTTAGCAAAACCCTCAGCGATTAAACGTGGTATTGCTTTTGCAGCTCTATTTAATTGAGAGTATAAATCATACCTTTCCGCCTCCGGCAATTTAGGCAATAGGTGCGTGGTTATTGTAATAGACGCCTTATATGTATTTTGATACACTTCTAAATCGCGAAAACTTTTAATCATTTAAACTCCTTTTTCACAACGAAAAGACGATTAACTTTTAACGAAACAGGGAGCGAAACCGTATAACTAATCACTATAACAATTTCCTCTTCTTCGCTTCTTCTTCAAGCCAGGGACGAAATTTTGGATGGGCAATATTTATCAATGCCTCAGCGCGCTGACGCAAATTCTTACCGTGAAGATATGCTACACCATATTCGGTAACAATATAGTGAACATCAGCACGGGTTGTCACAACCCCAGCACCAACCTGTAAGGTCGGCACAATCTTTGAAATAGTATCATTTTTGGTAGTTGAAGTTAGGGCAATAATCGGTTTTCCACCCTTTGATTGTGCAGCCCCACGAATAAAATCAACCTGCCCCCCAAAGCCTGAATAGATTTTCGTGCCAATGGAATCTGAACATACCTGTCCTGTAATATCCACTTCAATTGCTGAGTTTATTGCAACCATTTTATCATTGCGTGCGATTACAACAGGATGATTGGTATAGTTTGTTGGATGGGTTTCAAAGATAGGATTGTTATCAATAAATTCGTATAATCTACGTGAGCCGAGATAGAATGTGGCAACGACCTTATATTGGTGCAAAGTCTTCTTTGCTCCCGTTATTACACCAGCCTCAATCGCTTCCATTATACTATCTGAAACCATTTCAGTATGGACTCCAAGATCCCGTTTGTTAAACATTGCCTTCAATGCAGCGTTAGGTATACCACCGATACCTACCTGTAATGTTGCCCCATCTTCTACCAAATCAGCGATATGCTGTCCAATTCTCTTTTCAACATCTGTAAAAGGTGCAGGCTCAAGTTGTGGTAAATCACAATCTATTTCAACGATTTTATTAACACGGGAAATATGAATAAATGAATCACCCAGGGTACGGGGCATCTTTTCGTTTATCTGGGCAACAACAATTTTTGCAGTCTCAGCTGCTGCTTTTGAACAAAGACACTCTACCCCGAAACTCATAAAACCATGTTCATCAGGAGGAGATAAATGTAAGAATGCAACATCGAGGGGCAAGAGTCCGGAATAAAATAAATCCGGAATTTCATACAAAAAGACCGGTATATAATCTGCCCTTCCTTCGTTTACTGCCGCACGGTCTCCCTGACCAACAAATAGTGAATTGTGCCGGAAATGCTCTTCCATACCTGGTTTTGAAAGTGGGTCGTCACCAAAAAGTAACACATGCGTGACTTCAACATTGTGCAATTCATCCTTGCGCTTTGCTAAAGCCTGGGTCAATGTTATCGGTGTTGCTGCATTTCCGCTGATGTAAATCCGGTCATTACTTTTAACTACTGAAACCGCTTCTTCAAGCGAACATTTTTTCTTCTTATAGTCATCAAACCAATTCATGCCAAAAACTCCTTTCTGATTTCACCATTTTCGGCATAAATCCCATTGGCGAGCTCAGGAATTTCTCTCAATGCCCTTTCAAATCCTAACTCAGAAATAATCTTAATATAAGGGAAAATTGCTGAAGAAATTGCATGGGTTGCGGTTCTGGCAACAAGGGTTGTAGCATTGGGCATACAGAAATGAACGACATTCTCCAGGGTATAAATAAATTTTCCAGTAGGGGTTATCTGGGCAGTCTCAATCGAACCACCCTGGTCAATATCAAAATCAACAATTACCGCTCCTTTTTTCATCGTTTTTACCATATCAGTGGTGACGAGAACCGGTGTTCTTTTGCCCGGGACAAGCACAGCTCCGATGAGCACATCGGCAAACCTCACGAGTTTTTCAATATTGTATCGGGTGGAAAACATCGTGGTAATTCTACTGCCTTCGGTATGACAGGCAAGATTATCAAGTTTATCACGAATAATATCCACAATATACACATTTGCACCAAGTGCGGCAAAGCTCCTTGCGGCATTAGAACCAAGAGTTCCACATCCTAAAATTACAACTTCAGCTGGAGGTATTCCAGGAAGTCCAGAGAGTAGTATACCTCTGCCACCCCCTGGTGATTCAAGCAACCTGCCTGCAAGCTGAACTGCAAGTTTTCCTGCCATTTCACTCATAGGTATAACAATCGGAAGTCTTCCATCCTCTTTCTGCATTATCTCATATCCCACCAGGGTAATCTTCTTGTCTCTTATAACATTAAGAAATTCTTTAGGAGCGGTTACAAGATGTATGAATCCCATTATAATCAGTCCTTCTTTTATTAATGAGTATTCTTCCTGTTGGGGACGTCTGACTTTTAATACTATATCTGCCCTGCGATATGCTTCTTCTTTTGAATAAACAACATCTGCGCCTGCCTTTATATAATCTTCATCAGTAAATCCAGCGCCTTCACCAGCGCCCGATTCAACATATACTTTTCCACCATAAAGGAGCAATTCTTTAACCGCCATTGGTGAAAAGCCAACCCGATATTCAGGGATTTCCTTGAACGGCGGTAATTCCTTTGGAATTCCAAAATTCATTCAACCCCCTTTTTATTATACTCCAAATCCCAAATTAAAAATTGATTAAATGGTTTAATAGACCACATAAACTAAAAAGACTAAACAGACTAAACAAACCAGAAAAACCAGACAGTCTTAGCGTCCATCTTCAGATGGACGAAAATACAGTCTTTTAGATAAATCTGGAAGATACACAAAAGAAAAGACCCATTAACGCATTTTTAATTTAGGTATATTCCTTATTGTCTCTTCAATCATGAAACCCGCAAGAATTAACAAAATGATTGAGATAGTCCCGAGCATTATTTTCTGGGTAGAAAAGAATTTAATTGCCTGAAGAATCAGCGCAGTAATCGTGACCAGAAGCATGAATATCGCTGGAATAAGCGTGTAAAGATTAGACTTTTTCTTACTCAATAACCAGGCGGTCACAACTAATAATGTCAATGCCGCAACGAGTTGATTTGAAGCACCAAAAACCGGCCAGATATTCTGCCAGGGTCCAATCGCAAGGTAGGTTGCCAGACCAATCACGATTGCACTGTTGATATACATATTTTTCATAAATCCAATACCAAACTTTTCACCGAACAGTTCAGTCCCAATATAACGAGTGATTCTTGTTGCAGTATCAAGGGTTGTAACAATAAATGTCTTAAGCATTGTAATACCTATAAACATCCCAAATACACCGAGGATAGGCTTGGTGATCTGCCCGTAACCCTTGCCAAATGCTGCAATCCAATTGCCACCTTTGATTAACTCTGGATAGACAAAACCCTCTTTACCACCATACCAATATAATCCTGCACATACTGCAATTATTGCCAGGGTGCTCAAAACTCCTTCAGTGAGCATTGCACCATAACCAATTCTTTTTGCATCCCTTTCGTTATTCAACTGCTTTGAAGTAGTCCCACTGGCGACCAGCGAATGGAACCCGGAAATTGCTCCACAGGCAATCGTTACGAACATCATTGGAAAAAGATAACCTTCTTTACCAGTAAAATTTACAAAAGCAGGCGTATTAACATTCGGATGGGTTATTATTACACCCAGATAGCCAACGATTAAACCAAAGAATAAAACAAAGAAAGAGAGATAATCTCTTGGTTGAAGGATAATATTTACGGGTAAAATTGAGGCGGTATAGGCATAGGCAATCAACAGCGTAAAAAGCCATCCCTGATAAGTCCATTTTATTGGTGCATACCAGCCCAGAACAATTAAACCGAATAATATCACCACACCGATTGTCGTTGATAAGAGCGTATTAATGCGCCAACGATATAGCATAAGACCAATCAGAATTGCGGTCGGAACAATACCGAATGTTGGTATGACAATTTCTGGAGTTGTTTCAAGAGTTTTGGCTGCAGAGGCAGCAAAGACCGCTATAACAAGTATCAATGAAAGCCAGACAAATAAAGAAAAAATTATCTTCGCCCTTATTCCCAAGGTGGCTGCAGTGGTATCTCCGATCGACCTTCCATCATTACGCAATGAAACCATTAAACTGGAAAAATCATGTACACCACCAACAAATATAGAACCTAATATAATCCACAGGATTGCCGGACCCCAGCCCCAGACTGCACAGGCTATGACCGGTCCTAAAATCGGACCTGCGCCCGCAATAGAAGAGAAATGGTGTCCAAACAAAACTGTCCAGTTCTTTGCCGGCACATAATCAATTCCATCATACTTATAATGGGCAGGCGTTTTGTTTTCCGGATTCATATCAAATAATCTTTCAAGAATCCTGCCATAAAATCTGTAGGCAATTATAAAAACAATTATCGCACCAAACCCTAAAATGATGGAATTCATTAATCAGCCTCCATCAAAAAGTCTGGAGCAATCCTCTACGATCTTTCTTTTCCATGTTAAGCATAGTGTTCCTGCGATTTCTAAGAGCAACGCGATTTAGTATTCATATTATCTTCTGTTCTTTGTATTCACCATAGATTTCTTTCAACTCAGCAATTATCTCTCCAACCGTAGCATAAACTTTGACACAATCAAGGATAAATGGCATGAGATTCTCTTCTTTTTCTGCAGCAGATTTAAGGCGATTTAATGTTTTTTCTACTTTTTTATTATCCCGTTCTTTCAATATGTTTTTTAAACTCTTGATTTGCTTTTGAACAACCTTTGGATTAACCTTTAGTATCTTTGGTTTCGTCTTTTCTTCGCTCTTAAATTTATTGACACCAAGGATATTGATCTCACCATTCTCAATCTTTTTTTGGTATTCATAGGCGCTCTTGTGAATTTCTTTTTGAAAATATCCCTGTTCAATTGCCATTATTGCACCACCCAAATCTTCTATTTTTTCTAAATACTCAATTGCTTCTTTTTCTATTTTGTTAGTCATAAACTCAATTGCAAATGAACCACCAAAGGGGTCAATTATTTCGGGGATGCCTGTTTCATATCCAATCACCTGCTGAGTTCTTAATGCTAATTTTACTGACTCTTCAGTCGGCAATCCCAATGCTTCATCATAAGAATTGGTGTGTAATGACTGTGTTCCACCAAATACTGCGGCGAGTGCCTGATATGAAACCCTTATCGCATTAGTCAATGGTTCCTGGGCAGTAAGGGTTGAACCTCCAGTTTGGGTATGGAACCTCAACATCCATGATTTTGGATTTTTCGCACCAAATCTCTCTTTCATTATCCTTGCCCAGAGTCTGCGCGCCGCACGAAACTTCGCAACCTCTTCAAGAAAATTGTTGTGGCAGTTAAAGAAGAAAGACAACCTTGGTGCAAATGAATCTACCTCCATTCCTCTTTTAATAGCAGCATTGACATAGGCAATACCATTGGAAAATGTGAATGCAATCTCCTGGGCAGCGGTTGAACCTGCCTCCCGAATATGATAACCAGAGATTGATATCGTATTCCATTTGGGTAGATTTTTGCTACAGTATTCAATCAAATCAATTGTAAGTTTCATTGAAGGCTCAGGTGGAAAGATATAGGTCCCCCGTGCAATATATTCTTTTAATATATCGTTCTGAACTGTTCCTTCAAGAACCGCAGGTAAAACCCCCTGTTTTTCAGCGACTGCAATATACATACAAAGGATGATTGAAGCAGTAGCATTTATCGTCATTGAGGTGCTCACTTTATCAAGGGGAATGCCTTTGAATAATATTTCCATATCCGCAAGGGTATCAATTGCAACACCAGTCTTTCCGACTTCGCCTGAAGCCATTGGGTCGGTTGAATCATATCCCATCTGGGTGGGCAAATCAAATGCCACAGACAGTCCGGTCTGCCCCTGTTTTAACAAATAATGGTATCGCTTGTTTGATTCTTCAGCCGTCCCAAAACCTGCATACTGACGCATGGTCCATAATCTACCTGAATACATTGTGGGATATATGCCACGGGTAAATGGATATTCACCCGGATTATTCAAATCACGGTTATAATCTAAATCCTTAATATCTTCGGGAGTGAATAGCATGTGTTGGTAGCTAATTATTCATATCTTCTGATAAATGTCAAATGATAGTCACCATAGCACATAGCCAGCCGATAACCCCAATTTTTGATTAGCCATTAAATCTCCTCTGGACACTTTTTATCCCTATACTGATTCAATTACCACCAGAATATCTTTGCTATTTACTGGCTTACCTTTTTGAACCATAAACTTCTTCACAATCCCATCGCGTGGGGATTTTATCTCATTCTGCATCTTCATCGCCTCAATTATCAACAAACCCTGACCTTTTTTGACACTATCCCCTTCTTTCACCTCCACCTCTATAACCAATCCTGGCATAGGTGCGGTAACAGTGATTTCTTTCTTTACACCTGCATCGTGTGCAGATTTCAATATCTTGGCAACCTGCTCATCCATAATTTCAAATGAATATGATTCACCATTTACGGTCAACTGATTCTCACCATCAAGGTTAATCTGATAAAGTTTGTTTTCAACAAGAATCGTCAAAACATCTTTATCGATATCTGCAATTTCTGCCTTTACTTCTTTACCATCAATCATAATATAAAAAAAGTTTTCTTCCTTCTTTATATCACCTTTGAATTCTTTATCGTCTATTTTTATGATATAGGCCATAAGGATCCTATCTTTTTACCGATAATTTTACCCAACAAAAGAAAAAAGTCAAGAAAAATCTGACTTTTGCAGAAAAATCTATTTAAATAATAACAATCAGAATTTCATATAATTTTCAATTTTTATTAAAGTAATACTTAGCCACCATACCAATTGATGCGCATTGATCATTAAACATGCCCATCAAATATCCTTTAGACTTTTTTATCAGATATTCAAACATATTTGAGATAAAATGATAACAACAATCAATCTTTTTGTCTCTAATCCGTTGCACCTGCTCTTTTCTCAAATCACCAATTCGCTGATATCATTAATGATGTAATCTGCATATTCCATTCGAGAAGTTAATTTTTCGGGCCAGAGCCTCTCAACAGTTCCTTTTACCATAATTGTCGTCATACCCATAGTCTTTGCGCCATAAAATTCATTTGAACCACCATCACCAACAAATACACAATTGGAACCAACTTCGTTCAAACCTTTCAACGCAATTTCATAGATTTCTCTTTCTGGTTTGACATAACCAACATCGCAGGAGAAAACTACAACATCAAAATATTTTGCAATGGGTGAAGAATCCCATGCTTTGCTTTCAAGCGCGTCGGCATTGCTGATTAAGGCTATCTTCAAATTTTTATTTTTTAAATAAATTATTGTATCAATAGAACTCTTTGGCATTTCAATAATCGCCTTTCTAAATAACTCAATCCTTCTTTCGGTGGCTTTTCTTATTAACTCATCAGGTATATGGGGATTAACAGAATGTGCCAATCTTTCAATTATTGTGTAAGGGTCTTTAATCTTTCCGGTCAGACGCTCCATCGAATTATTCAGCAATTGTTCAGTCCATTTTTTTCTATCTATGCCAAGAATATCTGGTGCTCTGTGCATATCTGGAGAAGTCTGTTCTATAGAAGTAAGGGTATGAAATAAATCAAACAAAAATGCTGATTTACTTGCGATTAAATTTTTTAGGGAATTCATTAAGCAGAAATTATCTCAACCAGTTTTTCTCTTGTAAATTCACCTGCAATAATTTTTATGCGGGATTTTTTTGTATTAAAATATTCTGCCAAAACCTCAATCAGTTCCTTATTTGCCTTGCCCTTTTCCGGTACTGAGGTTAATTTTATTTTATATCTATCCTTGCCCAAAGATATCACTTCCCTTTTCTTCGCATTGGGGATGACATGGATATTAACAAGCATTCACATTGCCTCTAAATTTAA
>FMSI01014340.1_pt1 | contig 14965 bp, 11 predicted proteins | sample 1504471 | NCBI WGS metagenome assembly FMSI01 (sample SAMEA4475357, study PRJEB15587) | soil metagenome | biome: Soil; feature: Field | place: India | collected 2015-03-11 | depth 0 m
TTTTGATCCGCTTTTCATATTCAGAAGGATCTTTTGTTCGTAGTTCATCTATTGAATGAACAAGTCTGACAGCGCGTGGATCTTTCTGTACTTTAGGCTCATATACTGGCGAAGAGGGATCATTAAGGTCGCCAAATACTATTGCGTTCGTAGGACATGCACTTACACATGCTGGAGTGTATGTAACAGCGTTAATATCAGTTATACCCTGTGCTATAGCTTTATCACGCTCACGTTTCCAGATATGGGAGCAGAAGGTGCATTTTACCATAGTACCACGGGATGCAATAGAAACATCAGGGTTAAGGGATTCTTTAAATGAACCTTCGTAACGAGGTTTCCACCAGTGGAAAACACGTGCTTCATATGGGCAAGCTACCTGACAGTACCTGCAGCCTATGCACCGTGACCATATCTGGCTTACTACGCCATCATCACCCACGTCAGTGGCTACAACTGGGCAAACTGACACACACGGCGGATGCGGTTTATTTGGGTCATTACCAGAACACTGCTGACACATTTTGGGTATATATGCTACTTTAACATCAGGATATTGAGCTTTAGGGTCTTTATCATTGGTTACTTCGATCAGGTCAAGGAAAGTGACCCTTTTAGGCACGTCAGAGTCATCTTTAAAAATTGGAAGATTATTTTCCTGAGCACATGCGACATTACATGCCCCGCAACCGGTACATTTATCTAAATCTATAACCATTCCCCATCTTCTTGTCATTGTGGCCATAATTGTTCACCTCTTAACTCAGTTTTACTCGTGTTAACCACCAGTCAGCATAACCGCTCAACGGATCTAATGCATCTGACATTATGAGTTTTGGGTTAACACCTTTTTGGCTACCATATTCAGTCAGTTCCTCATGACCAAAACCGATAGGCATTGCGACAGTATCATAGGCAACTCGTTTGGTAAGATGCACCCTGACTGTATCAAGTTCACCACGGGAAGATTCAATATTAATCCTGGATCCTTCAGAAATACCTTCTTTTGATGCTGTAACCGGATTCATCCATACCCAGCTTGTATCACCTCTTAAAATTGTATCTGGGAGGCCTTTTAATACATAAGGAAGTGCCAGGCCATTCCCATCACCTACTGTTGCTAATTCAAAAGGCACCATTTTTATGGAATATGAACCTGAAGCCTGTAGCAATTTTTCCAATTCTTCAAGTTTTGCAGTTATGATATCAACCGGGATATCAAGATTTGCAACATTCTTGGTCTGAAAATTTACAGCTTTAACAGCATCCAGATAGCTATTCCAAGGGAATTGAGCTGAAATATTTGGGACATTTTTTGCTATTGCTAGTAAGGAATCACCTGCATGTTTAGTTTCAAATTTGGCAGATACTGCTTGTCCATTGTATGGAACTTCAAGCGAGGTAAGTGTTGGAAAGATATAATCAGCGTATAATGCTGTATCATTAAGCAAAGAAGTAAATAATACAACTGTTGAAGCTTTTTTAAGTTTTTCTGAAAGTCTTTGCCCATATACACTTGAATAAACTGGGTTAGCATTATTTATCAGAACTATATCGCAGGTCATATCGCTGGCGATATATTCATCAAGCCCTTTAGTTTTCTTTGCTAGTGCTGGTTTTGCAGGTGTTGCAAATGTAACTATCTTTACACTATTGACTAGACTACCAATCATGCTGTTGATAGTCTGTATTATTGCAAATTCAGCAACCGAAGAAGATACAACCTTACCACCTTTGCCTGCTATTACAACAGGCCTGCGAGCCTGAAGTAATGTTTTTGCTACTGTTTCAATAGTATCAAGCGAAGCACCAGTAAGCTCAGAAACCTTTTCCGGGGTAAATTTGTTAATCAATAGTTCTGTAAATCTGCCAAAATTAGCAGCACCTGAGCGCTTGCCATATTTAAGCAGATAATGTGCAACACCCATAGCAAAAATAGGCTCACTGCCAGGTTTTATTGCAACCCATTGATCTGCTAAAGATGCGGTACGTGTTGCTATGGAATCAACCTGTATAAATTTTACACCATTTTGCTTCCAGATATTCAATACTTTATGCATCCGGCCTGGATTTCCCCATCCTTCAAAAAGGCGGGCACCAAAGCTAACAACACAATCAACATTTTCAAAATCGTAATCGATAGCTCCTTCAGTTTTCTGGGTTGCAACTGAACAAGCATTACTTAAAGCCCAATATCCAGATTCCTGGTATACATGAGGGCTGCCTGCAAAAAGTGCAATCCGTTCGTTTAACATTGCTGTTGCATCAGGGAAAGCAGGATTTATTGCTACTATCTGGTCCTGTTTTTTATTGTTTATGGCATCATTTATTTTTCTGGAGATATCTGCTATAGCAGTTTCCCATGAAACCGGTTCAAAATCAATTTTTCCTTTTTTACCGGATCGCTTTAATGGAGTTTTAACACGTTCAGGGTGGTAAAGGACCTGCAAAAGGAGCTGTCCTACCGCACAACCCTGATTAGATGTTTCAATCTTAACTGCCCTGTCCCCAATCATCCGTACCTGTACAGTACATTTATTTGGGCACTGGTCACAAATGCTAGCTAAATATTTTTCTTCACCTTTAGGAGGACGATACTGATCCTGGGTCCATTCAACAAGCCATTGAAGGCCCATCCATGGACCGGGTGAGATGAAGGTACCAACACCAGTACCTACTACCGCTCCACCTATCATTGTTAAGAAATCTTTTCGTTCGAGTTTCATGGATGTAATAACTCCTTGCTTGGATTTCGATTCAATTATAAAAAAGATTAATCATGACATACTGTACACGCATTGCTAATCTTTAAAGCTGTGTGACAGTCCATACATACACCCATAGGCATTTTTCCCGTAATTTTAGCAGTTGTTGTGGAATTACCTTTGTCACCATGGCATGAAATACATTGCGCTTTCTTTTCATTTTTCATCACAGCTATGTGGCTGAAATATACTAGATCAGGTTGCTGAGCAAAGGATTCCCATGGTTTGTCATTATCGCTAAAGCCAGAAAAGAATACTTGTGTATTGGCTTTGTTTGGATCATGACACTGCTTGCATACTGCAACTGTAGGTATGCCATTGAATCTTCCATTGCTATCATAACTGTGGCATAGTTCACAGTCAGATGCACCATATTTAGTGGTATGTGTGCGATGATTGAATGGAAGAAGCTTTTTTGCCTGGACATTCATTGCATAATCGCAGGCCTGCTGTAATACGATAAATGAGATGTATGCAAATATAATAAAAGGTAGGAAAAAGAGTAAAAAAGAACGTGTCCCTTTCACAGACGTGCTCCTTAATCTTTGTTGTAATGTAGATTCTTATAAAATACTTTAAAAACAGGGGATTTAAATTAAATCCGCCATAATAACATATGCGAATTCTTGTATATACAATCTTTATGTCAACTAAATTTATAAAAAAATATTATCAGGATTTCCTCACAATATTCTTTGCCACAGCCACAGCTTCAACGGCATCTTTTCCATAAGATGCACCAATGCTGTCGGCATATTCTTGTGTTACTACTGCACCACCTATCAATAGTTTACATTGCAACTGTTGTGTTTGTATCTCTTTAGCAATAATACCCATATTGGGCATAGTTGTTGTAAGAAGGGAACTTAAGCACACAATATCAGGCTTGAATTCATTAATTTTTTCAATAACTGTTTCATTAGGTACATCTTTGCCAAGGTCAATAACATTAAACCCATGATTTTCAAGCATCATTGCAACGATATTTTTCCCAATATCGTGAATATCACCTTTTACTGTGCAGATAACTATGGTACCTAATACTGATTCTTTCTTTTGCAGCATAAGTGGTTTTAGCAGGTTGAATCCTCTTTTCATAGTATCAGCAGAAGCAATCATCTGGGGTAAAAAGTATTCGCCCCTGCTGTATAAATCGCCAACCTTTTCAAGGGCGCTAACAAGCGCTTCATTCATTATTGTTTCAGCGCTATGCTGGTGTAACGCTTCTTTTACTGCTGGTTCTATATCATCAATATTCCCTTCAACAACAAGTGTAAAAATTTTTTCCAGTATGTTGACAACTTTAGCCTGCTGTTGAGTGGAAGTTTGAACTGGGCCAAAGTGCGCAATGTAGTGTGTGGCATTTTTATCTCTTCCTTCCAGAAAATCCAGTGCCAGCATTTCTTCAGTGGTAAAAGGTTTTGTAATATCAGTATCGATAGCTCCGGGATTAACTATGGCTGCAGACAATCCCCTTTGCAGCGCTAATTTTAAAAATACATTGTTGATGAATTTGCGCTGTGGCAAACCAAATGATATATTGCTTAACCCAATGCTTGTTTTGATCTCCTTTTTAGCAAAGTGCTCAATGACTTTCAGCGTTTCAAGTGCTGCACCGCTTTCTGCACTTTCAGCTAAAATGAGCGGGTCAACAAAGATACGTGACAGAGCAATGCCATTTTGTAGAAGCATATCGATAAGTTTTTCACCAATTGCAATGCGCTTTGCTGCATCTTTATGTATCCCTGTTTCATCCAGGCACATTGCTATAACAAAGCTGCCAAATTTTTGTAACAACGGCAGCATAGCCTCTATGCTTTGCTTCTTTGCACTGATTGAATTTATAATTGGAACACCTGGATATTGCCACAATGCAGCCTGTGTTACTTGTGGATTATCTGAATCAATCATAAGAGGAATGTTTACAGTATTGGTGAGTACATTCACCGCCTTTTTCATCAGTGCAACTTCATCAATACCGGGTACGCCAACGTTGATATCTAAGCAATGAGCGCCTTCCTCATGCTGTTTCTTTGATTCATTGCGCAGAAAGGTAAATGTATTTTCTTTGAGTTCCGTTGCAAATTGTTTGCGGGCAGTTGGATTCAACCGTTCACCAATAATAAGCAAACCTCTATGCACATTGACATTAATATGATTGTATCTGCTTGTAATATAGGTATAACTTTTTGATTTCTTACTATCGATGAGAATATTTTTTGCTGCAGTAGCCAACATTTTAATATGTTCAGGAGTTGTGCCACAGCAACCGCCAATGATTGAAAAACCCATTTTAGCAAATTCAACTGAAAGCTGGGCAAAACGCTTTGGCGAAAGGTTATACACAGCTTTTCCATCAATGAGCTCTGGCAGTCCGGCATTGGCCCAAACAGAAAGCGGCACACCCAATTCGTTAAGCTGGGCGATAGCTCCTTTGAAAAGCTCAACCAGGTCATCCGGCCCCATGCTGCAATTAGCTCCCACAACATCCGCACCCATTTGCGACAGTGTGGCAAGGGCTGTGACAACATCAGTGCCGGTGACAGTTTTGCCATTTGACTCAAACGTCATGCTGCAGATAACAGGAATATCCGTCACATCCTTTGCTGCAAGAAGTGCAAGACGTGCTTCCTGTAGGTCAGTCATTGTTTCGATAGCAATACAGTCAACGCCACCTGCTACAAGCCCCAAAATCTGGCGTTTGAATGCATTGTACACGGTTTCAACCTGTGTCATGCCCATTGGCTCAACAAGAGTGCCTGTTGGGCCTACCGAGCCAGCTACAAAAGCTTTCCCTTTAGCAACTTCTCTTGCTACCTGTGCTGCAGCTTTATTGATTTCTTCACAACGACTATCCAGCCCTGCTTCATGCAATTTTAATGCATTACCACCAAATGTATTGGTTTCGATAATATCAGCGCCAGCTTCAACATACTTTTTATGTATGGATGCTATCACGTCAGGGCGCTCTATGTTAAGCAATTCAAGGTTTCCCTTATAATCAGGTAAGGCATTGAAAATCATTGTGCCCATTGCACCATCCATAATAAGCGGGTAGGGCTTCAGTAGTCGTTCTCTAAAATTCACTGCTGTGTACCGTCCTTTATTGCACAGGATTTGAAAAAATAACCCCTTACCATAAGGGGCTATTACAATGAACTATCGCACAATAAAAAAATAAAACAAAATTTACAACACAATTTTTATGAAACAAGCCTGCTCTGAATTACCGCTCTGACCCTTTCCATAAGTTTTTCTTTGTTTTCCTGTGTGTAGGGAGTAACATCGATTGGAGGATGAATGATGAGATCGATAGTTCCCGGGCGAATTGCCATGCTGCCCTTTGGCAATATTTTCCGTGAGCCTAAACCTGTGATGGGAAGGATAGGAACCTTAGATTCAATGGCAATGACAAAACCACCTTTTTTAAAAGGAAGAAGTTTGCCATCAAGGCTGCGTGTGCCTTCCGGAAAAAAGACAACAGAAGCGCCATTGCGTATTTTTTCACCAGCAGCTTTGAGGCTTTCGCGCGCCTGATGAGAATCGCCACGGTCGATATAAATGTGTCCCATGCGTTCGCAACCCAAACCAAAGATGGGAATCCTGCGTAACTCCATTTTCATAACCCAGCGCAACTGTAACGGTATATAGCCAATAACTGCCCACACATCATAGTGGCTCTGATGGTTCATCATCACAATATAGGGCTGTCCTTTTTTTATGTATTCTTTATTGTGAACCCGCACCCGCACACCTGAAAGAAAAAGATTTAAACGTGACCAGAATACACCAATATAGTGAATGGTATTACCTGTTGGGTCAAAGAATGAAAGCGTTATAGTGATAATACCTAATATAGTTGTATCGATGATTACCAAAAGGTAAAATACTGGTCTGTAGATGAAGAATACTATCTCAATCAGGGCATTCAGTGTTTTGTTCATAGTGATACCCCCAAAATTTACAAATGATGGCAAATTGAATTTACTTTCATTCATTTAAGGCAAAATCCTCTCTATTTTAATGAAATCAAAAAATTAAAAGGATAATTCAGGCCTTTTTTCAATCCACGGTTTTGCTTTTTCTAGTTGTGCAGCTAATCTAAAGAGTAATCCTTCCTGACCAAATGCTGCCATAAATTGCACACCATACGGCAGTCCATCAGACCCCCAGTGGAGAGGCACTGACATTGCAGGAATACCTGTAAGGTTAGCAAGTTGTGTGAATGGTACTTGCGACAGGCTCTGCACTGCAAGCTGGTCAACAATTCCTGATGCTTTGAGTAATCCACCAAGCCCCAGTATATTCATAATTTTTGATGCAAAGAGTTCAACAGGTTTTGGAGCAAGTGACCCAATAGGTGCAGGAGGCTGTGCCGTTGTTGGTGTAAGGTATACATCGTATTTTGTAAAAAATTTGCCCATTACTCGGGCTGCTTTGTTCCACTCCCGCAGTGCCATAACAAAATCACCAGCAGTGTATGTTCTTCCTAAAAGGCCTAATGTCCAGGTAGTTACTTCTACATCACTTAATTTTGGTTTGCGCCCTAATTTTTTCCCTATAGTCTCAATATCCGCAGCAACTTCGCCAAAGTAAAGCATAAGATAACTTTTTGCCAGAGCAAACCCATCAATGTTAGGTTTGTCAATTTCAACATGATGACCTAACGTTTCACAAAGCTTTGCTGCTTCAAGTGCAGCTTTTTTGCATTCAGGATGCACCTGGGTACCTATTGGAGAGTCAGTTGAAATTGCAATTTTGAGCTTTCCCGGTGATTTCTGTATTTCCTTACTGTAAGGCAATTTTGGTGGTTCAATAACGTACGGAGCACCGGGGTCAGAGCCTTGCAAAATATCAAGCATTGCAGCAGAGTCACGCACCGAGCGGGTGAGTACGTGTTCCACAGCAGCGCCCTGCCATACCTGCCCATATTCAGGGCCAGCTGGAACACGCCCACGGGAGGGTTTTAGTCCAAATAACCCACAGTAGGCAGATGGTATGCGTATGGAACCACCACCATCACCTCCACCTGCAAAGGGGACCATTCTGCTGGCAACCGCAGCAGCCGATCCACCGCTTGACCCCCCAGGGGTCAGAGCCTTATTCCAGGGATTTCGTGTTGGGCCAAAAATTTCAGGCTCAGTATACGCAACCAGCCCAAATTCAGGGGTATTGGTTTTACCTAAAATGGCTAGGCCTGCATTTTTATATCGCTTTGCAACTTCGCTGTCAAAATCAGGAATGTAGTTTAAATATGCCCTGCAGCCACTGGCCATTCGTATACCTTTAACAGATGTAAGTAAATCCTTAACCAGAAACGGAACACCATAAAATGGTCCTTTTGGCAAATTTTTAATAATAGCATCTGGATTATCGTACATTGGTGTGATGACAGCGTTTATCGCAGGATTAATTTTTTCAATACGGTGTATTGCTTCAGTGATTACTTCTTTGGGTGTTACTTTTTTCTTTTTTATAAGTTCAGCTAAACCAGTAGCGTCATACGTATCGTATTCTTTGAATGGCATGATAACTACCTCCTATAATTGGACAATCATCCAATATGGATAATAAAAAATAATGAAATTCTAAAATTTCATTTTGCACTAATCAAATGTAAAAGAAATAGATGTGATTGTCAATAAGTAAATTAAAGTGTAAGTAAAATTTCACTATCATACAATAGAATAGTAATTTCTCCTTAACTTTTCAAAACCTTATCTTGACATCAAAAACTAAATGTGGTATATTTTAGTAATTAATATAATAACATGTGAGATAGTTATGGTAACGGGAACACAGCATAAATTGGTTTATTATGGAAATCAGACATTGCGTACACCAGCACAGGAAGTTACACAAATAACCCAAATAGTTCGCGATCTTGTTGCTGAGATGTTTGAAATTATGCACAAGGAGCAGGGCATAGGCCTTGCAGCCCCACAGATTGATGTTCCATTACAGGTTCTTGTTATTGATATACGTTCAAATAAAGGGCCAATGATGGCACTTATTAATCCAAAAGTAACCGCATTTTCCGATGAAAAAGGTGGTTATGAAGAAGGTTGCCTTTCATTGCCAGGTATCACCGCCGAAGTTATTCGTCCTGTTTCAATTCAGGTAGAAGGTATTGCCATTAATGATAAACCAGTAAAGTTGGAAGCAAATGGCCTTCTGGCACGGGTACTGCAACACGAGATAGATCATTTAAACGGAAAACTATTTATAGATTACTTAGAGGATTATAAACGTAAAGAATTTAGTTCGCAGTTGAAAAAGATAAAAAAACTCAACAGGTAATAATGAAAATCGGTTTTTTTGGAACTCCTGAAATTGCTTCGTATTGTTTAGAGCATCTAATTAACCATTTTGAGATAGCTTTCGTTGTCACATCTTTTGATAAACCAAAAGGCCGTGGGAAACAACTGGCACCTCCACCAGTAAAGGAAAAAGCTGTTGCTAATGGCATTCCTTGTTTTCAGCCTGTAACTTTGAAAGATGAAAGCTTACGTGAAGCATTATCTAACTATAGCTGTGAAATCTTTGTGGTGGTAGCGTATGGTAAGCTCATTCCCCCATCAATCTTTTCTATTCCACCTCTTGGAACCATAAATCTTCATCCGTCATTATTGCCCAAATATCGTGGTGCAGCACCAGTTGAGTGGGCTCTGTATAATGGCGAACACCAGACAGGGGTTACCGTGCAGCTTATAAATGAAGAACTTGATGCTGGTGATATTGTGCTCCAATCACCAGTAACTATCGCCCCCAATGATACTGCACAAGACGTGTATGAAAAAATAATTCCCCTTGGTGCACAGATGCTGGTAGATGCAATTAAGGGTTTACATGATGGATCACTTACACCAGTGCCTCAGGATCATTCGCAGGTAACCTACTGTGGCAAGATTACCAGTGAAACAGCGCATATTAACTGGGATCTGCCATCGTTACATATTCACAATATGGTGCGTGCATTTAATCCCAAACCTGTTGCGTGGACAACATTCCGCGGCAAAATTATAAAAATATGGAAAACGGTAGTTGGCGATAGCTCATTCAATAACACCACTGCTAAACCAGGAACACTAATAAGTTATGCAAAACGATTATTTGTATGTACTGCTGATGGCACTCTTGAAGTGCTACTTCTGCAGCCTGAGACTAAAAAACCAATGGATGCAGTTGCATTCTTAAATGGGTACCGATTACAGGAAGGAGATAAGTTTGTGTAAAAGGTATGGGTGACAGGCCAAAAAAATTTAAACCTAAAGATCACCATTCAGTGGATTCTGGATTTTCTGATATTGAAACACACATCAAGCGTGAAAAACAAAAAGCTCGACAGTTGCGTCATTCATCATGGTGGAAAAACAAGATAGCAACCGGTAAATGCTATTATTGTGGAAGGAAATTCAAGCCTTCAGAACTCACCATGGATCATGTGATACCGTTATCACGCGGAGGACATTCGGAAAAAATAAATATTGTAGCTTGCTGCAAAGAATGTAACACAAAGAAAAAATCACTATTGCCTGTTGAGTGGGAAGAATATATTCAAAATATAAAAAAGAGTCATATTATTTAACACGTTCACCTGCTAAAATAACTAAAAAAAATTGGCTGGCAGTAAAAATGTTATTGCTCTTTTTGCAGTAGTACTCTAGTCTAATGCAAAAATTGATTACATAGTAAAAAAAATATCTTTGTGTAAAGCAGAATATGGAAAATAATGGCACTGAAAAAATCAGAAAGGGCGAAATTTTAATTTTGCAAGGAGAAGAACCACGCTTGATTTACTATTTGCAGAGCGGAACTGTTGAAATATTATCTGCACCTTCTGAATATGAGGGCCTTGACAGTAAGATTATTGTGGATAAAAGCAAGCGTGTTGGGATAATAAATGAAAAAAACGTTATTGCTGGATTGAGCCTCCTTTTTACAGAACCATATAAAAAGACTATTCGTGCTTTAGAAGACTGTGTGGTAAAAAAATATCCATTGCGCGAAGGCGGATTCCGCCAGATAGTTATTGACGACCCCTCCTTTGCTGCGTTACTCCTTACTCATGTATTAAAAAGGCTGGAATTATCGTTAAATGATGTAAAGAAATATACATTATTGTATCAGAACCTTTGTAGGGTGAACGATAACTTTTCCCTTATTGCGGGGGAGGTTTCAGACAATTTGCCTGATAATCTATCACAAAGGGCAGGTGATCTGTACAGGATTTATACACAAAGCGGTGGGGATTTCCCTTCACGAATTGATGCTAAGTTTATTATTCAGGATAACTCCAATTTACTTAAAAAAAAGTATATGTTTCCCGGTTTGCCGGTTGAAAGCCTTGTTGATATAAAGCAATGCAATTTTTTAAAGAAGATAGTTGGGCTGGATAATCAGTTGCTTATCCCGTTGTTCAAAAGTGATCCAACTATCCCCATATATATATTCAATTGCGCTTCTGAAAACCTTGTAAAGCTTTTGGACCGCATTGAATCAGTGCATACAGAAATAGATGTCGAACTTGAATATCTCTTTGGTAATAATGGTTTTATTTCATATTTGATTGATAAACAGAAAATAAAAACATGGGTTGCTTCAGGAAGGGTGAGTGATGATTTCCTCAAAGGGTTTGTGTCAATTGCAAATAAAATCCATGAATTTTACAAAGATATCTCTGGCGAGCTGCTTTCTGAAAAATATGGTAGTTTTAAAAAACTAAGTAATTTTGTACAGACAATTAAAGAACAGCCAATAGTTGCTGAAGAGGTGCAAAAGCCAGCGCGCATACCTCAGAATTTAAGCCAAATGTATAAAAATTCTATCTACCAGATATTTGAGTTTGGCTTGATAGAAAAAGAAAACCAGAAAAACCTGTTAAAATTATTGTCAGAATTTAAAAAGATGAAAGACCCTCTTTCATCAGAGATTGATGCACGCAAAGTCAGGAGACAGATAGCACGTTTTTACTATGATATCTATGCAAAGGTATTTGTACGCAGCCAGTCTGAATCAGTTGTTCCTCAGCCTGTTAAGCTTATGCTTAAGTTTGGTTTCCTTGATGATACCATGATTGAGCAAGAACAACTTGCTGAATTGCATGAAATTTCAATGCGCAGGATTGAGCAAACTGAACTACCAATACTGTACGAAGAGGAATTTTTAACGAAAATCTTTAATGGTGAAGAAAATCCAAGCATAAATGAAATGGGGTTGTCGTATGAAGCTCATCTAAGAGAAGAACAAAAGCACATTAAGGGAAGCAATGCAAAAGATGAATCAGATAATGTTCAGAAGGTAATTTATGAGATAAACCACCGTATAGCGACTGCTTCATCAGTGTGCTCTGGTTCTACTGCCACATCGTTTCCAATTCTTACATCTATGAATATGCGTGGCAGCATCTCACATTACTATATATCAAAAAAGAAGCTGGAATCAATTGTGAATGCCTTACGTGATGTGGATTATTCAGTTTTTTATCGTGAAACAGCAGTAATGATAGGTAATACTAAAGAACTCATAAAAGAAGAAGTTGTGCCTTATTTTATTCTATTGCCTTCATTTGGCACTAAAACTATGCTATGGCAAGAACTGGATGGAACAAACCGTAGAACAAGGGGCCGGATAGTGGTGCCTGTATTGTTCATGGGTGATATGATGCCTACCATGGCACATACGTTTGCCACATTCAGGTGGGAACTCAACCGTACAATTATGGGAGGCATGTGGGCTGACCCAATTGAAGGCGGATTGACAGGAGCTTATTTTGATTATATTAATACTTTTAAAAAGAATCCAAAACTATCCCTTGAAGCAAAGCAAAAAGTTGTGGAACGCTTTAAAAGCATCAGGAATAACCGTGATAGGTTTGCTGACGATTACATACAATGGGTTCTTTTTGAGAAAGATGGGATAATGAAATTAAACAATGTCGTAAGAGATATGTTCTATCGCCATATACCATTTAAGAAAGAACTCCGTGACAGGCTGGAAAATATGCCTGCATATACAGAAATCGCTAACAGGTTCAGGAATGTATTTACCAGAGAAGTTGGCAATTATGAAAGAAAATTTAAGAAATATCAGCGCGATGATGGAACATTACCAGAGGCATTACAGAAGTTTATGGAGTTTCTCTACAAATAATTACTATGAACTCTCACCGGATTACAGGAATAATCAGACACTATACACGAAAAGCACGTGACCAGATTTACAATGCAGGTTTGGCTATATTTAAAGCTGCAGGTGTTGAACAATATCTGGATGATATTGGTGCATGTGTTGATGAACTTATCAAGAATGCTGTAAAAGCCAATTACAAGCACCTACTTATTGTTGAAGCTCTCCAAAGGCAATTTCAATCACAATATAAAGACAAAACAGAGATCCAGATCAAAGAATACATAAAAGATATACTCAAAGATAAAATCCAGTTTGATACGCTTGCAACGATTGTATTAAAAAAGGAACATATAGCACAAAAAGTAAGAGAGGCCTTAAATCAGGAAGCAACTTTTTTAATGATAAAGAATAAAGCATTTAGCGAAAATCGCACGCTATCCAAAGAAGAGTTAGATACAATTAAGAAATTAAAATTATTTATTGAGTTGCAGAATAAATTAAAACAGTATGATATCAGAATAATTTTAAAGATCGAATTGCGTGATAATTTTATTTACATAGAAATAACCAATACTGCTCCTATCCTTTCACATGATTTGCAAAGAATTTATACTAAACGAGAAGAGTACCGTCGGTATAAACAGGAAGAAAGGGAATATGAGTTTTTTATCAATAACATTGATACAAGTGATTCGGGATTTGGCTTGGGTTATGCAAAGATAGATAGTTACCTGTATAATCTTGGTATTGATCCTGATAAAGCAGTAACAGTTATTTCAATAAATAATACAACAGCTATGCTTTCAATTCCTGTTGAGATTTTGAAAAATAAGCAATTCTAAGGAATGCGTATTTTGGAATAATTGTTAAGATCAGAATTCTCTGCAGCATAAACCAGGTGAAAATATATTTACAAAAGTTCATCTAGAACTTTATCCTAAATGAATTTCGGGAGTAATACAAGATATTAAGATGCTGAAACAAGTTCAACATGACAATCTGTGTTTTAGAGGGCGAATATGCAACAGCTCATTTGTAGTATAGTATTGTTTTTATGCTTAATAATTTCGTGCGCATCAGCAGATGAAAAGGTGATTTCTCAAAATATAGTAAGCGATAGCTCAACACAACAGCCTGCACTGAAAAATGATTACGCTGTTCCGGAATATCAATACACCACTCAGGACGGTATTCGCTTGAATGCGATGTATAACTCAAGACTCAATGATTTAGGGGTGGAAATAAAAAAGATTGAGCCATTAATACCAAAAAACAGGACATTTGGCTTTTACTATGATAATAAGACAAATGAAAGAAATAAATTGTATCTTGGTTTCGACTGCGATGTAGGGGGTGCTATTACTTGTGCTGATTCATATCCCATGCGTGCATGGAATATTATCTTTAAAAATTTGAACCAGGTATTGACAAAATCTAAAATTATACATGAGATATTGCAGGATCAGGATATAAAGGGTCTTGTGATAAGCTTTTATTGGTTTTATGAAGGACCTGAAGGAATAATAATATGGCTGGAAAAAAATGATATTGAAAAGTATATGCAGAATAAAATAATATATCCTGAGCTTATTGCACGCAGCACCACCACCAGAACGGATGGCAAAATAATTAATCTGCTATTATTTCAGAAAGCACCTTGATAAGTTTTTTTATTTCCATCATTGTCCCCACTGTTATCCGTATATATTCAGACTGGATGGGCCCGTTGAAATAGCGGACAAGTATTTTGTTGTCTTTTAATTTTTCATAAAGAGTTTGCGAATCGATTTTTGGGTGCTTAGTGAACACAAAGTTTGCTTTTGAAGGAACATTAATAAAACCTAATGCTTCCAGTGACTCTTCTAAATATTCCTTGTTATTGCGAACCATTGATATGTTGTATTTAAAACCTTTATCATCAAGCAAAGCAGCATATGCTCCCGCTTGTGCAATTCTGTCAACATTATATGAATCTTTAAGCTTGATAAAGCCCTGGATTATCTCTTTATGAGCTATCGCCAAACCTACCCGTAACCCTGCAAGTGAGTATGATTTTGAAAATGACCGTG
>FMSI01014151.1_pt1 | contig 14963 bp, 11 predicted proteins | sample 1504471 | NCBI WGS metagenome assembly FMSI01 (sample SAMEA4475357, study PRJEB15587) | soil metagenome | biome: Soil; feature: Field | place: India | collected 2015-03-11 | depth 0 m
ATTCCGATGTATTTCATCATAGGTATTTGGGGTGGGGAAAATCGACGCTACGCAGCTAATAAATTCTTTCTTTATACTCTAGCTGGTAGTGTTTTTTTGTTAATGGCTGGCTTAATTGGTTATTTTTATTCCGGGACATTTTCTTTTGAAACCTGGAAAGGCTTTCTACCTGCCTTTACTTTCTGGCTGTTTTTCCTTGGTTTTGCTGTGAAAATACCAGTCTTTCCTTTTCATACCTGGCTTCCTGATGCTCATGTAGAAGCTCCTACCCCCGGGAGTATGATGCTGGCTGGTGTTCTTTTAAAAATGGGAGTTTATGGCTTTATGAGGTTTTTACTACCTTTGCTGGGGACTACTTATCACGGAAAGGAAGTTTTCCTTTTTTATCTTGGTCTGGCTGGTTTGATTTACGGTGGAATAATGGCGCTGACTCAAAATGATATAAAGAAAATCGTTGCTTATACCAGTGTAAGTCATATGGGGGTAGCTGTTATAGGCATTGCTTCATTGAAGTTCTGGGGTGCTATGGGAGCTTTATTTCAAATGTTAGCTCATGGGGTGGTAACTCCGCTTCTCTTTTTGATGGTTGGTTTGGTTTATCACCGCTTTCACACTCGAGACCTCAACAAATTGGGAGGCATTGCTTCTTATCTACCACTTATTTCTGGTGCTTTAATTGTTGGTTCTTTTGCTTCTCTGGGTTTGCCTGGTCTGGCTAACTTTGTAGGTGAGTTTACTGCTTTTTTGGGAGCCTGGAAAGCCTTTGGTTGGATATTAGGCTTTGGCGTGATTGGCCTTCTATTTGATGCTTTAGTTTTTCTACGTCTGGTAGAAAAGGTTCTTTACGGCGAAAGAAGCGAAAGCCAGCTGGTTCTTGCTGACCTTTCGCTAAGTGAAAAATTAGCAGTTTTTCCTTTGATTCTCATGACTATAATTCTAGGCGTTTTACCGGCTGGTGTTTTTAGCCTTACCTGGCAGACTGTTAGTGCTTTATTAGAGAAGGGGGCTTTGAGATGAACCAGGACTTTTTGGCTGTTTTACCGGAGATAGCCCTTATAATTGCTGCTATAGTTATTCTTTTTGTTAGCAACCGCCGTTTCCCCTGGGCTGGTTTATTGACAGTTTTAGCTCTTTTGGTTGCTTTATTTCTTAACTCTTTTATTCCCCAAACCGGCTTGTTTTTCCATCGCAGCCTGGCCGTTGATCGCTTTGCAGTTGCCGGGAGATTTTTTGTTTATTTACTGGCTTTGTTAGTTGTTCTTTCTTCTATTGATTATTTCCGTAACCTCAAAAAGGAATCGCTTTTCTACTCTCTCCTTCTTTTCTCTTTGGTTGGCGCTTCTTTCCTTTTATCTGTTAATCATCTTATCTTGATTATTATTGCTCTTGAGTTAATGACAATCCCGACTTATTCACTAGTGGCTTTTAGTGGAAAGCGATTGGCACAGGAAGGAGCCTTTAAATATTTAGTTATGGGTTTAGTTTTTCTCGGGTTGATGGTTTTTGGCTTTTCCTACCTTTCTATTGCTCAGTTTTTTACCCAAACACCTTCTCTGATGGCTTTGCTTTTCTTTGGTTTTGTTCTTTTTGTTTCTGGTCTTTCTTTTAAAGCCACAATTTTCCCATTTCATTTCTGGGCGCCTGATACTTATGAAGCTTCTACCCCGCAAGTTGCTGGTTTTCTAGCAACAGTTTCCAAGTTGGCGGCAATGGTAGCAATTTTAAGAGTAGTATTTGCTTTCGCTTCAAACTTAGGCGCTTCTTTAATTAGCTTTTTCTTTGTTCTATCTCTTATTTCGATGACTTTTGGCAACTTAGCTGCTTTAACTCAGGACAACTTAAAAAGAATGATGGCTTATTCAGGCATTGTTCATGCTGGTTATCTTTTGATTCCCCTAGTTGGTTTTACTGGGGGTGCTCAACTCCCGACTACTGCTATTTTCTTTTATCTCTTTGTTTATGCTCTCGCTAACCTTGGTGTCTTTTTGATAATTTCGGGGGTTTGCGGACAGGAAAAAGCCGAATTAAAAAAGTTCGAGGGGCTTCATCGCTCCTCACCATTTTTAGCTTTGGCCCTTTCGGTTTGTTTGCTTTCTCTAGGCGGTATGCCCCCCTTGGCTGGCTTTTTTGGTAAGCTTTATCTTTTTCAGACAGCAATTCAAAACAACCAACTTGTGCTGGCATTGTTCGGGTTGGCCAACTCAGTTCTTTCTTTTGGCTATTACTTGAGAGTTATAAAGAGTATGTATTTTGAGGAAGGCAGACAGGTTATAAAAGAGCCGTCCCCCTGGTTAATTGGCTCTCTTTACTTTGTAGTTTTTTCCCTCTTAACTATACCCTTTATTCAAAACGCTCTTTTAGCTCTGGTTGGGCTGGGCTAAACCTAATCGAATTTAAAATTTTTCAGAGCCTCTTTTTCAGCTTTTTTTCAGCTTCTTTGTTAAAATAATTTAAGTTAGAGAGGTGATGAAAAATGGAAGAAACAAGTGAATCCAATCTTGTGAAGGATAGAAAAAAGACTTGGAAAATTATTTTTATATCTTCTTCGATTAGCGTTTTGGTGACTTTGCTTATTGTTAGCTTAGTTTTTTTAGGCCTTTTCTTCACTTTTTTTAAGAAAGATTTATTTTCTTTACTAAGTAAAAATAGCACTAAATCTCAAGATCAACGTATAGTTTTAAGCTATAAAGACAGCAATCCAGTGGTAGCGATTGCTCAAAAAGCACGACCAGCGGTGGTAAGTATTAAAGTAGAAAAGATTGCTTATCACCCTGATTTTTTTGCCCCGTTTTTTGAGTCCAGGCGTCTGGTAAAAGGCATAGGCTCTGGTGTTGTTTTTCGTTCTGATGGTTATATCTTAACCAATAACCATGTGGTCTCTGGGGCTACTAATATTACAGTTACTTTTCACAATGGTGATATGGTTAAGGGAAAAGTGATAGGAAGCGATGTTGAAAGCGATATTGCGGTTGTTAAAGTGGAGAAAAAAGATTTGCAGGCAGCCGAGATTGGAACTTCAAGAAACTTGAAGGTAGGGGAATTAGTGGTAGCTATTGGTAGCCCTTTTGGGTTTGATTATACTGTGACTTCTGGTGTTGTAAGTGCCCTTAATCGCACGGTAACTACTGACAGCGAAGAAGGTAGGACAATAACTTTCGTTAATTTGATTCAAACTGATGCAGCAATTAATCCTGGTAATAGCGGTGGAGCTCTTCTTAATGCTAAAGGCGAGGTAATTGGAGTAAACACCTTGATTTACTCTCGGACCGAGGGCTATCAGGGGATAGGCTTTGCTATTCCAATTGATACGGCTCTTGATGTAGCTGGGCAGTTAATTGCTCAGAAAAAAGTTCAACATCCTTTTTTGGGTGTAAGTGGTGTTTCAGTGACACCTGAAGTTGCGCAGGAAAAAGGCTTGACGGTTAGCAAAGGAGCTTTGGTAGCCAATGTTTTTCCTGGAACGCCAGCTGATGAAGCAGGTATAACGCCAGGTGATATAATAATTTCTTTCAACAATAAAGAAATTGCCAGCATGGATGATTTAATTATTGAGACCAGAAGACACAAAGTTGGCGAGAAAGTGAAGTTAGGAATAATCAGAGATGGGAAGAAAATTGAAGTTGAAGTTGTTTTGGCAGAAAAAACTGATTATCGGTTTTAAGAGGTTTTTTTGATATTAAACAAGCTTGAAGAGTTAATTATTGAAGGATGTAAAAAAGCTAGAAGCAAAGGCTTTTTAAATTTTAAAATTTTACCTCCTTTTTCAATAGAGGTACCACCTTCGAACTTTGGTGATTGGGCAACCAATATTGCTTTTCTTTTATCTCAAGAAGTAAAAAAGAAACCAATGGAAATCGCTAAAATTCTTGTTGAGGAGATACCAGCTTCTCCCTTGGTAGAGAAGATGGAGACAGCTGGAGGAGGCTTTATTAATTTTTTTCTTTCTCCAACTTATATTGCTCAGGAGCTTTCAGAGATTTTAAGTTGTGGTGCCGATTACGGTCAGCAAGATTTGGGCCAAGGCGAAATGGTCCAGGTTGAGTTTGTAAGTGCCAATCCAGTCGGCCCTTTACATCTTGGTCACGGGCGTTGGGCAGCTGTTGGAGATTCACTAGCTAATTTACTGGAAAAACTTGGATATCGAGTGATAAGAGAGTTTTATGTTAACGATGCCGGGACTCAGATGGAGGTATTTGCCCAGTCAGTTAGCGCTCGTTATCTGGAACTTTTAGGAAAGGAGATTGAGTTTCCTGAAAAAGGTTATCGCGGCCACTATGTTTACGACATTGCTCAAGAAATAATCAACCGTTTTGGCGATAAATTTGTTAATTGGGAGGCTAGTGAAAGAGAAAAAGCTTTTCGAGAACTGGCTTATGAGCAGGTTTTGGCTCATCTGGAGAAAACTCTTCTTAGGCTTGGAGTTAGGTTTGACATCTGGTTTAAAGAGCGAAGTCTTTATCAGGAAAATAAGATTGAAAAAACGATTGAACTATTGCGAAGCAAAGGTTTTGTTTACGAAAAAGATGGAGCAGTTTGGCTTAAAACTACTCATTTTGGCGACGACAAAGACCGGGTTTTAATTAGAGAATCGGGAGAGCCAACTTATTTTGCAGCTGATATTGCTTATCATTTTGACAAACGAGAAAGGGGTTTTAAAAAAGTCATTGATATCTGGGGAGCCGACCACCATGGATATGTTTCTCGAATGAAAGCGGCAATGAAAGCGCTCGGTTATGAAGAAGACTTTTTAGAAGTCATCATTGGGCAATTAGTTAATCTTTATCGAGCAGGTCAGCCAGTTAAAATGTCTAAAAGGACAGGTGAAATGATAACTCTGGAAGAATTAATGGAAGAAGTGGGTGCTGATGTTATTCGGTATTACTTTGCTTCTCGGGATACCAATTCTCCGCTCGATTTCGACATCGAGGTAGCCAAAAAAGAGTCAAGTGAAAACCCGGTTTTCTATATTCAGTATGCTCATGCTCGTTTAGCTTCGCTTTTTCGCAAGGCAAAAGAAAAAGGGATTAATTTAAAATCTCTTGCTTTGGATAGCCTGGAGGAATTAAGGGAAAAAGAAGAGATAAACTTAGCTAAAAAACTTTTTCTTTTTCCTTATGTGGTGGAAATTGCTGCTCGGACGCGAGCGCCTTTTCGCTTGACTAATTATGCACTGGAACTGGCTTCACTTTTTCATGTTTTCTACACCGAATGTCGGGTAATTGGGGCTGAAGGAAGATTGGAAGAAGCTCGCCTTCTTCTTTCCAGGGCAACTAAAATTGTCTTGAGTGAAACTTTGCGCTTGCTGGGGATTCAAGCGCCAAATAAAATGTGAGGCTTGCTTGAACTTCGGTGTTCACCTTTCTATTTCCCGCGGCCTATTAATGCTCGTTGAAGAAGCTAAAAAAAGAAACTGTGAAACTATTCAAATTTTTATTCAGTCGCCAAGAAGCTGGTCTGCTTCTGTTTTTAAACCTAAAGAAATAACTACTTTTAGGAAGTGTTTAAGTCTGGAAGGAATATCACCTTTGGTTATCCATACTCCCTACCTTGTAAATTTGGTTTCTAATAGCTTCTCTTTAAGATTAAAATCGTCACTTTCAATAATTGAACATTTAAAAGTTGGAAAAAGTTTAGGGGCTGATTTTGTTGTTACTCATCCTGGCAGCAACTCTTTGCTTAGCTCTTCAGCTTACAAAAAACTTTTGTTGGAAAGCCTGGAGTTTGTTTTTTCTCGTTTTTTAAGCAAAAAGCCGGTTTTGCTTCTGGAAAATGTAGCTCAAAAAGACTCCTATTGTTCTTCTCTGGTTAATTTAGCTAATTTTATTGGTGAAAGCGGACTCTCAAACCATCTGGGAATTTGCCTGGATACTGCTCACGCTTTTGCTGCTGGTTACGATTTGTCCAAACCGTCAGGCTGGAAAAAAATCTTTGCTGAACTTGAAGTAAATGATGGATTTAGCTTTTTAAAGCTTGTTCACGCCAACGATTCTTATTATCAACTTGGTTCTGGTCGGGATAGGCATGCTCATTTAGGTCAAGGCAAAATTGGCGAGTCAGGTTTTAGTTATTTAGTGAATGAGCCACGGTTTGCTAAAATTTCCTGCATTCTGGAAACGCCAAAGATGACTCTTGAAGATGATCTGATGAATCTTAATTTTGTCCGGAGTTTAGTGAAGAATTCTGTTTTGAAGGGTGGTGGAAAAAAGTCTGTTTATGGTTAAAGGCTTTGTTTTCGATGTTGATGGAACTTTAGTCAACAGTAATAGTTATCATGTTGAGTGCTGGCAAAAAGCTTTTGAAGCGATTGGAATTAAAGTTGAAAAAGTTGTAATTCAAAACTTGATTGGCAAAGGAGCTCGGCAGATAGTCGATGAAGTTTTAGGCAAATCCTTTGAAGAAGAGAAAAAAATTAAGGTTATTCAGGGGCATACTCAAAATTTTGAAAAATTAATTTTTAAAGTAGAAGCTTTTCCGGGTTTACTAGAACTTTTTCAGGAAATTAAAAAACGTGGACTTTCAATTGCTTTAGCCACATCAACCAAGGCTCAATTTGTTGAGCATTATTTAAAACGGTTTAAGATTAAAAGCTTTGTTGAGGCTTATACTACAGTAGAAGAAGTTATCCATCACAAGCCTCACCCTGAGGTCTTTTTAAAAGCTTCTAAGAAAATTGGTTTAAGCGCTAATGAAGTGATTGCTGTTGGTGATAGTGTCTGGGATATCCAAGCAGCAAAAAGAGGGGAAATAAAAGTAGTGGCGTTGTTAACTGGTGGGATAAGCCGGGAAAGTTTGTTAAAGAAAAAACCTGATTGGCTTTTTAGGGATTTGATTGAACTTAGAGAAAACCTTGATTTGCTTTTAGGATAGTTTTGGGATTTAGCGATTGGTTTATTTCCAATCTTACAAAACTATGTTATGAGTATTAATAACTATCAATCTCAGGATTTTAAAAAATATAGTTAGTTGAAATACAGGCTGATTAACTATTTACTTTTTTTCCGCTTGGCTTGATGAATTTTACATATCCAAGAAAAAGAGAAATTAAAAGACCAATACTTACAACAATGAATCGGTACTTTTCGTCTTCGCTGCTAAAACCCCGAATGATGCTGTAAGCGAGAGTAAAGACGCCACCGAGCAATAGTCCGTCAGAAATTATCAAGAGCTTGTCGAGTAAAACCAAGCTAAGGGTAAGTATTATTAAGGAGAAAACTAAAGAAATAATAGAAACATTGCGGTTGTAAAGAGCAAGTTTCTTTACGTAATCTTTTACTTCTTTATCAAATTTTATCCGGGCTTCTCTTATCTTTGGGGTTTCAGTGGTTCCGGGGGTCATTTCAGTTTTCTCGAGGATTTTTGGGTAGTTAGGTTCTTTTGGTTCTGGGTAAAAAGCAGCAATACCGGCACCAATGAAAAGGGCAACCAACAAGCCAAGGAAAAAGGTGTAAATTAATTTTATCACGACATAAATTTTACTAATATCTTAACGAAGTGTCAAATTTAATTAAAATTTTTTAAATGATTAACAGTTTTTATACGGTTATTTCTTGTTTGTTTACTTAAATTTATAACTCCTTTACCATATAAGTGTCTTTGAGTTGATAGCCGAGACTGCGATAATACTCTCTAACTCCAACACCAGAAATTACTGCAATTTTGTTGACTCCCCATTCTTTTTGGGCAATCTTTTCCGCTTCAAAAAGGAGCTTTTTTCCTAAACCCTGATGCTGCAGAGCTTTACTTTTTTTTCCAATGGGTAATGCTTCACCGTAGGTGTGGAGCTCTCGAACAATAGCTGAGTCACTTAATGAATCAAACAGGGGTTTGCTATAGTTTTTCAAATAAGCGGGCTGGCGGAGGCGTAAGAAAGCAATCAAGTGGCGCCTTTCAGGGTCTTCAAAACTTAAGAAAACTTCTTTTCCTCTGGCTGCTTCATAGTCCTGACGGAAAAGCTGAATTTCCGTTATGAGTTTTTCTCGCGGTTCGCGACAGCGAATGCAGTTACAACGCAGCCCTCGCTTTTTTAGTTCAGCTTGAACAAGTTGTCTTAGATTCGAGAGATTTACACCGGCTTTAATTTGGAACGAAGGAATGTCGCGGAATAAGCGAGAAATTCTCAAATAGTAAGGAACAATTTTTTTTATTTCTATCAAAAGTTCTACCATTTCTTTTTGTTTAACAGGGGCAAACAACCCTTTCTCCCACCATTCATAAAGTTCAGACTTTTCAACCACCACGCAGGGATAAATTTTTAAGTAGTCTGGTTTAAAGTCTGGATTAGTAAAAACTGTTTTAAACATTTCGAGGTCTCTTTTTGTATTACTACCTGGTAGGCCAGGCATAAGATGATAACCAACTTTAAATCCAGCTTCTCGAAGCAAAAAAGTTGCTTTTATGGTTTTATCAACTAAATGGCCTCTTTTAATTGTCTTTAGGACATCGTCATAAATTGTCTGAACACCGAGTTCAACTCTGGTTACTCCAAGCTCTCTCAGGTTGATAATTTCTCTTTCAGTTATGCTGTCTGGCCGGGTTTCAATGGTTAATCCAATACAGCGAGAAGGAGCACTTTCGTTTATTTCTTGGGCTTTTTCCAAATTGGGTGAGTTGCAGCCATTTAAAGCGTCAAGGGCTTGTTTAACAAATTTTTTTCTGCGTTCGGGGTCCAAGTGAGAGAAAGTTCCGCCAAGGATAATGAGTTCAATTTTATCGGTTGAATGACCGTTAACTTTAAGTGAGTAAAGACGGGCTTTAACTTGTTTTTTGGGATCGAAATCACACATAATAGCTCTTTTTACGGCCGGCTCGGTAGAGAAATAGCTCTTGGGCATTTCTTCTTCAGTTGGGCAGTAAAGGCAGGTATTTTTGCAAGCAAGTCCAGGAGTGAGAATAGAAATAGTAGCGACTCCAGAAAGGCTTCTTATGGGATTAAATTTAAGCACTTTTTCCAGAGATACTGACTTTTCAACAACTCTTCGCTTCAACAGATTTTGATAAGCCTCAAAAAGCTCAGGCCCTTTAGGCAAGGGTAAGCCATACTTTCTCAAAGTGTCTCTTTCGACCTGCAAAAGCTCTTTTTTGGAGGTTACTTTTTGCTTTAAGGCTTCCAGAACAATTTCTTCAGCTATTTTAGGATTAAAAAATTTCATTCTCAAGTAATTTTACCTCTGAAAGCAAAGCAAAGAAATGTGAATTGTTTACATATGCTTGGCTAATTTAAGCTAAAATTAAAGTATGAAGAAAAAAAGAGCCTTTGAGCTTTTGGCTCAAGTCAAGCAAGATTTTGAAGAAATTGCCCCTTCTTTTTCTGAGACTCGTCAGCGCTTCTGGCCAGACCTTACTTTTTTGGTAGAGCTGGTTCGGGATGGTGAAAAAATACTTGACGCAGGTTGCGGAAATGGTCGCTTGCTTGAAGGTATCTGGAGAAAAATTGATTACGTTGGTCTTGATTCTTCGCCGACTCTGATAAAATTGGCTGAAGAAAAGTACGGAATAAAGGAAGGGGTAAAGTTTTTAGTTGGGGATGTATTAAACCTTCCATTTAAAGATGAAAGTTTTGATAAGGTTTTTGCCATCGCTCTTTTCCATCATCTTCCTTCTTTTGAGCTTCGATTACAAGCAGCTAAGGAGTTAAAAAGAGTACTAAAGCCTGGTGGCTTAGCAATTATTACTGTTTGGAATCTCTGGCAGCTGAAATATTTGCCCTATCTCATTTGGTCTTTTTTTAAAGATTTTTTGTTCGGCTTCAAGATCGACTTTCGTGACGCTTTTATTCCTTGGAAGCGGGGAAGAAGCAAGGTCTTTCGATATGTTCACGCTTTTACCCTGGTTGAACTTGAAAAATTACTGAAGGAAGTAGGATTTAGAATAAAAAAAGCTGGTTATACCCATCGAGATAAACTCCGACCGAACATTTTTGCTGTGGCCGTTAAAACTCTAAAAGAGACCGAAGAAAAAGAACCAGAAAAAAATAATAAAACGGAAAGAATAGATTAAAAATTTTAACTTAGGCGCAAAAGCCTTATTTAACCACAATGTTAACTAATTTCTGGGGGACACAAATAACTTTGACAACTTCTTTGTTCTCAATAAATTTTTGAACCCGACTGTCTTCAAGCGCTAATTTTTTTATTTCTTCCGTTGAAAGGTTTACCGGCAAAGTTAGTCTTTGCCTCAGCTTGCCGTTGACCTGGATGGCAATTTCGACTTCATCAGTTTTAATAAGTTCAGGATTGTAAACTGGCCATTTTTGTTGGTGGACACTATCAGAATATCCTATTTTTTCCCAGAGTTCCTCAGCCAAGTGAGGAACAAAAGGCGCTAACATTAAGATGAGCTTCTCGCTTGCTTCTTTAACTAAATTAGAATTTCTTTTGTTTGCTGGTTTTTTGTCGTTGTAATCATAAAAATCGTTAACTAACTCCATTAAAGCAGCAATTGCTGTGTTGAAGTTAAAACTGTTTTCAATGTCTTCAGTAACTTTTTTGACGGTGGCATGAAGTTTTTGCTGAAGTTTTCGGTCTAAGATGTCAAGTTCTCCTGAAGAATTGGTTATAAATACTTTTTGGTTTTCATCAATTAAGCGCCAGACTCTGTTTAAAAAGCGGTGTACTCCTTCAACTCCTTTATCACTCCATTCAAGGTCCTTCTCAGGAGGGGAGGCAAAAAGAATAAAAAGTCTGGTAGTGTCAGCTCCGTATTGGTCAATAATGTAGGCTGGATCAACGATGTTGCCTTTAGACTTACTCATTTTTGCACCGTCTTTGATAACCATTCCCTGAGTTAGCAGGTTGGTGAAAGGTTCGTCGATTTTGGTTAAGCCTAAATCACGCAAAACTTTAGTGAAAAATCGTGCGTAGAGGAGGTGTAAAATAGCATGTTCTATACCACCTATATACTGGTCAACTGGCATCCAGTAAGCGACTTTTTCTTTATTAAAAATTTCTTCATTTTCTCCTGGGCTAGTATAGCGGAAAAAATACCAGGAAGAACAGGTGAAAGTATCCATTGTGTCAGTCTCCCTTTTAGCATTCCTGCCGCAAGAAGGGCAATTGGTGTTAATAAATGCGGGAAGGTTAGCCAGAGGAGAACCACCTTTAGCCTTAAACTCAACCTCTTCAGGCAAATAAACAGGGAGCTGCTTTTCGGGCACCGGGACAGTCCCGCATTTTTCACAGTAAACTATGGGTATGGGGTTCCCCCAATATCTCTGGCGAGAAATCAACCAGTCGCGCAGTTTGTAATTAACTGCGTAACGACCTAAGCCTTTTTCTTCAAGGTATGAAGTGACTTTTTTAATCCCTTCTTTGCTGGATAGTCCGTTAAAGGGACCGGAGTTCACCATTATTCCTTCTCCAATATAGGCTTCTTTTAATTCAAAAACGCCTGGTCCGTTTACAGGTTTAATAACTTCAATAATGGGCAAGTTATATTTGATAGCAAATTCGTAATCTCTTTCGTCGTGGGCAGGAACAGCCATAATGGCACCCGTACCGTATTCCATTAAAACATAGTTGGCTACCCAGATAGGGACTTCCTGATTGTTTAAAGGGTTGATAGCATAAGCACCTGTGAAATAGCCTTCTTTTTCAGCTGTTGATCCTGAGCGAGCTTCGTCAGCTGCTTGGTTTTGCTGACGAATAAGTTTTTCCAAGATTGGTTTATTTTCCTGAGAAGTTAATTTTTGAGCCAGCGGATGTTCGGGGGAAAGAGCAAAAAAGGTAACGCCGTAAAGAGTGTCAGGACGAGTAGTAAAAATCGGAATGACTTCTCCTGTTTCTTTAATTTTAAAATTGACCTCGGCGCCTTCACTTTTGCCAATCCAGTTTCTTTGCATAATTTTTACTCGCTCCGGCCAGCCTTCCAGCTTTTCAAGGTCTTTTAAAAGTTCTTCGGCATAAGCGGTGATTTTGAAAAACCACTGTTCAAGATTTTTTCGCCCAACCAAACTATCGCAGCGCCAGCACCGACCTCCTATGACTTGTTCGTTGGCTAGGACTGTTTCGCATTTAGGACACCAGTTAACCGGGGCTTCTTTGCGGTAAGCCAAGCCTTTTTTATAGAACTGCAAAAAAATCCATTGTCCCCAACGATAGTACTCAGGCAAGCAAGTTACCACTTCTCTTCGCCAATCATAGGAAAGTCCTAACTGCTTTAACTGCTTTCTCATGATTTCAATGTTATTTAGAGTCCACTTCTTGGGATGAACTCCAGCGGCTATAGCAGCGTTTTCAGCGGGCAGGCCGAAGGCATCAAATCCCATCGGGTAAAGAACATTGAACCCCTTCATACGGTGGTAACGAACAGTTACATCACCAATTGAGTAGTTGCGAACATGCCCCATATGAATGGGTCCAGAAGGATAGGGAAACATTTCAAGAATGTATTTTTTTGGTTTTTTTTTGTCTTCTTCTACCTGGTAAATTTTACTTTCTTCCCATGCTTGCTGCCATTTTTCTTCTATTCCCTTGAATTTGTAACTACTCAATTTTTTCTACTTATCCTCCTCAAATAGGTTAATAAAGTTTGGATTATAAAATAAAATAAAGCTTAATTGATTTCAACTGAATAATGAAGTGAAAGACTTAGCGGCTTTTGGGCGCTTTTTTTCTTGGTTTAGCTTTCCGGCTTTTGGATGAGGAATTTTTTGTTTTATTTTCAGTTTTTTCTTCTAAAATTTGTGGCTTATTTTCTTCTAAGGGTTTTTCTCCCAAGGGCTCAGATTGAGATTCGGCTGAATAAATAAAAAGCCAGTAGTAGAAAAGGGAAATTATTATTGAGATGGAGATAAGAAGAAAACTGTCATTTAAAGGTTCGGTCAAAGTTATCACCGGCAAAAACCAGCTTCCATAGTAAACCTTTAAGAAACAATAAAAACCAGCTAAAGCCAAAAGTTCGCTTGTCAGAGTGGACAGGAGGACTACAAAGGGATTTTTCCCCGCACTTTTGAGGAAATTTGGGGTTAAAATTCCGACTAAGGCAGCTTGAAAATAAATTCCGAAAAAAGAAAGGAAGAAGAGAGAAATGGGCTGAGCGGAAGTCTTTCGCAAGCCAACAGCAATAAGTAGTGCGCTGATTAGCCAGATTGAACCAATTAAAGCTGGAATAAATATAGCTGAAGCCAAGAGATTTGGGTTAATTGCAAAAGGTGTATTTTTTTTTAGTGCTTTTTCGCTCACAGCTTATATTCCCTCAATTTACATATTTTAGACTATTAGAAATAAAAAGTAAATAAAAAACTAATTTAAGCAATTAAGTTAGCGAATAGCTTATTTAGAGTTTTAACTGCGAGTTTTATTAGGCTAAGTGTTTTAAGAAATTTTCGATTGTAAGACTGGATATTTCTTAACATTAAAATCAAAAATACTAAAAATTTAAGGCTTCTGGCCGAAAATAATTAATAGACTTAAGAGTTGATGAAAGATGAAGGAAGAAGATTACCGTCAAGCTGAAAAAAAGCGCTGGAAAATTCAACTGAGTGTAACGCTTTTAGCTTTCTTTTTGACTATCGCTTTCTTTGTGATGGTCTACTCTTTTGATTACTTTGGCTTTGTTAAGCTTGGGACTTTATGGGACCTTTATAAAGTCTTATTTGCTGTTTTGATAGTAGGCTTCCTTATTTATTTAACCTGGCTTTCTCGCAATGAACAAAAGAAAATTCAAAAGTTAATAGAACAAGTAACTGATAATAGTTTTCAGTTGAAGAGAAACTCGGAGGCTATACAAATGCTCAACGAGAATATTATAAGGCTTTTTCATTTAAAACAGGTTTCAGGGCTCCCTGAGTTTCTCAAGGTTTTATTAAGACTTTTGGAGGCTGACGGAGGAATAATTTTTTTTGCTGAAGGGAAAGCTCAGATAATGATTGAGACTCCTGATGAACAAAGTTTTGAGATCCAAGAAGCAGTGATAAATAAAGTTAAGGAAATTTACACACAGGGGAAGACAGAATATTTTGATGCCGTTTCACTTGGAAGTAAAACTCGAAGCAAGCCGGAGGCTCTTAGGTTTTCGTTGATCACTTTGCCTCTAAATTTCGAAGGAAAGTTGGTTGGCTTGGTTGGTTTTTGGAGAAAAGAGAATCATTTTGTTGAAACTGATTATGAGCAAATTAAACATTTGAGCAAAGGAATGGAGATTGCAATGGCAAATGCTTATCTTTTGAATGAGAAGGAAGATATGTTGAAAGGGTTAGCTGAAGAATTAATAAACTGGATTGAATTAGAAGCTCCGACTCGTCGAGGGCATGCTCGGGAAGTAGCTTACTTGTCTGGCCGGATTGCTGAGGAGCTGGGTTTAAGCGATTTTGAAGTAAGAGAGATTCAACTGGCGGGTTTAATACACGATGTTGGTCTGGGTGGTGTTGATAAGCTGGTGTTGGAAAAGCCAGGCAAGTTAAGTCCAAAAGAACGGGAAGAAGTAGAACGGCATGTAGAATTAGGAAAGGCGATTTTAGAGAAGGCACGCTTCCCTCAGAGAATTATTTCAATGGTTTATTCTCACCACGAAAAGTGTGATGGTACCGGTTATCCTTTGGGATTAAAAAGAGAACAAATTCCGCTTGGCTCTCGAATTATTGCGGTTGCCGATGTTTTTGAAGCCTTAACTCACCGGCGCGCTCACCGGCGGTCAGAAGAAAATCAAGAAGCTTTAAGGCTTATACAGAAAGGTGTCCCTAAGAGGTTTGACCCGCAGGTTGTTCAGGCTTTTTTCCGAGTTTGGGAAGGCGAAAAAATTAATCATGGATTTACATCTGAACCTTCTTCAAGTTATCACTGAGAGCTGCCCCAAATAGTAATTTTTTTAGTCCGTCCTACTCTGGTAAAATGAATTACCTTTAAAATTTTTTTTCTTAAAAGGAGGCGGTTTAGTTGAACTTTCCCGTTTTGAGGCTTCGGCGCCTGAGAAAAAACGAAAGTTTGCGGCGTATGGTACGAGAAACGTCTCTTTCTGTTGAAGACCTT
>FMSI01002262.1_pt1 | contig 14950 bp, 11 predicted proteins | sample 1504471 | NCBI WGS metagenome assembly FMSI01 (sample SAMEA4475357, study PRJEB15587) | soil metagenome | biome: Soil; feature: Field | place: India | collected 2015-03-11 | depth 0 m
GAAGGAGTGATGGGGTGAAGGAGTGAGGGGAAGAAGGGGTAAAGGGGATAGAAGGGGTAGAGGGGGTAAAAGGGGTAAAAGGGGTAGAGGGAGTAGATGAGATAGAGGGAATAGAAGGGGTAGAAGGGGTAGAAGGGGTAGAAGTTGTAAAGGGTGATCTTATGGTAATCTTTATCTGTTTGTTATACATTCTGCGATGATCTCTATCGGGTGTTTTATTGCTTTGGCGCTCATGTGCTCCATCTGTATCCTACATGTGGGACAGTCGGTCACACCCAAATGGGAATTCGATTTGTTCAATTTCTCTGTCATAGGGGTACCGATCTTGATACTGAGTTCGTAATTCTTTGCAGAGATCCCCCAGCTGCCTGCCATACCACAGCAATGGGAATTGAGGTTTTCCACCTCTAAATTCTCCACCTTTTTAAGCATGGCAATTGATGAATTTGCCTCTTTCTGCACCTTTAAATGGCAAGGCATGTGATAAGATACCTTTAGCGATGTTGGTGCTTTAAATTTTACTCTATCGGAAAATTTATTCACGAGAGCACTTATATGTATCAATTTCTGCTTTATCACAGGGATTATGCTATCATTAGAAAGATAAGCCCACTCCTCAGCAAGGGATAATCCGCAGGATGAGCATGTCACAACGATGAAATCCACATCGTAAACGAGTTTTTTCCATGCTTGAAGGTTCTCCCTTATCTTGTTTTCGGCATCTTTCACCATACCCTTTGAAAGCATAGGAAGACCACAGCAGTGCTGATTTGGGGTAATCACCTGTATACCCATCGATTTTAATACCTTTATAGCAGATTCACCTATCTCGGGTCTAATGTACGACGCATAACAACCAGCAAAATAGAGTACCTTTATATCACCTTCCCCTTCGTACCTCTTGACCCTTTCGTAAAGACATTCTTTGGGAAATACCACCGGTTCCCTTTCTGCAGAGATACCTACAACCTTTTCTGCAATAGACCTGATCGGTTTCAGTTTCATCGGTAGATTAAGGGTTTTGGAAAATTTCCTCGTGTATCTACCTGCAAGTTCGGCACTTACAAGCATCCTCTTTTCCAAGCTAACCCCAAACTTCTTCACATACTGGCTTCTTGCCTCTATGGCCATCTTTGGGATATTTACATTGGATGGGCATTCTTTATAACAGCTACCACAATTTACACAATGATCGATCACATACTGAAAAGCATATTCGTATATCGCCTTGTCATCGATCTCACCACTTATTAAATAACGCAAGATATTCGCCTTCGCCTTTGGTGCTGCCGCCTCATCACGGGTAAATTTATATATAGGACACATCCTCGTGGCTGTAGTAACGGTGGTACACTTGGAACAGCCGTGACATTTTTCAACTTCATTTACAAATTCACCATTCCATCGCAGAAGAGTTTTTATCGTCTCGCTACTTTGATACTGCTCACCATATCTCAGATTTTTCATCACCTGATATTCATCATGAAGGGTCTTAATCTCGGGATTCAGCAAGTTAAAAGGATCAAAAAGAGACTTTGTTTTTAGAAAAAGTGGATAGATACTGCTATACTGTTTTGCGATATAACAACTTCTTATCCTTCCATCACCATGCTCCCCTGAAATGGCACCACCAAGGGAATGAACGAGATCGAAAAACTCATCGGCAATCGCCTTCAACTTTTTCACATCTTCGGGATCTTTTAGATTCAAAAGAGGTCTTGTATGCATCAACCCTTTTGCAATATGCCCATACACTACAAAATCTACCTGATGCTTATGCAAAAGGTCGTAAGTCCCTTCAAAATAAGGAACAAGGTTGTCAAGGGGAACCGCAGCATCCTCGATAAGGGCTAAAATCTTCTTCTCACCTTTTAACTTATACAGTATAGGTACTGCAGCCTTCCTTACCGCCCAAAACTTCCCCTTCTCCTCCTCTTCGATGGCCAAAAAGCTGGAACTTGCAAGTCGATCCTCCTCTATCAACTTTTTGGCTAAGATCGCTTTCTCCTCTACCTCCTGCTTATCACCAGAATCGAATTCGATTAAAAGTACATTATCTATACCAGATGGTATCTTATCCCGCAAAGACTCATCAGATTCTTTGGCAATTTTGAGGAGAGATTTGTCCATGATCTCAATACCAGCAGGTTTAAGGGGCATAAGTTTCTGAACAGCCTTGGCAGATGAGATAATATCGTCAAAGTATGCCACAACGAGGCTATCGTATTGGGGCTTCGGTTCCAATTTAAACTTAAGCTTCGTCACAACAGCTAATGTCCCTTCGGAACCAGCCAAAAGCTTACCTATGTTCAACTTTCCATCTACTACGAGCCCTTTTAAATTGTATCCTGCCACATTGTATCTGATATGGGGGTATGCCGACTCGATCTGCTCTTGATTTTCTAAGTATATATCGTAAAGATTTCTAAACTGCTCAGGCAGATCCTCGTATTCCGCATTCTCCAACTCACCAAGAGAGTATATCTCACCAGTACTCAATACAATCTCAGCATCTAAGATGTAATCTGCCACATTTCCATACTTTACAGAATGGGCTCCACTGGCATTCGTACCATACATACCGCCGAAGGTAGCATATTCTCCGCTCGATGGATCAGGAGGGAAAAATAACCCTTTACCCTTTAGAAGATCCTCCAACTCCCCAAATCGATACCCCGGTTCACAAATAAAATATCTATTTTCGTAATCCACTTCCACCAATCTATTCATATATTTAGCAAAATCTAATACAACACCTCTACCTATAGCAGAACCACACAAACCGCTACCCGCACCCCTCGAATGGATGCTAAATCCATACTTCCTACAAAAATTTACCACCTCAACCACATCGTTCCTATTCTTCGGATACACCACACAGATCGGCTCAACTTTAAAGATACTTCCATCGGTGGAGTGCATCAGTCTTCTCAATTTATCTGTAAAGATATCTCCCGATATCTTCTCTTTCAATTCATCGAAGATATTACTTGTCAAGTGGGGCATCATAATCTCCTGATTTTTTTACTAAAATATTCATAAAAACACCACGATTGTCAATAAAATAATCTATAGGCTCCATCAAATTTGTCAATGAGGAAAGCAAATATTGGGTATGTAATGGAAAAATATTTACTTTTTCCTCTTCATTGGGTAAAATAACTGTATGTTTAGTCTATATTTTGATATGGTATCTGGTATCTCTGGTGATATGACATTGGCGGCCCTACTTCAGATAGAAAATAGAGCCGAAGAGTTGTCAGAACTTTTTTCTGAGATCTTTAAAATATCAGTAAAAATAGATTTAAAGGAAAAATCTGTCAATGGAATTAGAGCATACCAATTGAAAATAGATGCCCCAAAAGAAACCTCAACAAATCACAATTACAAAATAATAAGAAACTTAATAGAAAATTCCGACTTAGACTATAAAATCAAAAAAGACTCCTTAAACATATTTCATCTGATTGCCGAAGCGGAATCAAAAATCCACAATATCGATATCGATGAGATCCATTTTCATGAAATAGGTGCTTTGGACTCAATCATCGATATTGTTGGTGTCTCTTATCTTGTAAATAAAATAAACCCACATTCAATTTATTCCTCCCCGTCAAAATGTGGATATGGTGTGGCAAAAACTGCCCACGGACTCATCCCTATACCTGCACCAGCAACGATGGAGATCCTCAAAGATTTCCCTTTTGAAAGATTAAATATCGAATCTGAACTCACCACTCCAACAGGGGCTGCAATAATAAAGCATTTCGTCAAATCGGTGAATTACAAATTTAGAGGAGTAGTCCAAGATATCTTCTACTCCACAGGAACGAAGATTTTGAGATTACCACAAAAAAGTACAAACACTGATTTAAACCATATATACCCCAACATCTTAAGGGTTATTAAATTCAAAGAGTCCACCGAACATGAAACCATCTTCATGATCGAAACAAACTTAGATGACATTTCATCAGAGCACTTGGGAGGTATATTTGAGATACTCTTTAAAAATGGTGCCTTGGATGTATATTTTACACCTATCTATATGAAAAAGAATCGCCCAGCGTACAAATTATCTGTGATAACAAAAGAGGAAAATAAGGACTCGATAATACATTATATATTGAAACATACAACCACAGGTGGAGTAAGGTTTTATCCTTTGGGGAGATACGAACTTGATAAAAATTTTATCGAAGTGGAATATAAAGGATCGACTTTTAAGATAAAGGTTTTGGAAGGTGATGGGATAAAGAAGTTTGTCCCCGAGTGGGAAGATATAAAAAGAAATGCTGAAAAACTTTGTTTACCAACACATCAATTGTATATTGATGTAATGAAGTTGATATCGAAATAACACTCTTTGGGAGGTGTTATGAAAAAGTTTCTCGTTTATAGAATAATCGCTACGATCTTCGTAGTATGTTTTATTTTAGCTATTTTCGCTTATAGAATACCCCTAATAGACAAGATCTCCAACACTGTAAATGATTCAAAGTTTAAGATCAGGGCAGCCTTAGGAGTAAAACATCACTCAGATAAAAGAGTTGTAATAGTTGATGTGGATGAAGAGAGTATCAACAAGCTGGGTCGCTGGCCCTGGGATAGAAAACTGATAGCAAAGATGATTGAAAATCTTAATCAGGCAACAGTAGTGGGACTCGATATAGTATTCTCCGAACCATCAAATCCAGAAAGTGACAAGGTTTTAGCGGAAACGATTTCCAATAATGGCAATGTTGTACTCGGATACTTTTTTAGAGATAACGCAACGGAAGATATAGATGAGACTACCTTAGAGAAACTATCCGAGTTTTCCATATTCAGAATAAAGATGGAGTCAAATTCCACGAAGATAAGAGAATTTCAATTCATCGAGGCAAATATCCCCGAGATCACAAATGCAGGACTTGCCAGTGCCTTCTTCTCCATCGAACCTGATGTGGATGGACTTTATAGAAATTACCCTTTGGGATACATCTATAAAGGGACCCTTTTCCCATCGATGGGTTTTCAACTTTTGAGGTTTTATCTAAATAAAGATATAGAGGTAGTATTAAACGAAAAAGGGTTCAAAGAATTCAAATTGGGAAATATTTCGATCTCAAATCGAAATTATGTAAGACTCAACTACTACGATGATGTGGAGTATGTCCCCGCATATAAGGTAATTAACGGTGAAGTAAAACCTGAATATTTTAAAGATAAGATCGTCATCATAGGAATTACAGAAGTGGGGGTATTTGACTTACGGCCAACACCCATAGATCCTGTAACCCCTGGGGTTTCACTACACTACACCCTCGTATCCAACATGCTTAGATCCGATTATCTCACAGAAAATTGGAAAATCGATATAGCTCTAATAATAATTTTACCACTTATCGTTTTTTTAGTGGCTTTTATCAAAAAGATATACTGGAGAATTTTCGTATACTTTTCTTTGATCCTTTTTGACTTAGTGGTTGTAAATCTGCTCTTTACCACAAACTACATCTGGCTCAACGAATTTTATCATCTACTGTCCCTTATCTCCACGGCAGCCATTTCAGAGGTTATACTATTTTTCATCATAGATCAGAAGTCTCTCATGATAAAGAAGGCATTCGCCACCTATGTTTCCCCCGAGGTTGTGGATATCATGCTCAAAGACCCCGATAGATTGAAGCTTGGTGGTGAAAATAGAGAGATCACGATCATTTTCACAGATATTAGAGGATTCACAACCCTTTCAGAGAAGCTTAAGTCTGAGCAGGTTGTTTATATGCTTAATCAGTTAAACACACCACTTACAAGGATCATCATAGAGAATGGTGGTATGCTGGATAAGTACATAGGTGATGCCATTATGGCCATTTTCAATGCCCCCGTTGACTTACCAAACCACCCCGATAGAGCCTGCAGATCTGCCCTTGCAATGTACAGAAAGGTCGAAGAGTTAAGTGCAAGATTTCAATCGGAAGGGTTGCCCCCAGTTAAGATCGGTATAGGTGTAAACACTGGCGAGGCCACAGTTGGAAATATCGGATCAGACATAAGGTTTGATTACACCGCGATAGGGGATTCCGTAAACTTGGCTTCGAGGTTAGAAGGGCTAAACAAATACTACAAAACCCATATTATCGTAAGCGAGACCACAAAAGAGAAGACTACAGAACCCTTCCTTTTCAGGCAGATAGATAAGGTAGTGGTGAAAGGGAAAACAGAACCTATAGCGATCTATGAATTGTTAGAGGATACAGAAGAAAACAAAACGCTTGCCAAACTTTTCTCAGAAGCATATAATGACTACTTAAAAGGTGACTTCCTGATAGCTAAGGAAAAATTTGAAAAAATTCACAGAGATTTTGGCGATGGATTGTCAGAAGCTTATGCTCATAGGTGCGCAGAACTTGAGGAAAAAGGTATCGATAAATCAACATGGAATGGAGTCTATGTGGCAAAGGAGAAGTAGTATACCAAAATCAATAAAAGAGATAAGCACCTACTATGGGACATAACTATACACTTTTTTTCTTATCAGTATTTTTAATCCTATTTTTCTCGCGGTTTTTAGGTGAGGTCACTCGAAAACTATTCAAGATCTCCCTAATTGGTGAAATAACCGCTGGTGTGCTATTGGGTCCTACCGTATTCGGATTATTCTTCCCTGATCTATACTCAAAAACCTTCGACCAAATTATCTTTAAAGAGTTTCTCTCCTATTTCAATGGTATTTCAGTAGTAATGCTACTTTTGATCGCTGGAATGGAATCGGATTTGAGATCGATCTTAAAACAAAAGGTTATAGTTATTTCTGCACCTTTAAAGGTATTTACATCACTTATCGTCTCTTATATAGTGTTTAATTATTTTTTAGACATAAACTACAACAAGATAGATCAACTCGTCTTCTCCATCGCCCTTGGATTTGCCCTTGCCATCACTGCATTACCTGTGATGGTCAAGATATTATCCGAACTTAACATCTATAGAACAGATGTCGGCATGTCCCTCGTAGGTTCTGCCGTTTTTATCGATATGATAATATGGATCGGGTTTTCAGTGCTGGTAATCTTGTACAAAAAGTCAAATATAACAAACCTATTTGCGATCCTTTTAAACATAGTTTTCGTGATCCTATTTGTAATTCTCATACTAACAGCTATTAGAAAGATGGTTGACAAGGCTTTACCCTATGTACAATCACAGTTGAGTTGGCCTGATGGTATCTTGGCTTTTGTTTTCATATTATGCTTTCTTTTTGCCACAATTGCTGAGATGCTCGGCACACACGCCATCATCGGAGCATTTTTAACAGGATTGATCATCAGTGATTCAGAGCATTTCAGAGAAAAGATCCAGTATAGAATAGAGAGTTTTGTAAACGCCTTTTTTTCCCCCATCTACTTCGGTTCTCTCGGTTTGTATATAAACTTTGGAACCCACATAGATATCACCCTCAGCATAATATTTGTATTATTGGGAGTACTCATCTCAGTTTCAGCAGGATTTCTACCATACAGAATTATAAACAAAACAGGTAGAGAGGCTTTGGGCTATGGATACGGTTTATCGATATGGGGAGCAACGGATATCATCTTCATGTCTCTTCTTTTATCCCTAAATTTCGTAAACAAAACAGTATTCGCATCTTTCGTGCTTTCAGTGATCATGGCAGTTTTACTTTCTCCATTGATCCTGAGGTTGATACTTGCAACGCGATACCACTACAAATTTTACGACTACCTTACGGATAAGCTATTCATAAACAATCTCAAAGCTGAAACAGACAAAAAAGCGATAGAATATCTATGCAAGGTAATCTCCGATAACTATAATCTCGACTACGAAACTATCAGAAATACAGTTTTAGAAAGGGAAGAATTGATGCCCACAGGCATAGAAAATGGTATAGCAATACCCCACGGCAGGGTGGATGGGTTAAAGAGACCATTGATTGCAATAGGTATCTCCGAAGAGGGGATAGATTTTGGAAGTAGAGACGGTAGTATGTCTCATCTGATATTTCTCATACTAATACCGAAAGATGATCCCCAAAGTCAGCTTGAAATACTTGCAGATATAGCAAAAACATTCAAATATTTCGAGCCAGCAAAGGTATTTGGTATTAAAAATCTCAATCAGTTCATCGCCTTTGTGAGAAATGAACTTCTCATCAAATAAAAAAAATATTTATTTTTTTTATTTATTTGTTATAATTGACACATGAAATCTATATACTTTAAAACTAAGAACTCTCAATTAATTAATGTCATAAACCTCTTCTGCCGTGAGGAGGGTTTCAATGGGTTTGATCTCTTGAAAGAGAAGATCGATATCAGTACGATCAACTACGGTCTTATTATCGCCGATAGTGAATTTGCCTCATATTTTGAACATTCCAAAGTCCCTTTGGCATTTGTAAACCAACCCACAGATTTCTCCTCACCACATTATGTAATTGATGAAAATGCTGGATTGATACATATAAAAATGCTTGTAGATTCAGCTTTTAACGGTGGAGCACTGGCAAATATTAGCAGCGCCTGCGACCTAAAAAAGATATCCTACCGCTACGAAATAGCAAACGATATATACTCCATTGATAAAATCGTCCACAACCTTACAAAAGATTTTGTTTATTTTTTCAAGCTTTCCGAATTACAAAAGATAAGAATAGGGATATCAGAGATGGTTACCAACGCCATCGAACATGGCAACTTAGAGATTACTGGGGAAGAGAAATTCCAGGCCACTGAGAATGATGAATATTATGATCTATTGGCAAAAAAATTGTCCGATAAAAAGCTCAGCAAAAGAAAAGTCGATGTAGTTGTAAATATTACAAAAAAACTATTAAAAGTAACGATAAAAGACAAAGGTAAAGGCTTCGACACCTCCAAAATCAAAAAAACACATTCCGAAGAGGACCTGTACAAACTTCACGGTAGAGGGATTTTAATAGCATCTATGTACTTCGATAAGATTACTTACAATCAGAAGGGGAATGTAGTTACACTGATAAAGAGGGTTTCATAAATGCTAAAGATCTTAGGGTGTAGAGGCACAATCCCCGTATCGGGGAAACATTTTACAAAATATGGTGGGAACACTTCATCCATCTATGTCCCCCTTGACAATGAATCTTGTGTAATTTTGGATTGCGGTACTGGTATTACGGCACTCAATAGCCCTGAATATAGCTCCATAAAGGTTTACAATATATTTTTCAGCCATCTCCATTGGGATCACATAATAGGATTACCTATTTTAAGGGCAATGTATAATCCCAAATCAACGATCAATATTTTTGTAGAAAAAAAAGATATTTTCGAAAACCCTTCCGATTTCCTTAAGGAGCTTTTTAGACCACCATTTTTCCCCGTATCCTACAACAATCTAAAAGCAGATATTAGCTTAAACTTTGTAGAGCAAAACAAATGCTACGATTTTGGAAATCTAAAAATTACTTCTATTAACGGAAATCATCCCGATGGTTCTCTTATCTATAAAATATCAAGAAATGGGTACTCTGCTATTTACGCCACAGACTACGAACATCTCGAAGAATCAGATAACTTACTTATAGATTTCGCCAAAGACTCCGATTATCTCCTATACGACACCACATACCTTCCCGATGACTATGAAGGCAGCTTCGATGGTACACCCAAGCAAGGGTGGGGTCATTCTACATATAAAGATGCAATAAGGATTGCGAAAGCAGCAAATGTGAAAAACATCATCCTATTCCATCACAACCCCGATTACACAGACACGATGCTCGACGAGATGTATGAACTTTCAAAGATGGAGTTTGAAAACACCATCTGTGCTTTCGATGGATTAACCCTCTATTAAATATCTCGATACAACCCTATCAATCTCTTTTAAAAATTCATTGACTATAAGGTGATTTTGTATATAATAAAGTATACTGTATACAAAATACTATTTTATTAGGTGAAATCGTGAGCAGTAATGTGTTGTTGGATAGCAAACCGCTCAGAGAACGGATTGCTGATAGAATTAGAGCGGATATTGTAAAAGGTGTTTTTGGTGATGGTGAAAGGCTTGTAGAACCAAAATTAGCAGAAATTTACGGCATCAGCAGAACACCGATAAGAGAAGCGTTAAGACAGCTTGAGAGTGAAGGATTCATAGAGATTGTCCCCAGAAAAGGGGCTGTTGTCAAAGAACTGACCATTAAAGATATAGACAATCTCTATGCCATAAAAGCAAACTTGGAAGGGTTAGCTGCAAGACAGGCTGTGGAGCATATCTCTTCAAAAGAGATAGAAAAGCTTGATAATGTTAACGAAAAATTTATCTCTTTATTCAAGGGGAGTGAAAATATTGTTGAAGAATACCTCAAGTACAACATCTCGTTTCATAATCTCTTTATCAAGTATTCAAACAACGATAAACTCATCGAGATTTTGGAAGGATTAAACAAGAACTTTCAGAGGTTTCGTAGCTTTCTCGTTTCAAAGGTTGACAGGGTAAAAGAAGCCTATCTGGAACATCGTCAAATCATAGATGCTTTCAGAAAGAGAGATCCAGAACTTGCAGAGAAGTCGGTGAGAAACCATATCGAGAGTGGTTGGCATTATCTAAGAAGTAAAATTCAGGGAGCTAAAAAATGAAGGATATCAATATCGACAATACACCACTATCCGAAAAGATAGCGGAAACTTTGAGAGATTACATAATGAAGGGTAGTTTAAAACCAGGTGAGAGGCTCACAGAGCCAAAACTATCGGCAATGTTGGGGATCAGTAGGACCCCTATCAGAGAAGCGCTTCGCCTCCTTGAAAATGAAGGGTTTATAGATATCTACCCCAGAAGGGGTGCAGTGGTATCTGATATTACCAGCAAGGATGTGGATGAAATATTCATCATCAAAACTAAATTGGAATCCTTAGCAGCAAGGCTGGCGGTGGAAAATTTAACCGAAGCCGATATCAAAAAGATGATGGATATAAATGAAAAGATGGTGAAGTACTCGGAATCAAAAAATGTGGTAAATCTGATCAAATTAAACGCAGACTTTCACAATATTTTCATAGAAAGAAGCAACAACACAAGGCTGATAAAATTTATAGAAAGCTTAAACAAACAGTTTAAACGGGTAACTGCATACTCTTTTACAGAGGCAGGAAGGATCAAAAAGGTCATAGAAGAACACAACAACATCATAGAAGCTTTCAGTAGCAGAGATGCCGACAAGGTAGAAGAGCTTGTAGATATCCATGTAAAAAACGGCTGGCAGTTTATCAGATCAAGAATGAACTATAAAACATCCAACTGATTATGATCACTGCAGGGATCGACATCGGAACTAATACAGTAAGAATGATCGTTGCCGATGTAAAAAATGGTAAAATTGTTCAGATAATTCATCAAAATAGGGCTGTCACAAGGCTGGGGGAAGGCTTTATAAAAACGGGTCTTCTCAGCGATGAAGCGATCAAAAGGACAGCGGATGCTGTTATAAAATTTCACTCTGAAGCACTCTCACACAAACCTGAAAGGGTAAAATGCTGTGCCACAAGTGCGGTAAGGGAAGCAAAGAATGGACAGGTTTTCATAGACCTTCTCAAAAAACATGGTATCACCATCGAGATAATAGATGGTGAGATGGAAGGGAAACTCACCTGTATGGGTGTTATGTCTGGTTTGAATGTGGAGAATGAACCATCATTGATAGTCGATATTGGAGGAGGATCCACAGAGCTTACTTATTGGGATGGAAAAGATGTCTCTTTTGCAAAAAGCTACAAATTGGGTGTTGTAAAGTTAGCAGATTTATACAATTTCAAAGATGTTTGCTCCGATGAATTGCTTTTAGAAGTAAAAAGGTATGTATCCGAATTTATCGCAGATTTCGATTTTTCTATACCTATAAAAAATATCATTGCAACTGCAGGCACCCCTACAACATTGGCTGCTATTGATATGCAGATGGAAGTTTACGACTATAGAAAAGTTAATGGGTATATTCTGTCAAAATCTACACTTGAAAAATTAATAAAACTCCTGTCTTCTAAAAGTTTCGAAGAAAGAAAACAGATAAAGGGGCTTGAGGCAGGTAGAGAGGACCTGATCATACCTGGATCGCTTATACTGGATGTCTTGCTTGAAAAGTTCAAAAAGAATTCATTTATCGTAAGTGATTTTGGTTTAAGAGAAGGGATCGCTATTGCAGCTTCACTTTAGCCTAATACTTACCCCTCTTTTGACAGGATTCGTCGGCTATTTCACAAACTATCTTGCCATTAAAATGCTGTTTAGACCCCACAAAAAGAGGTGGTATAGCTTCGGCTGGCAGGGGGTAATCCCAAGAAATAGGAATAAGTTGGCAAGGGAGATCGGCAGACTCGTTGGTAACGAGCTGATCCAGGAAGATGACATATTAAGATCTATAAAGAACGAACATTTTCAAGCAATCCTATCAGAATTCATAAGGAAGGAATTAAGAAGATTTTTCGTTTCATCTGAAGAGTTTTACTTGGGTGATCTTTTAAAGAGATTTGACCTAAATTTAAACGACATATTAGATACCATCTTTGATAAGCTCTTCAAAGATCCCCAACAAAAGATCGAACTTCAACGAGGTTTAGAACAACTCATCCAAACAATTGCTAAAGAACTCTCAGACAAGAGATTAAAGGATATCGAATTAAACTTTGGAAGCATCTTTGAGAAAATTAGCAATAATCTTATCAAAAATGGTGATTGGCAAAAAGGTATCGTAAATAATTTAAGAGAGAGATTGTACGATGGGCTTTATTCTGGAAAAAGTATAGCAGATATTCTCCCCCAATCTGCAAAGGACAAAATATTCGAAATATCACCTATAATTGCAGAAAAGCTTATACATTTCCTTAGACAACTCCTCAATGACCCCATCATAAAAATAAAGATAACCCGAAAGATCATCGACTGGAAAAATAGTTATTTTGGAAACTCATTTTTTGATCAACTAAAATTGGGGGTATTGAATGTTTTCCTCAGCGAAGAGAAGATCTCAGAGCTTGTGGAGAATGAACTACCAAAAGTTCTCAACGCAATAATCGAAGATAAGGCTATGTTTGACAATGTGAAAAATGGATTATCCGAACAGATCAATACATTGATAAATAAGCCACTTTACTACTATGTAGAATTTTTCGGAATAAATAATGTTCACACTCTGATTAATAAACTTATGTTCGATCTTGAAGCGTACCTCAGAGGTGAAAACTTTTCCAAATTTATTATCGACTTCTTATCAAACTCATTGGAAAAATATAAAGATCAACCTCTAAAAGAGATCTCATCCAACATAGGCCTCGATATACACAATTTTCTCAAAAATATAATAAACTTGGAGATGATATACAACAAAAAAAGTCATATAATAGAGATTCTTGCCAACGCAGTTGCCAAATTTAGTATCTCATCGGTATTTAGAGATATCAAAGAGGAAACCTACGAAAAGATAGCAGATAAGATAAAAGAAGAGATAAACCTCTTATTGGACAGAAATATCCCAGAGATAGTAAGAAATCTCAACATTCCAGGGATAGTGGAGCAGAGGATAAACTCCCTCAATCTCTATCAGGTAGAGGGGCTTCTTTTCTCCTTTATGGCGGATCAATTCCAGTGGATCAACATTTTGGGCTTTATTTTAGGTTTCATTTTTGGTATGATACAATCGATATTTATATTTTTTTATGGAGGCTAAGATGAAAAAAGTATTTTTAATATTATTTATCGCTACTTTATTATTCGCCTGTGGGGGAAAAAAGGATGTTTCAATCTCTATCCCTCAAAAGATGGATGAAAAGCAAGCGTTATCGGTTCTGGAGAAATTTATGTCCAAGCAGTTTGATGAAAAGGGTTACTACTACTATAAAACAATCCCCAACACAAAACAGGGTAGGATCGTATTTTCCTGGAAAAATGACAATTTGAATAAATACTTCATAAGGTATTTCATCGTAAGCGGTAAAGAAAGGTATGTGGAACTGATAGACAAAGGTGATGGCTATCAGGTATCGATAAAAAAAGCCTCCGTCGTTGCAAATTGCTACGGGTACACCCACAAACTACCAAATGTCTTTGAAAGGGATATGAGGATAAACTTTGAAATGTTCTCCCAAAATGACTGTAAAAGTGCCATCAGGTTTGTGATAAAGGATAGAAAAGAAGCCGAAGAGATTGCCGCTGCCCTTACCACATTACTCACTGCTACAAGTATCGATGAAGAGGCTGATGTTGTTGAGGAAAAATCCACCACAAAGCCAACCAAAGAACAAAAAGAGCAGAAGGATAACAAATGCTCAGTGGATAAGATATTAAAGATGAAAGAGATTGGGCTAACCAATGAAGAAATAAAGAAGATCTGTGAATAGGTGTATCAGATGGCTGTATGGGATCTGAAGGGTAAAAAAGAGGATTTTGAAAAACTGATACAGGATTCAAAAAACGAGATAGAAGTTTTGTTGACTTCTGGTATTACATACGAGACTTTCCTGGTACCCTATCAATCGATAATCGCTAAGATCAACGAAGAATTTACCCCCATAAGCCATCTAAACTCTGTGAACAACAGCGAAGAAACTCAAGAGATATTCAATCACTGCGTAGAGATCCTGACAAATTTCTTCACAGATCTCAATCAATCAAAACCCCTATATGAAAAGATAAAAAACATACAGGATAAAAACAACGACCCTTCAAAATCGAGACTCTACGAAAACCTTATAAGAGAATTCGAATTAGAAGGTGTCCATTTGCCAGAAGATAAAAGGGATCGAATAAAAGAGATAAACCTTAGTTTGAGTAAGTTATCCACAGACTTCTTTCAAAATATCTTGAATGATACGAGAAAATTTGAATTAAAAATCAAAGATAAAAACCTCTTAGGCGATATGCCCGAAGAGGATCTAAAAACATACTACCGCGATGGCGAATACTG
>FMSI01058219.1_pt1 | contig 14946 bp, 11 predicted proteins | sample 1504471 | NCBI WGS metagenome assembly FMSI01 (sample SAMEA4475357, study PRJEB15587) | soil metagenome | biome: Soil; feature: Field | place: India | collected 2015-03-11 | depth 0 m
ACTTTTCACTCTGACAAAAAAACCGAGCTATCGGCGCTCAAAGCGGCTTTTCAGTCGCGAATTAGACCCACTGCTTGAGTATGTATTAAGTCCTTTTATCTATAGTTTTACCAGCTTTACAGGTTGCACAAAACTATTTATCCTCAACACAACAAAATAGACAGCACCATTATCCAGTCCTTCTGGTAATCCGTATCGGTAATACCCAGGAGCAAGGTTGACATCGTCAACAATAGTTGCAACTGTCCTGCCAGTTACATCAATGATTGAGAGCGTTGTAGTGGTCTGTTTTTCAATATTTAAACTGACAATTGCATTCTCTCTAAAGGGATTGGGAAAGATACTCAAACTGCTTTTTGGTACTGTCATTTTTTTGCTTTCTTCAACATTGGCGAGTCCGATATCAACTTTGTAAATACGATTATATGTACCACCTGTTGTCGTCCATAAATATCCTCCCCCAAAATCAACTCCCTGTTGAAAATTCCAGCCCGGGACATAACCCGGTGCATTATACCAGTTGAGAATCGCACCGCTAATTGTATCAATTTCGTAGATACGTCCATAGCCCTGGTGTCCGACCCATAAATGCCCATCTGCGAAACCCAATCCGCGTGGGTCTGATGGGTATGGAGCGTTAAAAGGAATCGAACGAATAGTATCGCCAGTAGTGGTCATCTTATAGATACGCCCGCCCTCTTCTCCCACCCAGAGATATGCACCGTCCCATGCTAAGCCATGGGCGTGCCCTGCAAACGGAGGATCATAAGAAGCCATCAGTGCAAAAGTTGCGGTATCATATTTGTATATGGAATTAGTCTGCCAGTGTGATACCCAAAGATATGTGCCATCAAAAGCCATATCCCTGTTGCCGTAAGTCGGATAGAAAATATTCACAACCTGATAAGTTTGCGGATTTATACGCGCAATTCTTGGTGACCAGGCGTAATTGTTCCAGATATATTGGCCATCAAATGCAAGTCCCATTGAATAATCACAAAATCCGGGATTAAAAGAATCAACAACAACGAATTGTCTGTCCTGATTTTCAGTTATGAAATTATTCTCTGACCCAATCATCACACCATCGCGAAAAAAATCCTGTCCTGCAAAAGCCAAACAGGTCACCAACAAAAACAAACCAAAAGATTTTTTCATAGTATCCCCCTTTATTGATATATTATAGCGGTAATCGGATTCAGGTCAAGGACATTGATTTTAATCTCTCTTTTTCTTTATCTCCCCTTTAGCATAATCAAAAAAGATTGGAATTTTTGAAAGCACGATTCTAACGATACTCTGCCCCGGAAATCTGACGCCCTCAAGAATTTAAACACTTACTGCATTGCCTGTAGTTGATACAAATGATAATACACGCCCTTCTTTGCGAGCAATTCCTGATGGGTTCCGACCTCTTTTATTTCGCCTTTATGTAATACATAAATCCTATCTACATCTTTTATTGTGCTCAAACGATGGGCAATGATTATTGCGGTTCTGCCCGTAATCAATTTTTTCAACCCATCCTGGATATATTGTTCGGTCTCTGCATCAATGCTTGCAGTTGCTTCATCTAAAATCAAAATCTTTGGATTGAATGCCAGAACCCTTGCGAAAGAGAGGAGTTGTCGCTCACCTGTAGAAAGTGTCACGCCCCGCTCCATTACAACTTCATCATATTTGTGGGGAAAGCGGTCAATGAATTTGTCAGCATTGATATATGCAGCAATCTCTTTTACACGGTCGTCTTCAATCGGCAGATTCAATCTGATATTTGATTTTATATCGCCTGAAAACAAAAATACATCCTGCATTACAACTCCAATCTTTGACCTCAATAATTCAAGCTGTACTTCTCTTATGTCATTCCCGTCAATCAATATCTTGCCTTTTTGAATATCATAGAGTCTTGAAATCAAACTGATGATTGATGTCTTACCTGCACCAGTTGGACCGACAAATGCCACCTTCTCTCCTGGTTTAATCTTAAAACTCACATCCTTCAACACCCATTCCTTTTCATCATAACTAAACCAGACATTCTGAAATTCAATCTCACCTTTGACTTCGGACAATACCTTTGCATCCTGCCGCGAAGTTATCCTTACTTCCTCATCAAGCAACTGGAATATCCTCTCACTTGAAGCCATTGCTGATTGTAGAATTGTATAGGATTCTGTAAGTTCCCTTATCGGTCTGAAGAACATTTCTACATAGGTCAAAAAAGCAACAAGGATTCCCAAAGAAAGATTTCCTGTTATCACACGACCACCACCATAATACAGAACGAGTCCAATACCGAGCGAACTGATGACCTCAATCAAAGGTCTGAAGAATGACATCAGAGTCACTTCTTTCAGGTTCGCCGAGAGATAATCTCTATTAATCACATCAAACTTTTGCTGACTTTCTTTCTCTTTAGCAAAGACCTTTATCACCCTCATTCCGGAAATATTTTCCTGCAATGTAGCATTCAATCGCGCAAGTTTGCGTCGGACAAGACGATAAATATCCCTCGCCTTTATCCTAAAATACGATGTCAATACAACCACTAATGGAACAACAATAAATGTTATCAGGGCAAGACGGAGATTTATCCAGAGCATTATTATGACAATACCGATTAATAGTAAAATATCCCTCACCAGTGTAGTGAATACGCTTGATAATGCCTCATTTATTGCCTCAACATCATTTGTAGCACGGGTTACAAGCCTGCCCACGGGATTATGGTCAAAGAATGCAAGGTCTAAATCCTGGAGTTTCTGGAATATCCTCATTCTCAACGAATGCATAAACAACTGTCCAGCATATTGCATAAGATAAAGGTGAATAAAATTGACCACCACACCAATAAATATTATACAGAGGAAGATGATTGCCATGCGCAAGGTGCCGTTCAAATCATTCTTTCTTATTTTCAACAATTCCGAGGTCCCGATTCTTGTCAATTTGTCATAAGGTGCAATTATAAGATTATCATACTGCTCAAAGACCGCTGAATTTTTTTCTATCAAAACCTGTGCTTCTTTATCAATCTCATTTTTATAAATATAAAAATATCTTTCTTTTGATAATAAATTTTCTTTTTGCCAGCGGTGAACAGTATCGGGTGAGACCTTTGAAAGTTGAGATTGTGTAATGAAATAAAAATTCTCAGAAATTCTCGGCAGTTTTTTGTCATATTCAACCTGAAGTTTATAGCCAGTCTTCGTTATATACCTGTCAATCGTGAATCTCATAATATTCGGAAAAATAAGTTCAACAAGGGCAGCAACAATCAAAAGAATAAAAGAAATTATCAGATATTTGAGATATGGTTTAAGCAAACCAAATAATCGGGCAATTATCTTTCGGTCAAATACCCTGCCCAGTTCTTTTTCTTCAGTATGAAATTCGTGCAACATTATATCTTCTCCAGTTTCATCTCAAGTTGCTGGGTTCTGTAGATATTGTAGTACAACCCGCGTTGTTTTATCAATTCCTGGTGCGTTCCTTTTTCCACAATCCTTCCCTCATCAAGAACAATTACCATCTTTGCTTCTTTAATGGCAAAAAGGCGATGAGATATGATTATCGCCGTGCGATTTGCCATCTCAGATCTTAAATTCTTAACAATTTTTTGTTCAGTATGGGCGTCTACTGCTGAGAAGGCATCATCAAGAATCAAAATTGGCCTTTTCAAAATCAATGCCCGGGCAAGGGCAAGCCTCTGTTTTTGTCCACCGCTCAAAGTTATTCCCCTCTCCCCTACAATCGTATCAAAACCCTTGGGGAACGCCATAATCTCATCATAGATTTCAGCAATCTTTGCGACCTTTTCTACTTCACTCATATCTGCTTTCTGATTTCCAAAAAGGATATTATCTTTAATTGGTTCAGAAAATAAAAATGTATCCTGTGGAACAAATGCGATATTCTTCCGCAATTCCTCAATTTTATAATCTTTTATATCAATACCATTAAGCAATATCACACCACTCTGGGGTTCATAGAGTCTCAGCAGTAAATGGACAAGACTTGATTTACCCGAACCAATCGGACCGGTGACCCCAACAAAAGAACCGGTTTCTATCTCAAGTTCAACTTCCTTAAGTGCGGGTTTTTCTTTTCCCTGGTATATTAAACTCACACTTTTAAATTCAATCTTCGCCCCTATTTCAGGAACTGTTTTATCCCCGCTCTTTATTGTTGGTGTTGTTCTGAAAATGCGATTCAAACGTCCCTGGGATGCAGCACCACGCTGAAACATATTTATTGCCCTGCCTATAGCCATCATTGGCCAGACCATCATTTGGAGATAGACCATAAATGCAACAAATGAACCTACTGATATTGCTCCGATAATGACATAACTACCACCCAAGCCCAACACAATCACTTCACCAATACCTGCAAGACCCATAATGATTGGAAAGAAGAGGGCAAGGATTTTCCACAATTTCATATTTTTATCCACATAATCCTGGCTTGCGCCGCTGAATTTTTCTGTTTCTGCATCTTCCTGGACGAACAATTTAACAACCCTTATCCCTGAAAGATTTTCCCTTACCCTTTCCGTAAGGTCAGAAAATGATTCCTGAACTTTTTCAAACAATCTATGTATGAAGCGGCCAAAATATGTAGAAAAGAATGTAATCAACGGAAAAGGCAGTAAGGCGTAGAATGTCAGACGTGGGCTAATCAAAATCATCATTACGAGAGATGAAATACCCAATGCAAATATATCAACGAGAATAACAAGTCCGAATCCAATGGACATACGGACGGCGTTTATATCATTTACTGCGTGCGCCATCAAATCACCTGTCTTGTGTGTGTCATAAAAGCTCACATCAAGCGTAGTCAAATGATTATAAAAGTCTTCTCTTAATTCTTTTTCTATCCGGCGTGCCGAACCAATAAGTAAATAACGCCACCAGAATCTACCAAAGGCAATGCCCACAGCAATAATCATTATCAAGAGAAAATAATAACCAAGCAGACCCGGGGTTGCCCTTCCCTGGGCAAGGGTATCAATTGCAAATTTTAAAACCTGGGGAATGAATAGTTGTAATAAATCAATTATAACAAGAGCTACGATTCCCCCAAATATCTGCCAGAAATATTTTTTGAAATATTTTCTTAAAGCAAGTAATTCACGCATAATAAACTATTTTTTTATTGCCCTGGGGCCACCATATATTCCCATATCTGAACGCGAACCATCTAAATCAATAATCAGACTATCACCAGCATCAATGCAAGGTGAGTTTTTCTTCAAAGTAAAACTTTCACCTTCAAATTTCGGGTCAACCGAGATATTGCCATTAAAACCGGTCTGGTCTTTTATTCCATGATAATTGCCTGATTTGTTTGCCCAGAAGTTATTGAACTGAATTGGGAATCTTTCTGATCTTCCATTCATCCATACACCTACACACGGACAGACCCATTCTTCTTTCCAACCGTTCTCAACAACAATATTGTTTTCAAAGATACCACTTGCATTTGAATCCCATACTGCAAAACCACAATTTCCATTGTGATATATAACATTGTTTATAACCTTCATAGATGAACTGCCTGTTGCAATTATCCCCCAGCCTAAATTATCAAATACTGCATTATTCATCACAACCGCACTTGAATTTCCAAAACAACCTATTCCTTTCCAGTATTCAGAAATAAAATTACGAAAAACAAACGCAGTAGCATCCCAGGTTACACCGATTCCTGCGCCCCTGCCTTTTTTAATAACATTATCAGCAATAACTGCACTTGCACCCCGATAAAGTGCAATCCCATCCCAGGTATTGTTATAAATATAACAATTACTGATATTTATTTCAGCCCCTTCCCTCCCAATTATACCACCAATACCAACAACCACGGTATCAATTCTATCAGTATTATTGATAACTGCCACATTGTAGATTGTAACGCGACTGTTCTTAACAACAACTCCTGCATCAGTCGCATTACCATCAGCACTCCTTTTTCCGCCGGTTATGGTAAGATTTGAGATATAAGCACCCTCACAATTCTCAAATAGCAGACCATAACCCGCATTGGTCACCAAAATCGTGCTGTCCCGGTTCTCACCGATTATAATCAGCGATTTATCTTTGATATGAAATCCAGTCGTGGTCTTGACTTCAGTCAACGGTTCTATACAATTCCCGCAAATTTGTTCTATATATGGCTCAACCCGGGCATAATAAATCCCTTTTTTAATAGAAATCGTATCCCTGTCATTTGCCCTGATAAAAATAGAATCAAGATTCATATCGGGGATAACAGTAATAAAATCACTCAATAAAATCAAAAGTATCAGCATATCTTCTATAGATTGACTATTATAATCAAATTTCAATCTTATGCAATATATCTATTGTATTCCTCTTGGCTATTTGAAAAGCGTTGCTAAAATACCGATATAATGGAAGAGTCTGATAAATAGTTTAATATAAGCAGGGTAGAGAGTAGGGAATCGGACCTAAATGCCCTACCGTATGCAGTATGAAAGCGAAAGAAGAATAAGTGACATATTATAATCAAAGATGTCTGATTTGCAATATTTAAGTGATTAAGAAACTGTTATATAAAAACTAACCTCTTGACACTTTTCAAGGAAGTTCTGACCTCAATCAGTTTGAATATGCGTGTATTACTTTTTTGTATCACTTAATGTGTTAAACACACTTATAATATTATTTGAAGAGACTCAGCGTGCGATATTCTTGACTTTTCTCTTTTTAAAGATAGAATTACTACATCAAGGAGGCTGAATGACAAATGTTACAAGACAATTTATAAAAGAGCAGGTTAAATATCTTAGGAAAACTATCGGTAAAGATACTGCAGTGTGTGCAACAAGTGGTGGTGTGGATTCAATGGTCTGTGCAACACTTGGGCACAGGGCATTAGGGAAAAGATTGATTGCGCTGTTCATTGATGATGGTCTTATGCGCAAGAACGAAGCGACACAGGTTACAACAATTCTGAAACAAAAAGGCATTAGAACAGTCGTGATTCATGCCGCCGATGATTTCTTTAGAGCCCTAAAAGGTAAAACAGACCCCGAAGATATGCGTAGGGCTTTTCGCGATGTATTTTACAAAACACTGGGTAATGCAGTCAAAAAATTCAAGGCAAAGTTTTTGATCCAGGGCACGATCGCCGCCGATATTAAAGAAACCAAAGGAAAAATCAAGTCTCAACATAACGTTCTTTCTCAGATCGGCATCAATCCTGCAAAATACGGTCTTTCAATCGTTGAACCACTGGTAAAACTATATAAACCCGATGTGAGGAAAGTTGGCAAAGCACTGGGATTACCTAAAGCAGTTTACGAAAGAATGCCATTTCCTGGTCCAGGTCTGGCAACAAGGGTGGTTGGTGAAATCACACCCCAAAGAGTAAGAATTGTGCGCAAGGCAACTGCTATTGTTGAAAAAGAAATAAAAAAATTGAAACCCTTCCAGGCATTTGCAGTATTGCTCAATGACCGCGCAACTGGTATTGTCAAAGGCAAAAGGGCATTTGGTAACATTATTGTAATCCGCAGTGTTGAATCAAAAAATGCACTGACCGCCACACCGACTAAGATTCCATACAACATTCTTGAAAAAATTCAGAAAAGAATCATTCGTGAAATCCCCGCCGTTACAAAAGTGCTATATGATATAACACCAAAGCCCCCAAGCACAATAGAATACATATAGAAAAATAGTTATAGTAATACGGTATTGCCACCTGAATCGGCAAGGGACAATATTATCATAAGTTCTTTTTCAACGTCAGGAGGAGATGATGAACTTAAGTAACAAATTTATGACTGTTATGGTTGTTTTTATCTCTTCTCTATCCGCTCAGTATTTTGCTGATTCAATCATTGCAGAGGCACCAAGGATTTTTATAGATTGTGTCACTCTTGATCTGGAGTTTGTCAAAAGAGAAATCCCTTATGTTAATTATGTTACTGAACGGAAAGCAGCAGATATTTATATATTAATTTCAACCCAACCTACTGCTGGAGAAGGAACAGAGTATAGTATATTCTTCATCGGTCAACAGAATTATTCAGGGATGTGTGATACATTAAAGTATATTGCGCTCAAGTCAGATTCTGATGACACAATCCGAAGAGAGATTGTAAAAAGACTAAAACTGGGTCTTGTCCGCTATCTTGCCCAAACGCCAATCGGAGAAAAATTACAGATAACAATTTCTGAAAAAAAGATTGCATTAAAACCAAAAGACCCTTGGCATAACTGGGTGTTCAGTATTAGTTTAAACGGTCATTTCAATGGACAGCAAAAATATAATTTCAATAATCTATATACCACATTTTCCGTAAACAAAATTTTGGAAGAATGGAAAATCCTGAATTATTTAAGTTATTATTACAGAAAAAATTATTACAAGGTGAACGATACCACAACAATTATAGACGAGTCAAAAAGTTATAATGGCTCAACAAGTCTTGTCATCAGTCTGGGAGAGCATTTTTCTGCAGGATATTATCTTTCGTTCTACTCCTCCACCTATGAAAATATTCTCATAAGCAGTGGAGTTGCACCTGCAATTGAGTATAACATCTACCCTTATCGAGAATCTTCAACAAGAAGATTAACAATCCTTTATGATATTGGTTATATCTATTATGAGTATTATGACACAACGATATTCAATAAACTACAGGAGAAGTTGTTTAAAGAATCTGCTTCAATTGAAACCAACATAATTCAAAAGTGGGGTTCAATCAATCTCCGACTCAAAGGTTCACATTATTTCCATGATTTCAGGAAAAATCGACTCACCCTATATACTGACATCTCACTGCCGATTGTTAAAGGCCTGTCATTCAAAGTCTATTCTTATGTCTCAATGATTCATGACCAGTTATCGTTGGCGAAAAAAGAACTAACTGAAGAAGAAATTATCCTCCAGAAAAGGCTCCTTGCGACACAATATTCATACTATTTGTCAATCGGTCTTTCTTATACCTTTGGTTCAATATACAGCAATATTGTGAATCCCAGATTCTGATTTATGATTTTCTAAATAATTGCCCTGCTTTCTCCGCGGAAGTCTTTATCCCTTTGATGATTGCCGAACTGAATCCTTCGTGTTCCATCTCATTTAAGCCTGCGATGGTGCAACCCCGGGGCGTGGTTACCTTATCCACTTCCTGTTCGGGATGAAGATTAAATTCAAGTAATAATTTCGCAGCACCGAGAGCGGTCTGCGCTGCCATATAAATCGCATCCTCAGGATGAAAACCAATCTCAATACCTCCCTGTGCCGACGCCCTTATCCCTCTCAAAAAGAATGCCACACCACAGGCACATAAGGCGGTTGCAGCAATCATGTCTGTCTCAGAGATTATCTTTGTTTTTCCCAAGCTGTCAAAGAGTTCCTTTATAAAATCTATATGCGGTTCTGCCTTTTTGTTGAAAGAAAGGCAGGTCATTGATTCCTGAATTGCAATTGCGGTATTGGGCATTGATCTGATTATCGGTATATCTTTGCCGATTTTCTCTTCAATCGCACTGATGGGAACTCCGGTTACTACTGAAATTAAAATGTGATGGTCGCACCGAAGAATAGACTTAATCTCAGTAAGCAGCTGTATGATTTCATCCGGACGAACGGTTAGAAAGAGATATCTTGCTGTTTTGACCGCCGCCCGATTATCCGTAGTAACATTAAAACCCATGTTTTGCAAATCACTCAAACCATTAATCCTGCGCCGCGTTATCAAAATCTGTTCTGGCTTGTATTTTTTGGATTTTACCAGACCTTTGGCGATTGCTGAACCAATATTCCCACCGCCAAGAATTGCTACATTTATATTTCTCATCGAATGCTCCTTTCGTTCCAATTATATTTATATTAATGATATTTTACAAGATAGCTGATTCTTAGTATAGATTATTTATACCCAATGTCATTGTGTATCGCATAAAATTAAAAGCAAACCCAGATTTTTTCCTGCGTTTTTTGTAGGAACCATCATCCGACAGCAATAAAAATGCAGAACGGGCTTCGGACTTGCAAAGCATTGTTCCTCGCAATGACAAAAAGTAAAAATAAAAAAACCCATTTGCAATAATGATTGAGAGTTATGTAAGTTTAGTTTACCCTGATAATTCAGTATGCATTGCAGTTCAAGATGTATCACACAATCTTTCTCAGCCTTTGTAAATTCTTGATTATGTATCTCCTCATCTGTGTGATTGACCGCCTTACATTCTTTAAACCCGTACTACCCTCAGAAATCTTCTCTCGCACTGAGGATTCCGGTTTCATTTTCTCAGTAATTATCTCGGGTGAAATTTTCATTTTAGAACTTATCAGGTGTATAAATTTCTGAATTTCACCATTGGATTCTCTTATAGATTCGGCGATAAAATTATAGATATTTCGGAACCGATAACCATTTTTTACAAAAAATTTACCGAGGTCAGTAGCACAGATGAAATCTGGATTTTTTTCCCAATACTCATTGGATTTGAATTTTGTATTAAACAAAACCATCCGCATAATCGTCAGGCAGTCAAGGGTTTCTATTATTTGCTTAAAGAATATTGATTTTAATTCTTGTAAATCCCGATTATATGATGATGTTATGCCCTTAATAATCGCAAGCGCACCTACCAGATTTCCAATCGCCTTTGCCGATTTTGCCCGCAATAACTCACATACATCAGGGTTTCTCTTCTGGGGCATTATGCTGGAACCGGTAACGACAGAATCACTGAACTCTACAATTTTGAACTCATTAGTGTTGAAAATGATCAAATCCGTAACCAGATTTGAAATGTGCAGCATTAACTTTGTAATATAATACAAGAAGTCAAGTAAGAAATCCCGGTCTGATACGCCATCAAGGGCATTCGCGCATATCTCATTGAAACCAAGCCTTTTTGCGAGAAATCTTCTATCTATCTGGATTGATGTTCCAGCAAACGCACAACTCCCAAGAGGTGATACATTAATCCATCTGTTGAATAGCGTTAGTTGTTCAAAATCGCGCTGGAATTTATAGAAATAAGAAGCAAAATAGAAAGAAACGAGCATCGGTTGTGCCTGCTGGAGATGGGTGTAGCCCGGGATGATTACATCTCTATATTTCAGTGCCTGATTTATGATTACCTTTTGCAATTCCAAGATTCCTTTTAATATCTTTTTGACAGTGTCCCGACAATAAATCCGCAATTCAGTCGCAACCAGATCATTCCTACTCCGTGCAGTATGTAGTTTTTCCGCAACCAAACCAATTTCTTTTTTTAATTGAAATTCCACATTCATATGAACATCTTCTAATTTGGGGGATAATCTGAATTGCCCTTTTTTAAAATCATTCAATATCTTATTAAGTCCAGTCTTTATCTTCAAGAATTCAGACGCTGAGATAATCTTTTGCTTACGCAACATCTCGGCATGGGTCAAAGAACAGATTATATCATACTCAACAAGATTTTGGTCATCTATGGCTGAGTCACAAAAAAGCAGAACCTGACGGTCTATTTTCCTTTTAACCCTTTTCTGCCAAAGGGGTTTTTTATCTATATTAAGCACTCTTGATTTTCGCATATTTATTCGCTGCCTCGGCGCAGGCGGATTCAAAGATATCAAATCCTTTTTCAAGAATCTTCATCGGAATATTAAAGGCAGGAACGAATCGGATTGATGAGAATCCGCAGGGCATAAGGATTAGCCCTTTCTGAAAGGAGTGTTCGGTGATATGGTCAGCAAGTTCTGAATTCGGTTTTTTTGTAAATGGGTCGGTAATAAATTCACAAGCAACAAACATTCCCCGGCCCCGAACATCTCCAATGAATTCATATTTTGATTTCATTTCCTCGAGCCTTTTCTTCATATATTTTCCTTTCTCGTTTACGGAATCAATCAAACCTTCTTCTTTTATCACATCAAGCGTTGCCAGTGCTGAAGCACAGCAAACCGGATTGCCACCAAAGGTATTGGAATGCGCACCCTTGATTTTGAAATCGAATTTTGCATCATATATTGCGGCCCCGATTGGCAGTCCTGACGCCAGACCTTTTGCAACAGTGATAATATCCGGGATAACATCTGTATACTCTATCGCAAACATCTTTCCTGTTCTTCCCAGCCCGGTCTGGACCTCATCATCGATCAGAAGAATCCCGTATTTTGTGGCAATCTTTTTTAACTCCTGGATAAATTCATCCGGAGGTACAATATATCCACCTTCACCCTGAATCGGTTCTAAAAGTATTCCCGCAATCTCTTCGGCTGACACGAGTTGTTTGAAGTATATTTCTTCAATTATCTTTGCACACCAGATATCACACTTGGGGTATTCTTCATGATATGCACACCGAAAGCAATAGGCATAAGGCAACTGCCATACCCCGGGCATCATCGGAAAATATCTTTCGCGTTGAACAACCTTACAGCCCATAAATGCATTTGCACCCATTGTTCGGCCATGGAATCCGCCGATAAAGCCAATAAATTGATTCCGTTTCGTTGACCATTTGCTAATCTTTATCGCCGCCTCAACCGATTCCGCACCTGAATTGGCAAAAAAGACCTTCTTGGCAAATTTCCCCGGTGTAATCTCAGTCAATCGCTTTGCAAGATTTGCCTGAACTTCATACGAAAAATCGGTTCCTGCAAAATAAATAAAATCTTTAATTTGATTTTTGATTGCTTTCAGGACTTTCGGATGTCCGATTCCAATGTTTGTCACACAGACCCCGGTAGTAAAATCAATAAATTTATTACCATCAACATCCTCAACCACTGAACCTTTACCTTTTTTTATAGCAAGGGGAAGATGCTTGGTCGTAGTAGCAAGATATTTCTCTTCCATTTCAATAATCTTGCCACTATTTTTTCCCGGAACCTTATGGTTTATCTCGGGAATTTGTGATTTTTTCTTGTCACCTATCATTTTTTATCTCCTTATAATATTGGCGATTGAACCATGATTTTTTCAGACTCTGAAAAAACTTTATGTTCAGCAGAAACCTTTGCATAAACCTTCAGGGGCAATGACCATATTTCGATAAATCCCTTTGAATGGGTCTGGTCAAATTCATCAATCCCTTCGTAAGTTGCAAGATTTTTTAAATAGAGTCCTTTCTCTGATGAACGAGCTACAACCGTTGCAGAACCTTTGTATAATTTAAGTTTTACAACTCCTGAAACATTTTTCTGGGTCTCTTCAATGAAGGCGGAAATTGCCTCACGTAAAGGACTGAACCAAAGACCATTATAGACGAGTTCTGAAAAAAGATTCTCAAGCACTGGCTTGAAGTGTAGAACATCCCTGGTCAAAACCAGCTTTTCAAGGTCCTGATGTGCCTTAATGAGAATTATTGCGGCAGGTGCTTCATAGACCTCACGGGATTTTATTCCGACAAGCCTTGATTCAATATGGTCAATCCTGCCTATGCCATGTTTTCCGCCAATTTCATTCAACGCTATTATCAGATTCAATGGGTTCATCACGACACCATTTAAAGAAACCGGCACACCCTGTTTAAATTCAATCTCAATATATTCGGGCTCGTCAGGTGCATTTTCAGATGATTTTGTCCACAAAAATGCATCTTCGGGTGGTTCTTGTGTCTCATCTTCAATCGGTCCGCATTCAATGCTCCTTCCCCAGAGATTCTCATCAATAGAATATACTGATTTCTTCTCTTCTACGGGAATATTATGTTTCTTTGCATATTCTATTTCATAATCCCGCTTGAGATTGAATTCACGCATCGGCGCGATTACCTGCAAATCAGGATTCAATGCTGCAGCCCCGCATTCAAAACGCACCTGGTCATTACCTTTTCCCGTGCACCCATGTGCAATATATTCCGCACCTATCTTCTCAGCAATCTTAACCAGATATTTAACAATCAATGGTCGGGCAAGGGCGGTGGCGAGTGGATACGCATTTTCATACAAGGCGTTCGCCTTGAGTGCTGGGATTACATAATCCTGCACGAATTCTTCTTTAGCATCGTAAATGAATGATTGAACCGCACCAATCATCAAGGCTTTATCCCTTATCCCTTGCATATCCTCATTCTGACCAACATCAATTGTAAGGGTAGCAACCTGTGCCTGATAGTTCTCTTCTATCATCTTGATTGCCACCGTCGTATCAAGACCGCCTGAATAGGCGAGTAAAACCTTTTTCATTATGCCTCCTTCCTGCATAATTATTCATAAATTATGAATAATTATATTTAAAAATAAAGAATTGTCAAGGGGGAATTAAATGCCTGAATAACTAAAGGCTAAAATTTAGAAAAATAACATTTATGCAAATTTGGTAATTCAAGCAGGATGGTTGACTGACATTGAAAAGACAACTGACAAAATTTTTTGCGATGTTGGTGTCTATTAAAATCAGCTAATTATGTCTTCGGTCTGATTAACAAATCCTGAAATCTCCTTTTTACCTTTTTAGTATTGTCTGCATTATCAACGACGACAAGTATTGTGTCGTCACCGGCAACGGTTCCTAAAATATGCTCCATTTCAGCAAGATCAATGACCCGTGCCACACCCTGAGCTTCACCGGGTGGGGTTTTAATCAAAATCAAATTTCCAGTTTCTTTTATATCCCTTACAAAATTCAAAAATTTATTTTTCAATTCCTTCTCTGATGAGCTCACCTCATCAGCAATTTTATAAACATAATCACCAAGCCCTTTGGAAACTTTTATAACACCAATCTCGCGCAAATCTCTTGAAAGCGTTGCCTGGGTAACCAAGATATTGCGTTTCTTAAGTTCTACGACAAGTTGCTCCTGTGTGGAAATTTCATTTGATTCAATTACTTCGCGTATCTTTTGCTGACGAATTTTTTTTATTTTATACTTCAATTGTCTCATAGTTAATTATACAAATAAAAAATAAAAAGTCAACCATTCGATTTAAATCAAAAATAATCTTATCCAC
>FMSI01006992.1_pt1 | contig 14919 bp, 11 predicted proteins | sample 1504471 | NCBI WGS metagenome assembly FMSI01 (sample SAMEA4475357, study PRJEB15587) | soil metagenome | biome: Soil; feature: Field | place: India | collected 2015-03-11 | depth 0 m
CGGCATGGCGACCAACATCCCGCCGCACAACCTCAAGGAACTGGCCTCGGCGATTATCTACCTCATCAACAACTACGACACGATTGACGACATCCCTGCCGAGCATCTGATGAAATTCATCCCAGGCCCTGATTTCCCCACCGGCGGCGTCATCGTCGGGACGGAGGGCATCGAGGCCGCCTATGGATCCGGCAAGGGGCGCATCGTCCTGCGCGGCAAGGCGCACATCGAGGAGGCGTCCGGCAGCCGCTGCCGCATCGTCATCACCGAGATTCCGTATCAGGTCAACAAAGCCGCCCTCATCGAGCGCATTGCCGAGCTGGCGCGCGAGGGGAAACTGGACGCCATCGCCGATCTGCGCGACGAATCCGACCGGCGCGGCATGAGCATCGTTATCGAACTGAAGCGCGGCGCACAGCCAAAGAAAGTCCTCAACCAGTTGTACAAGTACACGCCGCTCCAGACCACCTTCGGCGTGCAGATGTTGGCGCTGGTGGACGGCGAGCCGCGCCTGCTCTCGCTCAAAAAGGCGCTGCAACTCTTCATCGAACACCGCCAAACCGTCCTGACCCGCCGCAGCCGCTGCGAACTGGAAAAGGCCCTCCAACGCGCCCATATCCTGGAAGGGTTGGCCATCGCGCTCGACAACCTGGACGCGGCGATCCAAACCATCCGCCAGGCGCCCGACGCCGAAGCCGCCAAAGAACGGCTCATGCAACGCTTCCAACTGAGCGAACTTCAGGCGCAGGCCATTCTCGATATGCCGCTGCGCCGCCTGGCCGCGCTGGAAAGCCGGAAAATCCTGGACGAATACGCACAGATCAAGGAACGCATTGCCTATCTACAAGACCTGCTCGCCGATCCCAAGAAAATCCTGGCGCTGATTCAGGATGATATGCACGAGCTCATGGAGAAATATGGCGACGAACGACGCACCCACATCGCCGCCGAGGCCGTCGAGAACCTGAGCGAGGCCGATCTAACGCCTGACGAAGCTGTGCTCATCTCACTGACCGAGCGAGGGTACATCAAGCGCGTGGCGGTCGCTTCCTTCCGTCCGCAGGCCGCAGGCGGGAAAGGCGTGACCGGACACGCGACGAAAGAAGAGGACGCGATCATTGCCCTCATCCCAGCCCGCTCGCTGGATACTGTGCTCTTCTTCTCCAACCGCGGCAAGGTCTATGCAGAAAAGGTGTATCAGATTCCAGACGCGGAGCGCAACGCCAAAGGTATCCCGCTGGTGAACATGCTCGCTCTCGCAGCCGGCGAGGAAATTCACGCCGCGGCGACCGTGCCGGACTTCGCTGCCGCTGAGTATGTGGTTATGGCTACGCGCAAGGGGAAGGTCAAGCGCATGGCCTTGAGCGAGATCGCATCCGTGCGTCCCTCCGGCGTCACCGCCATCCACCTGGACGAAGGCGATGAACTCGGCTGGGCACGCTTAACGCGCGGGCATGACGAAATCATCCTGGTCACCGAACAAGGGCAAGCGTTGCGCTTCGCCGAAGACGAAATCCGGCCGACCGGCCGCGCTGCATGCGGAGTGGCCGGCATTCGGTTGGCGACAGGCGATCAGGTCGCCGGGATGGATATTGTGGAGCCGAATGGCCATCTCCTCCTGATCACCGAACAGGGTTACGGCAAACGCACCCCCCTGGACGAATATCCACCCAAAGGACGCGCTACAGGAGGAGTCCAGACAATTGCCAAAGATGCCATTGTCAAGATCGGACGGCTGGTCGCCGCGCGCGTTGTCCAGGAAACCGACGATTTGACGTTTATTTCCGCGAATGGCATGGTCTTGCGCACCAAAGTGCGCGAGGTCAAGATCGCCGGCCGGGCCACGCGTGGCGTTCGATTGATGGAATTGAAACCCGGCGACCGTGTTGCGGCGATAGCCCGTCTGGCAGAAACCGAACTGCAGCGCACCGGCGCCCCTGGCGAGGACGCGCCGGATTCCGCCCCCAACCAGCAACTCGAACTTGCCATCGGGTAAAGGAGGGCACCTATGCGGCTGGAAGACATGAACTGGATGGATGTAGAATCTTACTTACAGCAAGACGATCGCTTGATGCTCGTCATCGGCGCCTGTGAACAACACGGCTATCTAAGTCTGCTGACCGATGTTCGCATTCCGCTGGCGCTGGCCGACGCTGCTTCCCGGCGCACCGGCATACCGGTCGCTCCGCCGCTGAACTTCGGCGCCAGTTCCTATTTTCTCGATTACCCAGGCACGCTTAGTTTGCGGCTCTCCACCCTGCTCGATGTTGTGGAAGACCTGACGCGCTCGCTCTATCGCCAGGGCTTTCGGCGCATACTCGTTCTCAACGGGCACGGGGGCAACAGCGGCGCAAAAACCCGCTTGCGCGAACTGGCGAACGAGCTGGCCGACTTAACTATGCGATGGTACGACTGGTGGCTTTCACACAGCGTCGAGGCGGTGGCCATGCGCTACGAGCTCAAGCCAGCGCACGCCAACTGGATCGAGGCTTTCCCTTTCACGCGCGTTGCGGAACTCCCGACGGAAATGAAAATACCTCCGCCAGTCCCCTCGGAAATCTTAAACGCGCGTCAGGCGCGGCAAATTTACGGCGATGGCTCCTTCGGCGGAGCATACTCTGCCCCCGAAGGCGCGTTGCAGGAAATCTTCGATGCTGCCCTTCAAGACGTATTGACGTTACTAGAATTCAATACCCCAACACCGGCGAGGTGAAACCATGTCTGAACTTCGTTCCGTCCCTGTTGTTCTGCTCGGCCTGGGCAATGTGGGAAGCGCCTTGTTGCGTCAGATTCTGGAAACACGACGAGAGATAGCGCAACGCCGCGGCTTGCGCTTGACACCCATCGCCTTAGCAGATATCAGTGGTTTGATCTATGACTTGCAGGGTCTTCCCGAAGAGACGCTCCTGAAGGCCCTACAAACTGTGTGCAACGGTTATCCCCTCGAGGCCATGGGAGAAGTGCACCCCCTCGAACACGTAGCAGCACTGTTACAGCCGGGTGTGATTCTTGCCGACGTGACTGCTTCACCCAAGACGGCGCCCACATTGCGCTCCGCCCTGGAGGCCGAATGCGGTGTGGCGCTGGCAAACAAGATTCCGCTGGCCGCACCCTGGCGCGAGGCGCGCGCGTTCTTTGAGTATCCACATCTGCGCTACGAAGTCACAGTAGGAGCAGGGCTGCCGGTCATCGCCACACTGCACTATCTGCTCAATACCGGCGACCGGGTTCTCGACATCGAGGGTTGTCTGAGCGGGACGCTGGGGTATCTGTGCGCCGAGCTAGAACGCGGTGTGCCGTACTCCGTGGCGGTGGCACAAGCGCGCGCGCTTGGCTACACCGAACCCAATCCACGCGATGATTTGAGCGGGAAAGACGTCGCGCGCAAGGCGCTCATCCTGGCGCGCACCGCCGGCTGGCCGTTGGAGGAGCATGATCTGGCCGTAGAACCACTTTATCCGACAAGCTTGAGTGAAGCGTCGGCGGATGAATTCATGGCTGCTTTGCCCTCCCTCGACCAGGAGTACGCCACGCTCTTTGCCCAGGCTCGCGCCGAAGGCAAAACGCTACGTTATGTCGCCCGGATGGGACCGCAAGGTGGAAAAGTAGGATTGGCTGCCGTACCTCGCGAGACGCCCTTGGGCGCACTGCGAGGCCCGGCTAACTTCATTGCCATACGTACTACGCGCTATGAGGAAACGCCGCTGGCGATCTCTGGACCAGGCGCCGGCCGTGAGGTCACCGCCGCCGGCTTGCTTTGGGATATGCTCGAGTTGGCAAAAGGAGGGCGATAGAGAAGAACTATCTACCGCCGGGCACCTTTTTGGGTTATTCCGTCTCACAACCCGAAGGGATTAAACCACAAACGATGAATAGATAAAAAACTTTTGAGACAGGATAACAGGCCATACTCCCTGCGCCTTTCTATTTATTCTTTGCCTCCACTCACGGTCGTAATAGTCTCGTCCAGGCAAGATGCTCGGCTAGCGTGGAATAGCCCCAGCTTACCAAGGATGACCAAATTTGTCCGCTCCCCTTTCCCTCTTGCAGTTCCTCCCGCGTCTTTGGTGAGGTGATAGTAACACATGGGGAAAGCATCCAGCGCCCTGGAAAGCATAGTTGCGCAAGCACCTGCGCGAACTCGACAATGCGCCGACGGTCTACCGGACGTCTTCGCAGCCAGTAGAACAGGCTATGACGCCATTGGGGGGCAACAACGTGACTCACGATGCTGACAGCCACACGCAGTTCCGGCACAGCGCGCAGAAAAATTTCCACACTCTTGGACCACTTCCGAATCCCTTCCCCCGCATCTGGATAGACTGCCGGGTCCGGATCAATTTGTCCGCTGCCGAAAAGCAAGAGAGCCTTCCCTGCCTGTAAATGACAAATAGCACGTCGCACAGATAAGGCGCGATCAAGCCCTGTCTTGCTGATGAAGAAGAAATGCTCGCGGCTGAAAGGTAAAGAACGCAAGAAAGGGATGGCGCTAGCAATAAAGCACACATCGTCGCGCCACAGGCTGGATGCCAACACCAACGCGTCATACGTTCCTGGATGATTGGACACAACCAGGAGAGGTCCACGCGGAGGCCAGTCCGGAGCAAGACGGGCCATCACACGTTGACACCAGTGCTTCAGCGCCCACGCCGCCGCTTGCGAGAATCCTTTCTCCCTGACTAGGCGATCAAACGTCAATCCAATCCTGCTCAAACGGTGGAGTGGGGTCCAGAAGATGCATTCACAAAGGCGACGCAAGCTTTGCCTATCGGGAAGGCCCAAAGCGACTAAGATTTCCCGAACTAACATGTTTGCGAGAGCGCTTACCTCTGCCTCCATCGTTTGCCTCCTGGCTTTTAATCTTACCGCGTTTCTTACTTCCAAGCCCTCTCGCTTTTCTGCTTTTCTGGATGAAGAGCTTTCACCCGCACAACAGATACTAACGACAGATGCGAAAAGAAGAACGGAAATTACGCTTCGTAACAAGTCGAAAACCTTTCCCCATATCGAGCAGGTGGAGCAATGAAACCGGCTCAGGTGGAAGCAATCATGCGCGTGGTCTATGGAAATGAAGAGACGCTCCATCAGCACGGTGTAGAAGGAATACTGCGCCGGCTGAGTTGACGAAGGCATGTTCGAGAGCGCCGCCCCAGCCTCCCGACGGTACAAGGTGCATCGGTAAAGCCGCGTTTGCCCAATTCTGGCGCGGGTTCTCCTGCAAGAACGCGCAAGTATCCGTAAACTGAGAAGACGTATTCGGTCTGGACAAACGTTATGTCATCCGCTGACAACGTACCGGCTTCGCTGAGGGTGGACAAGGAAGAATATCTGCGCGGCGCGGTTATCTTTCGCGTCCGCAACAGGCCCACACTGAAGGGCTTCCCGACACAAAGACGTCAAACGAAAGCGAGCGAGAGGCAGGGAAAACACCATAGGGTCGTTTATTGTATAATCTTCTTGAAAGTCGGATGCTCTTTCATCCCACAATGGATTTGTTTTACGCCGGTGAACATTGCTCCTTCTGGCAGAAAGGCCCCTGGAGGGAAAATCGTGAATACGTCTACAGAGGAACATCCTCTTTTCATTGCCGGCGCCGGCCCATTGAAGGGACAGCGGTTTGTCCTCGATCGTCCTCTCGTGATCGGTCGGGAGCCAAGTTGCGATATTGTTATCACCGACCGTCGGGTGTCGCGCTTCCACGCGCGCGTTTCACCTTCGCCAGGTGGAGCGATGCTAGAAGACTTGGGGAGCAAAAACGGCACTCACCGGAATGGGAATCGCATCAGCAGTCCCGTCATCCTAAAAGATGGCGACACGGTACAAATTGCCCTGGCGCAGCAGTTTCTTTTCTTACTTTCGGATGCTACTTTGCCGCTCCTAGAGGAGCCCCCGCGCGGGAAACGCTTACGACTTGATGTTCGCTCACGGCGCGTATGGGTCAACAATCAAGCACTGGAGCCGCCGCTTTCGGCGCTACAATTTCGTATCTTACAGATTTTGTACGAAAACGAGGGACAGGTTGTCGATCGGCAGGAAATCATCACCCGCGCCTGGGGAGAGCAAGAGGCGAGTAGCGTCTCCGACCAGGCTCTCGACGCATTAATTCGCCGCCTGCGCGATCGGATCGCGACAGCCGACCCATCGCACGCCTATATCATCACCGTACGCGGCCATGGCTTGCGCTTAGACAATCCGCCGCTGGAGGAATGACGCCAGAGATAGGGGAAAAGCGCCTAGCGCGTCCGCACAACGGACTCATTGCCCTGGGTGGCAATGTCTAATCATAGGTTTTGTTTCATGGATATTCTCAACATAGCGCGATACAGCGTGCGCAGCCGCCCAATGAGTTCGCTTTCCTCCGCCGAGAGTTGCTGACCGGCTTCCTCCTCCTTCCGCGCCAGCAAACGGGCGATCATGGAGACAAAATCAGAGGTGATCTTCTCTGCATTCTTCTCCAAGAGCTGGGTGAGAGTAGCTTCATCAGGGGCGGCAAGCAGTTCTTCGAGCAACTCTACTTCTGGCGGTTCACTTACTCGTTGCAGCACAGCCACAAGCCGTTGGAGTTTTTCCAGGCGGGCTTCATCCCCGGTTCGTTGTGCCGTTTGAAGCTCCTGGTTGACCACCTGAATAAAGAATTCGCCGATCTCACCAAGGCGCTCCAGAGTAGCACGCTCAACATTATCTGCCTGTAGGATGGACTCGAGCAGGGAAACCGCACGACGATATTCCTCCTCGACGCGCTCGTCAATCTTGCGGGTGATTTCCAGCAATTTCTCGCGCAGAGCCTCCAGTTTCTGGCGTTCCTCCCCTTGTTTCGCCTCAATGCGCTCGCTAAGCGCCTGGAAGAAGAGATAGTCAAGCGCAGGACGGGTGAGACTGACCAGCGCGTTCAGGCGGTCATCGTTTGGCGCCTCAATGAGTATCTCCAGCAGTTTGTTCCTATCCAATCGCCGACCAGCAGCCTGCAAGGTGCGGACGGCTTCCTGAATCTCGTTGCTTTGGGCGACCATTCTACGCCCATAGTCACTCTCGCTTAGCAGTTGTTGCTCAATCTCGCCCACCAGCGAGGTTATTTGCTCTTGCCCACTCGCCAGGATGCTTTCAGCCAGCCGTGAAAAGATAGCAAAGAACTCGCCGTCAATTAGAGCCGATTCTTGTCGAATAATTTCCGCGCGCGCATCTGCCGAAGATGTACTGAGTAGACGCTCGACCAGCGCCGCTTTTTGCTGCTGCGCTTTGATCATCTCCGGCGTAATGCCATCGGCAGCAAGGATGCGTTCAAGAAAACTCTGGTAGGTCAAAAAGTTCTGGGGGCGCAAAAGGTACGCCTTCCGTTTTTCCGGCGGTAGGCGATTCGTGATTTGCGTGATAAGCGGCCCAACGATGCGCTCCTGATCATTCACACTAAGATTGAGCTCAGGAGGGAAGTATGTCAACAGAAGTTCCCTATCGGCGTCATGATAGACAACGGGAGTAGCGAGCGGCCCACGGAAACCACAGCTGCGGCATACAGCCACATTGGAGATACCGCCAAGCAAACGCTGCTTGGCGCCGGGATCCGCAGTAACATCGAAGAGTTGTTCCACCAGCGCAACAACGGGTTGGCGACAACGAGGACAGGTAATTTGGGTTTTTTGGGGAGGCATAGGGTTGTTCCAGGAATGAGAATAGCTGCTCTATTGTACCCCAGAAGATCATTGCGGGCGAGGGAGAGAGAAACAGATTTGCGCGCCACTGTCGGACCGAGGGTCTACCCAGATTCGTCCGCCGTGTGCTTCTACGATTGCCTTCGCCAGATATAACCCCAGGCCGGCGCCTTTCGTCTGGCGCGCAGCGCGCTCCGAGCGGTAAAAGCGGTCGAAAATATAGGGAATATCGGCCGGGTCAATGCCAGGGCCTTCATCGCTGACGGTTATGATAACTTGTTCCGGTCGCGCCTGCCCGCTAATGCGAATCTCGCCGCCCGGCGCGTACTTGATGGCATTGGAAAGCAGGTTCGAAAGAACCTGTCCAATCCGTTTTTCATCCGCCAGAATGGTCGGAAAATTTTCGGGGAAATCCACAACGATCGTATGGTGATCGGTTTGCGTCTGGAATCGTTCAGCCAGTCGCCGCGCTAGAACGGGCAAGGAGACATCGCTCAAATTGGGTTTCAAGCCGCCCGCCTGCAAGCGTGAGGCTTCCAGCAAATCGTCAATCAGGGAAGCCAACCTGTCTGCTTCTTCCTCAATAATGGCTAGGCTCTCCTGCACCACTTTTCTGTCCCAGTTGGCGTCCTCTCGCCGCAGGGTGCTCACATACCCTTTGATCAGCGCAACCGGCGTGCGCAATTCATGGCTGATAATGGACACAAATGTATTCTTGATCTCTTCCGCTGTGCGGAACTTGGTAATATCCCGCACGGTCACAACGATATTATGCAGAACGCCATCTTCGGCAAAAAGCGGAGCGTACGTGATGCCGACCGGCAGCGGCGGTAGTTCGGGACGTTCCAGGTCTCCTTCCACATAAAGATAGGCGTGCGGCGTTAGAGGCCAATTGTTCGCCTCTGCCTCCTCCAGCGTCATTCCATCTGGGCGACGCGCCCAGCGAACGATCTCCTCATGCGAGCGACCCACAATTTCCCGGCGTGGACGGTTAAGGATACGCTCAAACGCCAGATTGCAGCGATCAATCGTGTGATCGGCGTCCAGGATCAGGATGCCATCCGCCGCCGAATCGATCAGCGCGTCGAGGCGTTGTTTTTCGTAGCTGACCTGACGATACAATTGTGCATTATAGACGGCAATTGCCGCCTGATCGGCAAACGCCTGCAGCAGTTGACGGTCATTGGCCGAGAAGAGATCGGGGTAGTTGCGAAAGATGAAAATTACCCCGATGACCTGACGATGTGCAATGAGCGGAAGCCCCACGCCGCTCAACAGCCCCTTGCTGGCCGTGTAGGTCAGCTCTTTCAACATACGATTGAGTTCATGGATATTCAGTTCGGCGACCCGCTCTTCCTCGAGCAAGGGTTCCAGGTAACGCAGAAAAGCCGCCGGAATACCCTGGGCGACTACCACTTTCCAGCCCTCTGCTTCTCGTAAGGCGATGATGCCGGCCTGGCCAGCAAGAATCTCTATCGCAAAGCGCAAGAGGCGCGCCAGAAGACGATCCAAATCGAGTTCCTCGGTAATGGCGCGCGTGATTTCCAGTAAATAATCGCGTTGGTGGACGCGAAAATCGGGAAGCATGCTTGAATAATACCATAGAGAGAGACGGCAGGAAAGCAACAGGGAGAGGCTTGGCGTTTCCGCAACTTCGAAGATCTGAACTCATGTCCACAGAGTCGTTGCAAAAATGCCAGAAAGGCGGCTCGATCTTTGTAAAAACTTGCACAAAGCCTAAAGAGTATTGTATACTTATAGGCAAATGTGTCAGACAAATATCACACGCTCAGGAGGTGCAACGGGTTGAAATTCTCGTTATTCGATACAATAGTTCAGAAGTCCCCTAAATTCTGTTCGAGAGGAGAAGCACTGTGAAGAAACTGTATTCTGTTCTGGCTATGGTTGTTCTGGCCTCCCTCGTTCTCGCTGCTTGCGGCGGCGCTGCTCCAACGGCTGCGCCGGAAAAGCCCACTCTGAAAGTCGGGCAGGTCACCGACATGGGTGGTATTGACGATAAATCCTTCAATGCCAGCGCCTGGGCCGGCGTGCAACAGGCTATAACTGACTACGGCATTGTCGGAAAGTATCTTGAATCCCAACAGCAGTCAGACTACGCAAAGAACATCCAGCAATATCTGGATGAGGGGATGGACCTGATCATTACGGTTGGCTTCTTACTAGGCGTGGATACGGCCAAGTTCGCCAAGGCCAATCCAGAACGGAAGTTTGCCATCGTGGATTATTCCTATCCTGACTGCTGGCCCGGAGCCGAGGAGGGCAAGGATTGCGGTTCTGCTACTGATCTGGCGAATGTGCGCGGCCTGATGTTCCAGACTGACCAAGCGGCTTTCCTGTCCGGATACCTGGCAGCCGGCATGACAAAGACCGGCAAAGTCGGCACCTACGGCGGTATCAAAATCCCAACCGTGACCATCTTCATGAAGGGTTTTGAGGCCGGCGTCAAGTACTACAATCAGAAACACGGCGCGAACGTCCAGGTATTGGGCTGGAGCACCGCCACCGGCGAAGGGCTATTCACAGGAAACTTTGAGTCCACAGATGACGGACGCCGTTTTGCCGAATCCTTGATGCAGGAGGGCGCAGACATCATCCTGCCAGTGGCCGGCCCGGTTGGCCTGGGTACGGCAGCAGTCTGCAAGGAAACCAAGGGTTGCCTCGTCATCGGCGTAGATGCCGACTGGTATGACACCGCCCCTGAATATCGCGAAGTGGAACTGACCAGCGTCCTCAAGAAGATTAACGTGGCCGTGTACAAGACCATCCAGGACATCCTGCAAGGCAAGTTCACGGGCGGCACAGTGACCTATACGATCGCAGATGGCGGCGTGGATATTGCCCCTTACCATGAATTCGACGATGATGTACCTGCCGAACTGAAGGCTGAAATCGAGCAGGCGAAGCAGGATCTTATCAACGGCGTAATCACCGTAGATGGAGTTCTGGCAGGCCAGTAAGCGAGTGTAACCGCAGGCCGGGGGGATGTCCTCCCCCCGGCTTTTTGTACGCTTGGCGATGGAAGGAGCACCTATGCCCCCTGTTCTGGAACTGCGCGGCATCACAAAAGCCTTTCCCGGCGTGCTGGCAAACGATCACGTGGACTTGACTCTGGAGAAAGGAGAGATTCATGCCTTGCTTGGCGAAAATGGAGCGGGAAAAACTACTCTGATGAACATTCTCTACGGCCTGTATCACCCGGATGAGGGCACGATCGTTGTACAAGGTGAAAAAGTGAGGCTTTCTGGTCCGCGTGATGCAATTAACCGGGGAATCGGCATGGTTCATCAACACTTTATGCTCGTGCCAGTCATGATGGTGACCGAAAACGTCATGCTGGGAGTGGAAAGCACGAAGGGCGGCTTCTTCCTGGACCGGGCGGCTGTGGCAGCGCGAATCCGGCAGATTTCGGAACAGTTCGGTCTGGAGGTAGATCCGGACGCGTACGTTAAAGATTTGCCCGTAGGCATACAACAACGTGTAGAAATCATTAAGGTTTTATACCGCCAAGCAGATATCCTGATTCTGGATGAGCCCACCGCAGTGCTCACACCGCAGGAAGTAGAGAGCCTGTTTAAAATCTTGCGCTCGCTGAAGGCGCAAGGAAAGTCAATTATCTTCATCACACACAAACTAAAGGAAGTGTTGGCCATCGCGGACCGCATCACGGTCTTGCGCGGGGGGCAGGTGGTGGGGACGGTAACCCCTGCCGAGGTGACGCAGGAAAAACTGGCCGCAATGATGGTCGGGCGAGAGGTCAACTTGGTCGTACCCAAGAAACCTGCTCAGCCCAAGGAGATCGCTCTGCAGGTAGCGAATCTGTACGTGTACGATGAGCGAAGTCATCTGGCCGTGCGCGGCATCTCGTTTGAGGTTCGCGCAGGGGAGGTCCTGGGCATTGCCGGCGTGCAGGGCAACGGACAAACAGAGTTGGTCTACGCCCTGACCGGTCTACTGCCGATTGCCGATGGGGAGATTCGGTTGCTGGGTTGGCCTCTGCGTCACATTTCACCGCGTCGAGTTCTGGAATGGGGCGTGGCGCATGTCCCTGAAGATCGCCAGAGACACGGGTTGGTGCTCTCTTTCCCGGTACGCGACAACTTGGTGCTGTGCACATATTACCTACCACCTTTTGCGCGCGGAATAGTGTTGCAGGAAAAGGCGATTACGGCCACAGCGACTGCGCTCATCGAGCAGTTCGATGTGCGCACACCGAATGTGCTAGCACTGGCCTCCACGCTCTCTGGCGGTAATCAACAGAAGGTGATTATTGCGCGCGAGTTCTCGCGACCCATCCGGGTATTGATCGCGGCGCATCCCACACGTGGATTGGACGTGGGTTCGATTGAGTACATTCACAGCCGCATCATCGCCAAGCGCGACGAAGGAGTCGCTGTATTGCTTGTCTCTCCGGAATTAGACGAGATTATCGCGCTTTCGGATCGCATTGCGGTCATGTACCGGGGGCAGATTGTGGATATTGTGCCGGCCAGAGGGGTGAATAAGGAATACCTGGGGTTGCTAATGGCCGGCGTCAAGCCGGCGGAGGCGCTGGAGATTGCCCCTTGCGGCGATGAAGAAGTCGTGGAACGAGTTTTCTAAAGGAGGCGCTTTGACGAAGAAACCGTCCTCTGCCGAAAAACAGGCCGGTCAAAAGGCCTCCGTGGAGCATCATCCACGGTCGGCATTCTGGCAAGAACTGCTGATACCGGTCCTAGCAGTCTTCACCGGCTTGGTAGCCGGAGCGGCGATCATCGTCCTCACGGATGCTGCTGTTCTGGCAGCGTATCGCAACTTTTTCCATGCGCCACTGGCGGCTTTGCGGGCCACCTGGAATTCGATTGCCAGCGCGTACGGCGCGTTGTTCTATGGCTCTGTGGGCAGTCCGCGCGAATTCATAGAGGGCATTCGCCTGTATCAGGCCGGCGGCGATAAACAGGCCCTTTACAAAGCGATCTATCCTTTCACCGAGAGCCTGACGACGGCCACTCCATACATCTTTGCCGGTCTGGCTGTGGCGTTGGGGTTCCGTTGCGGTCTGTTCAATATTGGCGCGGAGGGTCAATTCTTTATCGGCGCGCTGGCTTCGGCGTGGGTGGGATATAGCGTGCTTGGCATGCCATGGTACCTGCATCTGCCGCTGGCATTGCTTGCCGGGGCAATCGGAGGCGCTTTGTGGGCGGCTATTCCCGGCTATCTCAAGGCGGCAACCGGCGCGCACGAGGTGGTGAACACTATCATGATGAACTGGATCGCTTTCCGCCTGAGCGACTGGCTGCTGAACGGTCCGATGAAAGCGACCGGCTACCGGCCGGTGACGCCGGTGATTGAAACAAGCGCAGAATTGCCGCGCTTGTTCCCGGACCCCCTGCGCTTCCATGTGGGCTTTTTCCTGGCGCTGGCGGTCGCGGCTCTGGTGTACTGGTTGCTCTTTAAAACCACCCTGGGCTTCGAGATTCGGGCAGTCGGCGCAAACCCGGGCGCCGCGCGCTATGCCGGCATGAATATCAAGCGCAATTTCGTGCTGGCCATGGTGTTGAGCGGTACGCTGGCCGGTCTGGCCGGAGCCACTCAAGTTTTGGGCGTGGATCACTGGGTCGGGCAAGGATTCTCTGCAGGGTATGGCTTCGATTCGATCGCCCTAGCATTGCTGGGAAAGAGTCACCCCCTCGGTGTGGTCCTGGCAGCGCTGTTGTTTGGTTTCCTGCGCAGTGGAGCGACGCGTATGCAATCCCTTGCCGGCATCCCGATGGATATCATCTCCGTCATCCAGGGGTTGGTGATTGTCTTTGTGGCAGCTCCCGCCATTATTCGCGCTCTCTATCGCATCAAAGCAGCGCGCACAGAAGAAGTGGTGTTGACACGCGGCTGGGGAAAGTGAGGCCCAAATGACTGACTCGAGACAATTGGCAACGAAGAAATCTCTCCACCGTGGTCGGCTGAGCGGCGGGAGCGCTCTGATTCTGCTTGGTTTGCTCATATATGGATTGTTCAGCGCGGGGCTAGAAAGCGGGCAGAAAGCGACCTTCGGCGTGAACGCCTTGCGTTCACAGGCATTGCCCATTCCAGACCTCGTACTGCCGGTGCAGGCAACAATTTCCTTCCTTGCCCTGCTCGTGGTTTTCCTGGGCATCTGGCAACTGGCACGCGGTATCCGGAGCAACGGGGTGCTTGTAGGCATAGCCGCCTTCGCGTTTGTGACGGCGTTTCTGGTCTGGGCAGCGCGCGGGACATCGTTTAACCTGGTAGGCATGCTGAGTAGTTCGCTTGTGCGCGCAACGCCAATTGCGCTGGCCGCGCTCTGCGGCGTCATCAGTGAGCGCGCCGGCGTGGTCAACATTGCCATCGAGGGCATTATGCTGATTACAGCGTTGACTTCGGTGGTCTCGGCCACATTGACACACAATCTCTGTATCGGTTTGCTTGTGGCCGTTCTTTCCGGCGCGCTGGTGGCGGCGATTCACGCCTGGCTGGCGATCAAATTTCGCGTGGATCAGATCGTAAGCGGTGTGGCGATCAACATCTTCGCCGTGGGAATCACCAGCTTCATCTCGGCGCGTTTCCTGGAACGCAACACCGATCTACTCAATAACTCCGGCACGTTCCCGATTCTTCCCGTCCCTCTCCTTTCGAAGATCCCCATCCTCGGACCGATCTTCTTCGAGAACAACCTGATCGTCTACTTGATGTTGTTGCTCGTGCTTGTTCTCCACATTGTGCTGTTCTACACGGCCTGGGGATTGCGCACGCGAGCGGTCGGCGAGCATCCTAAAGCAGCGGATACCTTGGGCGTCAATGTGTACCAGATGCGCTATATCAACGTGATTCTGGGCGGCGCGATCGCCGGCCTGGGCGGTGCATACTTCACCCTGGGTTCGGTAGGGCGGTTCGATGAAATCATGACGGCCGGCAAGGGATTCATCGGCTTGGCCGCCATGATTTTCGGCAAATGGACTCCCTTCGGCGCGTTTGCCTCCTCTCTCCTTTTCGGTTTCGCCGACTCGATGCAGGTGAAATTGCAAATTCTGCGCGTGCCTATTCCTTCAGAGTTCCTGGCAATGGCGCCGTATCTGGTAACGATGATCGTCCTGGCTGGCCTAATAGGCCGCGCGATACCACCTGCGGCGGATGGTCAACCATACGAAAAGGAATAACACCGGCCCGATATAGGCAGCGAAACCCGCCTTGTGGCTGCATGGAAAAGGTCTCCCACAAAACTGTCCATCGGCTTGCGCTTCACCTGCGCCGCGCAGCG
>FMSI01077808.1_pt1 | contig 14906 bp, 10 predicted proteins | sample 1504471 | NCBI WGS metagenome assembly FMSI01 (sample SAMEA4475357, study PRJEB15587) | soil metagenome | biome: Soil; feature: Field | place: India | collected 2015-03-11 | depth 0 m
CCCCTACCGCGCGCCCCCGGCGATCATCGCGATCACAATCGCGATGATCGCTCCCCCGACCGAACTGATCAAGTTCACCAGATCGTTATCCATCCAGCGCCAGCCGCGCAGGAAGCGGTTAGGAGTGCCGTCGCGGGCCACCCGGCGTTCGGTTTCGCGCCCGTCGGGGTAGACATAAATAGCCTGAACGGTCGCGCCGAGCCAACTGTCAAACAGGGCGCCACCCAAGCCACCGAGCAGACCGGCGGGGATCATCCACCACGGTAACGGTTCTCCCGGTGTGGCTAGCGCGCTAAACCCAAACATGGCCAGCCCGATGATGAGGCCGCCAGCCGCGGCTGCCAAGGTGCCGAGCACGGTCACGCCACCAGACGTACCCGGCGGCACCGGCTGGCGGGTGGTGATCAGGCGGGGTGGATGCGGGCTGAGCACGCCGAGTTCGGTGGCCCACGTATCAGCATTCACCGTTGCCATCAGGCCAACGAAGGCTGCAAGCAGCCACCACGGCTGGTCGCTGAGCGCAAACCCTACGGCGCAGAGCGCGCCAAGCCCGCCGTTGGCGATGGTCTGGAAGAAATCGCGCCTGCCGCCCTTGGAAAACTTCTCGGCAGCCCGCCGTTCTTTGATCGATTCTTTGTAGTGCGAGAGAATGCTGCTCGTGACAAAGAAGACGATCAGCGTCAAACCCCATGGCCAGCCGCCAAAGCCAAACGTCAGCGTTCCGACCAACACCGCGCCCAACCAGCCGCTTTCGCTCAGCGAGCGACGGGCAAACGCGACACCGCCGATGGCAATGCTGAGTATGAACCCAAGCCCGATCTGCATAAGGTCGATCATAGTCTTCCCCCGACTCTACGCCGGAGCGGCAAAAAAGATCGCAGAGCACCATTGCGATGGCGCTCTGCGATTATACCAGAGACGGGAAGAGTGTTACTCAGGCAGCGGCGCGGGCTGACACCGATTGGCGAGTGTGACGAGCGACGCCACGCAGGGCGGTTTCCAGATCAGCCCCCAGCATATCAGCGACGGTTTTTTCAGGCACGAACGATGCCATCATCCCCAGCATCGGCGCAAGGTCGATGCCCATAACCACTTGGATATCAGTGCCGTTGACGGCTTGGTTGATTACCCAGCGCGTTTCGACCGGCAGCGGCGTGCGCACCGTGAACACAATCTCGCGGTTGTCTTGCCACGCCAGATCACCTTCGCAGCGGATGGTGCCAAACAAGCCACCCATTGACATATAGGTGACGAGGCGGGCATGGCGGGCCACATCGTCGCGGTCGAACAGCTCAGTCTTCTGCACGCGCGGCAAAATTTGGCTAATCAAGCTGGGATCTGACAGCGTCGTGAACACCTGCTCAGGCGTAACCCCCTCAATGTGGCAGCGCCGTCCTACTTTAATCATGGAATTCTCCTGTCTCTGGTAATGTCAATGTTTTGCACAATTAGCATAGCACTGTTGCACAGATATGTCAATAGGTGTAGACACCGAAATGTGAGGAGTGAGCAAGATTGTCGAACGAAGGAACATTGCTCAGGATGCGGAGTGCAGCAAGTTGCCGCACTTCGCATCGTCAACGGCTGCTAGTCGCCATGCACCCCCACCTCGGCGGTGACATTGGCATTCGTCGCGATCGGCTGGGGCAGCGCGACCAGCCGGCTGTGCAGCGTGCCGAACAAGACCGCGAGGGCGCTGGCCAACAACCCGGCGCCAATCAGGTATGGCGCGCTCGGCCCGATCAGGTCGAACAGCATACCGGCCAGCAGCGGCCCAACGACCATTGTGAGGTTGGTGAAGGCCTGCACACCGCCAAGGGTCGTGCCCTGCTCGGTTGCCAGCACCGATTGCGAGACAAGGCTGGTCAGCGACGGCGTAACCATCCCGCTGCCGAGGGCGACTAGACCGACAGCTAGGAAGAGCATCCAAGCAGCGGTGACCAATCCGGTCGCGACGAAACCGATCGTCATCAAGGTCAAGCCGGCAATAGCCAGCCGCGCCTCGCCGAATTGCGGCGCCAGCTTGCGGATCAGAAAGCCTTGCACAATCACCGCAATCAGACCGATGAACGCGAAGACCAGCGCGTTCTGTTGCGGGCCAAACCCGAAGCGGACATCGCTGTAGACGGCGAAGTTGCTTTGCAAACCAGCGAAGGCGAGGTTCAGCAGCATGCTGCCGAGGATGAACGGTTGGACACGGGCATCACCGGCTACCGTAGCCAACCGGCTGATCGGGTTCAGGCTGCGCGACACAGTCTGGGCGCGCTTCTCCGGCGGCAGCGACTCAGGCAGGCGGAAGAAACCGAAGGCGAAATTGGCGAAGCTGAGGGCAGCGGCGAAGAGCGCCGGCGCCTGCAAACTAACGTTAGAGAGTAGACCGCCGATGGCCGGGCCAAGCATAAAGCCGAGGCCGAAGGCCGCGCCGATCATACCCAAGCCGCGCGCGCGCTCGTTGGGCGGGGTGACATCAGCAATATAGGCTTGCGCCGTGCTAATGCTGGCGCCGGTGATACCGGCAGCGATGCGGGCAAGGAACAACAAGCCGATGACCATCTCGACGCCAAGGAAGGTCAGATTCTCGGCCAGCGCAAATACGAGATAGCTGAGACCAGCGCCAAACAGGCTGAAAAGCAGTACCGGACGGCGGCCAAAGCGATCGCCAAGTGCGCCGAGGATGGGCGCGAAGAGAAACTGCATCAGCGCGTATGAAGCGGTCAGCGCGCCGACGATCAGCGCGCGATTATCGGCCAGCCACGGCCAGCTCGAACGTTCGACGATTTTGGCATATTCGGGCAGCAGCGGCAGCACAATACCGATGCCGAGCAAGTCAATGAAAATGGTTAAGAAGATGAAGAACAGTGGTGAGCGGCGTTTCATGGATTTCAACCCTCATAGATGACGGGCAACTTGCAACCAGAAAGGTTTGCTGTGCAAATTATATGACGTTTCACAGCTTTTGTCAATACTTTGCACAGAATTTGCCCAAAGTCTGTGCAAGGAGAGATGTGGTAGCATGGAAAGCCAAAGCACGGTATCATACGAGCTGAGCGGCAGCGACCAACACCTTCCGGCAGCAGGAGCAGTATGGCATTCAACGGCTTTACCACCGAACGGCTCACCGGCATCCCGCCGGAGTTTTTCACCGACGTGCTGCCGGCGATTACAAAACCGAGCGAGCTCAAGGTCACGCTCCACCTGTTTTACCGGCTGAGCCGCTTGCGCAGCCGTCCGCGCCGGATCAGTTGGGATGATCTCCGTGACGACGACCTCTTGCGGCGCTCGTTACAGGCGCTCAGCTCGCTCCATTCGTTTGAGGAACTGCTCGACGAGGGGTTGGCGGCGGCGGTGCGGCGCGGCACGGTGCTGCATCTAGTCGAGCCGCTCGATGGGCGGGTGCGCAGTTGGTATCTGATCAACACGCCGGCCAATCGGGCATGGGCCGAGCAAGTGGCCGCGAGCGGGATTACGCCGCCGGCTGATGAGCTGCGCGAGCGGACGGGACTCATCGAGTTATACGAACAAAATATTGGTTTGGTGACGCCACTGTTGCTGGAAGAATTACGCGCTGCCAGCGCCCGCTACCCAGCTGAATGGCTAGAAGACGCTATTCGCGAGGCGGTGCGGGCCAATGTGCGCTCGTGGCGTTACATTCAGCGTATGCTGGAGAGGTGGGCCGCCAATGGACGAGAATCTGCGCCGTATCAGACCGGACGACCTATCGATATTGAAAAATATACCCGCGGACAACTCGGATACCTCTTCCGCCGTGGAAGCGACGAGAGCGACCTCTGAGGCGGTGTGCCCGATTTGTCGCGGGGCCGGCTATTATACGCTCGATGTGCCGTATGGCGATCCCAACTTCGGCGTGCTCATCACCTGCCGTTGCAAGCAGGCCGAGAAGGAGCGCCGCCGGTTTGAAGAGCTGGAGCGGCTCTCGAATCTGGCCCCGTTGCGCGACAAAACCTTTGCAACGTTTGATCGCACCGTGCCCGGCGTGCAGCGGGCCTTTGCCCGCGCCTACGAATACGCCCAAAATCCGCAGGGCTGGCTGATTTTATTCGGCGGCTACGGCTGCGGCAAGACCCATCTCGCGGCGGCGATCGCCAACGAGGCGCTTGATCGCCATACGCAAGTGCTCTTTACGGTTGTGCCCGACCTGCTCGATCACCTGCGTTCGACCTTCGGCCCCAACTCGGAAACGGCCTACGATGAGCGCTTCGAGCTGGTGCGCGATGTGCCGCTGCTGATCCTTGATGATCTAGGGACGGAAAACACCACGCCGTGGGCGCGGGAAAAACTTTACCAGATCATGAACCATCGGTATAATTATGCTCTACCGACGGTGATCACCAGCAATCGTGACCCGAAGGATATTGATCCGCGCATCCTGTCCCGGATGTTTGATGCGGCCATCTGCCGCGAGCGGATCTTGATCGAAGCTGGTGATTATCGTCGCCTGAGCCTTGAACAACGGTATCATCCGCGCCGGCAGCGGGGCGATAGTTCCCGTTCGCAACGGTAACGCTGGGCGCGCGATCGAGGAGAACTGAAAGCATCGCACTATGACCCTACGCCATTTTCTTTCGGCGGCCGACCTCAGCCGCGCCGAAACCGAAGCTCTGCTCGATCGGGCGGCGGCGCTCAAGGCAGCATGGCGCGCCGGCATTACCGATGATCGGCCTTTGTTAAGCCAGACGCTGGCGCTCGTCTTTGAGAAACCTTCGTTGCGCACGCGGGTGGCGTTTGAGGCCGGTATGACGCAGCTCGGCGGCCATCCTTCCTACCTCTCGGCGAACGATATTGATATGGGCGGGCGTGAGAGCGTGCCCGATGTGGCCCGCAACCTCAGCCGTTGGGTAGCGGTGATTGCAGCGCGGGTCTTTAAGCACGCGACCGTCGAGACGCTGGCCCGCTATGCAACGGTACCGGTGATTAACGCCCTCTCTGACCGCGAGCACCCCTGCCAAGCGTTGGCTGATATGCTGACCCTGCGCGAGCGGTTTGGCCACCTGCAAGGGCTGACGCTGGCCTACGTCGGCGACGGAAATAATGTCTGCCATTCGTTGATGTTATTAGGAGCGACGTTGGGGGTCAATGTACGGGTGGGTTGCCCGCTCGATTACCGGCCGGCGCCTGATATCACCGAACTGGCCGAGCAGTTAGCCCGCGAGCACGGCGCGACGTTGACCATTACCGCCTCGCCGGTGGAGGCGGTGAGCGGCGCTGATGCGGTGTATACTGATGTATGGGCCTCGATGGGCCAAGAGCACGAAGCGGCCCGCCGCCGGCCGATCTTTACGCCGTATCAAGTGAATGCGGCGTTGATGGCCCACGCTGCGCCGCATGCGCTGGCGATGCACTGCTTGCCGGCGCATCGTGGTGAAGAGGTGACGGCAGAGGTGATCGATGGGCCGCAATCGGTGGTGTTTGAACAGGCGGAAAACCGGCTCCACGTGCAAAAGGCGCTGATCTTGCTGTTGTTGGGGAAGTAGCGCCGGTAGAAGTGGAAAGAGCGCTATGGCAGGCAACCGGGCAATCTTCGATCGGGCGATGGAGCAGTGCCGGGAGGCATCGACGCAAGGGCGCTGGGAAGACGCGCTACGCGCGGCGGTACGGGCATTGCAAGAGTTTCCGCAAGATGTGGAGGCGCGCACCGCTGCTGCCGTCGCTCTGTTCCAGACCAACCGGCTGGACAAGGCGCTCCAAGCGTTTGGTGATCTGCACGAGGCCGATCCGAACAATGCGTTTTATATCAACTACATTGCCCAGTGTTACCGCCGGCAGGGTGATACCGCGGCTGCGGTCGAGGCATACAGCGCATTGGCCGATCTACACAGCGCGCAGCGGCGCGCGTTGCAAGCTGCCGAAGCGTTGCGCGAATTGCTCGCGTTGCAGCCGGAACTTGACGATCAACGTCGCCGCTTAGCCCAACTCTACGAAGATATTGGCGCAATGGCTGAAGCTGCCGAGACCCATCTCGAATTAGCGCAGCGGCTCATTGCGCAGAACGATTCAGCCGCCGCTTTGCAAGAAGTTGAATGGGCATTGCGCCTAGCGCCGAAGCATCGCGTCGCGCGTGAATTGGCGGCGCACCTGCGCGAACAGCTCGGCGGGCAGACCGGTGCGCCACCCATTCGCGGCACGAGCAGTTTGCGGCCTGCTCATCCGACCGGTATGCTGCGCGGTTCGGCTGCGCAACCCGAACAATTGGTCGCTGAGGCGATCGCTTGCCAGCAAGCCGGCGATGAAGAACGGGCCGTCACGCTTTATGAGCAAGCCATCCAAGCCGGGCTTGAGCGGGCCGATGTGCTCTATTCGCTTGGCTTGCTCTACCAAGGCCGCGGCGATCTGAAAGCGGCAGTGGGGGTGTTGACGCGGGCCGCTGGCGATCCGGAATATGCCCTGTCGGCCCACTTTGCCTTGGGGCAGGTCTATCAGGCGCTGGGCCAGTTGCCACAGGCGGCCCAAGAGTTTGAAACAACGATTGGGCTGGTTGATCTCGAAACGATTGGGAAGGCTGAGGTTGATGACCTGATCGCGATGTATGAGAGCGCAGCCACCATTTACGAGCAGATTGGCGATTTGGCCCGCGCTTCGATCCTCTATGGCACTTTGGCCGACTTTCTGGCTAGCAAACGGTGGGGGCGCGATCGGGCCGCCGAGTTCAAGAATCGGGCCAAAGAGTTGGCCGATCGCAATATGTTCGCCAAGTTGCGCACGATCGGCACCGGCGTCTTGCAGCCTCAGCCGCCGCCACCCCCGCCTGAACCGCCGTTAATCGATGCTGAGAGCAAGCGGTGGGGGAAGATCCGGCCCATCACCGATTTCCTCCGTTCGGCAAAGAAGTTAGAGGATGAACCGGCGCCGCCGAGCGTTGCATCCACACCCGAACAGTTGCCGATCATCGAGCGCCTGAGCGTACCGGCAACACTGCCGAAACCGGAATTTCCGCCGCCAACCCCGCTTGACCCGACCGGCCTTGATGAGGTGACGGCTGGGTGGTTGGAACTCAGCAGCACCTATCTCGAACAGGGTTTGCTGGATGCCGCGCTCGATGCCTGTATGGAGGTGATCCATCACAATATCGAGTATCTCCCGATCCATCTCCGTATGGGTGAAATTTACGAGCGGCAGGGCCGGCCTGAAGAGGCACTGGCGAAGTACCAGTTATTGATCGAGACCTATCGGGTGCGGGGTGAGGCGGAAAAAGCGATTGATGTCTACTTCCGTTTTATCGAGTTGTCGCCCGATACAGTCAATGCGCGCTCGAAACTGGCCGAATTGCTGAAGCAGGCTGGGCGCCTCGATGAGGCGGTGACCCAGTTGTTACAAGTTGCCAACACCTACTTCCGCCTTGGCCAAACCAACAAGGCGCTGGAAGAGTTTCGCCGCTTGCTGCAATGGGCGCCAAGCCATCGCGAAGTGCATGCCCAGTATGGCTTGGCTTTGCTCAAGCTCGAGCGGTTTGAAGCGGCGCTCGATGAGTTCCGGCAGGCGCTGGAGCTGGGTTCGCCCGATGATCCGGTGGCGTTGGCCCGGCTGAACATCACACTGGCGCTGATGGGTGAACAACCCGCTGTGATCTGGGATTCGTTGGCAACCGTGTTAGCCCAGTTGCGCCAGCGCCCCAGCGAATTTGCCGCCGTGCAAGCCGAGTATCGCGCCGCCTTTTTGATCGTCGATCGGGCGTTGCTGCACTATATGCTGGCAATCATCCAGCAACAGCACGAGCAGCACCATCTGGCGCTGATGGAACTGGAACAGGCCCAGATTCTGCTGGCGAGCGAGCCAGATCCGATGTTGCCGCTGGCGCTGGTCTATCGCGCGGCAGCCGATAGCTACATTGCCTTGGGCCAAGCTGAGGCGGCGCTTGATCAGTTACGGCGGGGACAGGCCGTTGCCGGACAAACGACCCCTGAACCGTCGATCCGCCATCCCTTTGCCATTCCGCCTTCGCGCGGTGATCTCGTGCGCCGGATGGCTGAAGCTTACGCGATGAGCGACGATCTAGCCGGCGCTGAACAGGCGTTGCTCGAAGCCAAAAAGCTGTTGCCGTATGATCGGGCGATCTATACCAAACTCGCGAACGTCTATTTCCGGCAGGGGAAATTGGCTGAAGCACTGGCCCAGCTTGATGAACTCGCTACCTACTACGAGGAGCATCAACAGCTCGACCGCGCGATCGAGGCTCTTGAGTCGGCGGTGAAACTGGCCCCCAACCATATCGGGATGAGCAGCCGGCTGGCTCGTATGCAACTGCGGGTTGGCAAACTGGATAAGGGATTAGAAGGATTGGTACGAGTGAGCGAGCTGCAAAAGCGCGCCGGCCAGTTGAAGGATGCGGTGGCCTCGTTACAGGAAGTGGCGCAGACCTATTGGATGATGAGCAATCACGAGCGGGCTCGCGAAATGTACGATCGAATTGTCCAAATTGCGCCCAACGATATTGATGCGCGCCAATGGTTAGCCTTAATGCACACGCTAAGCCGCCGCACCAAAGAGGCGATTAGCGAAAAGAAGCAGATCGCGCGCATTTTTGCCCAACAACGTGATTACGACAACGCGATCGCTGAATTACACCAGATTATCGGTCTCGACCAGCAAGATCTGGAAGCCTATTTCATGCTGTACGAAATGCTCATGCGGCGCGAGGAGTATGGGCAAGCGGTCCAGCTTTGCCGGCGGATGCTCAAGATGCCGGGGATCGAAACCGAACGGGTAGAAGCATTGTTGAGCGCCGCCAATCGGATGCTTGAGCAACGGAAGCCGGCGCCGCCACAGAGTTGATGATGGTAGAGCTTGAGCGTCTCTGGGCGCGGCTGAATCCGCTCACCTCGCCCTTTACGCTAATCGACATCCTGATCGTTGCGGCGTTTTTCTATTGGCTGCTCGGCATTGTGCGCGGCACCCGCGCCGTGCAATTGCTGCGCGGCGTCGGTATTTTGTTGGCGATTGCCTTCCTCATGCCGTCGATCGCGAGCGACCGCTTGACCCTGCTGAATTGGCTGGTGGTCAACGTGATTTCGCCAGCTTTGATTGTGGCGATCCCGGTGCTCTTTCAGCCAGAATTGCGGCGCGCGCTCGAAAGTCTTGGTCGTTCGAGCGATCTGTTTGGCCGGCCATTTGGCGGCGCTAACCGCTCTGAATTGCTCGAAACGATTACGGTCATTAGCCGCGCCGCCGCCCAACTCTCGCAACAGGGGGTGGGTGCGTTGATGGTGATCGAACGGCGCACCCAACTGCAAGAATTTGCCGATCGAGGTGTGATCCTCGATTCGCGCATTTCAGTGCCGCTCCTACTCAATATTTTTTACCCTAATTCGCCCCTGCACGATATGGCGGTGATTATTCGCGGTAATCGCATTTTGGCCGCCAATGTGGTATTGCCGCTCAGTGAAGATATCGCCGGGCCGCGCCGTTATGGTACGCGCCATCGCGCTGCCAAGGGGATTACCGAACAATCCGATGCGCTAGCGGTGGTGGTGTCGGAAGAGACCGGTGCGATTTCGCTGGTCAGTGATGGCCGGTTGGTTAGTTATCTGACCGAAGCCCGGTTGCGGACGATGCTGGCCGACCTGATGCAGGTGCCGCTAGAACCGGAAGCGAAGAGGGCGGCATGACATGAATGGTGTGCGCTCGATCATCTTGCGTGTGTTGCTGGCGGTCGGTTTGAGCTTTGCGCTCTGGTCGTTCGTCTCGTTTAGCGAGAATCCAGAAGAGACGGCCCGGTTTGAGGATCTGACCCTGCAACTTGTCGGTTTGGCCGATAATTTGATCGTCGTTGATGCCAATGGCATCCCCACCACCTCATTCCCAACGGTTGACGTTACGCTCCGTACCGATCGCCGCCAACGCTCGGAATTGCGCCCAGTCGATATTCGAGTGGTGGCCGATCTGAGCGACCTTGGCCCCGGTGATCATCTGGTGCCGATCAACGTACAGCCGACCCGCAGCAATCTGTCGTTTAGCGTGCCCGCCGGCGGGGTCGAACCAGCGGCGATTAGTGTGCGGCTGGAACCGGTTGAAACGGTGACGGCGCCGATTAATCTGGAAATCTTCGGCTCGCCGCCCTTTAGCTTCGAGCGGGGCACGCCAGAATTGCGCTACAACGGCGAACCGATTAGTACGGTGACAATCAGCGGCCCCCAGAGCCGGGTGCGGCGAGTGGTGGCGGTGCGGACGGTGGCGAATATCGCCCAGTTGCGCGCCACCTATATCGCTCCCCTCAGTCTGACCCCGATTGACGCCAACAATCAACCGGTTGATGGCGTGCAGGTACGGCCAGCCTCGATCACCGTCATCATTCCAATCAATCCGGTGGTCGGTTTGCGCTTAGTTCCAGTATCGCCGGTCGTGATCGGTTCCCCGGCGCCGGGTTTTGCCGTGACTAGGATCGAGGTGGAACCGCCGCTGATTACGCTGACCGGCAGTTCCGGCCCACTCGATGCGATCAATCTCTTGCAAACCGAGGCGATTGATATTAGAGATGCGCGTGAACCGGTGGTTCGGATTGTGCCGCTGATTATTCCGGCCGGCACATCGCCGGCGCAGGGTGAGCCAGACGCGGTGCAGGTGACGATCAACATCGCCCCTATCCCGTTACCATTTCAGGTGCGTCTGCCGGTAGAGGTGATCTTTACCGGCTTGAACCGAGATTTGCTGGCTTCGGTGCGGCCAAATGTGGTTGAGCTGACCTTTGCCGGCACGAGTGCGCAGCTCAGCGCGCTTGCTTCAGCGCCGCTGGTGGTGCAGCTCGATCTCAGCACCTTTGGCCCCGGCAGCTACCAGTTTGCAGTCCGCCCCGCCTTGCCGAGCGGTGTGAGCATTGTTGGCGACCCGCCTGAGGTGACGGTGACGATTGTGCCGGTTCCCACACCGACACCGATCCCTACCCCTGAACCCTCGCCGGACGCTGAACCAACGCTAACGCCAACCCCGGATACGGGGTGAGGGATGGCAACGTAAGGCCGGATGTGATGATGGCGCGGCGCATGGGCAACGATACGGGCGGGTTGGCAACCCGCCCGTACAGTGTGATTGGCTAGCTTGGTCGCTGCGCGTCACCCCATTGGGTCGATAAGCGTTGGCGCGGCGCCATTGCCGTTCTCGTCGGGGCCTTCCACCGAGAGAGCAGCAACGCGATCACCAGAAGCGACATTCACGACCGTCACGCCTTGGGTCGCCCGGCCCAAGCGTGAAATCTCGCTGGCGCTGGTACGCATCACCATACCGCCGGTCGTGATGAAGGTGAGCAGCGAGTGCTCATGCACAACCGCGGCGGCGGCGACTTCATCGGTTTCGTTGCGCAGCTTGATCGTGATCACACCGCCGGTTGCCCGGCCCTTCACCGGGTACTCGCTGAGCGCGGTGCGTTTGCCGATGCCGCGGGCGGTGACAACGAGCAGATCGGCCCCTTCTTCGGCCAAATCCATACTCACCACCCGATCGCCATCGGCCAGATTGATCCCGATCACGCCGGTGGCCGGGCGGCCCATCGGGCGCACTTCGCTCTGCTCGAAGCGCAGCGTCTGCCCACGCGCGGTTGTGAGCAAGATGTCTTCGTGGCCGTGGCTGACCCGCACCCACCCTAGCACATCGCCCTCTTCCAACCCGATCGCAATCAGGCCGTTCGAGCGCACTTGGCTATACTCGCGCAGTTGGGTGCGCTTAATCTTGCCGCGCACCGTCGCCATCACCAGATACTCGGCGTCAAATTCGCGCACGGCCAGCATCGAGGTCACTTGCTCACCCGGTTCGAGCGACACAAGGTTGACCAGCGGCAGGCCTTTGGCGGTGCGCGAGCTGTCGGGCACTTCGTGGGCCTTGATCTGGTAGACCTTGCCGCGGTCGGTGAAGAAGAGCAGGTTATCGAGCGAATTGCAGGTCAGCAGGTGGCGGACAATATCCTGCTCGCGGGTGAGCATGCCCTTGATGCCGCGCCCGCCGCGGCGCTGGGTGCGGTAGGCGTCGGGCAATTGGCGCTTGATGTAGCCGCGGTCGGTGAGGGTAATCATCACCCGCACATCGGGGATCAGATCCTCGTCGCTGACCGCGCCAGTGACGTCAGGAATAATGCGGGTGCGGCGCGGGTCGCCGTACTTCTCCTTCAAGCGGGCAAGGTCTTCTTGGATCAGGTGCAGCACCTTGCGCGGATTGGCCAAAATATCTTCGAGTTCGGCGATCAGTTTGATCACCTCGCGGTATTCGTCCTCGATCTTCTGGCGCTCAAGCGCAGCCAGCCGGCGCAGTTGCAGATCGAGAATCGCCTGCGCCTGCCGTTCGGTGAGCGAGAAGTTGCGCATCAGGTTGTTGCGCGCGCTCTCGGCAGTGCGCGAGTCGCGGATGGTCTGGATCACCGCGTCAAGGTTATCAAGCGCGATCTTCAAGCCTTCGAGGATGTGGGCGCGCTCGCGGGCGCGGGCCAGATCGAACTCGGTGCGGCGGCGGATGACCTCTTGGCGGTGGTTGATGTACTCTTGCAGCAGCCGCTTGAGGGTCAAGACGCGCGGCTGGCGACCATGCTCGACCAGCGCCAGCATATTGATGCCGAAGGTGGTCTGCATCTGGGTGTGCTTGTAGAGCGCGTTGAGCACCTTCTTGGGTTGGGCCTCTTGCTTGAGCAGGATCACTAGCCGCATACCGTTGCGATCGCTCTCGTCGCGCACATCGCGGATACCCTCGATCTTGCGGTCTTTGACCAGCTCGGCGATGCGCTCTTGCAGGCGGGCCTTGTTGACCTGATAGGGCAGCTCGGTGACGACGATCATAAACGCGCCGCGGCCTACCTCTTCGATGTGGGTCTTGGCCCGCAGCGTGATCTGGCCGCGCCCGGTGCTGTAGGCGGCCAAGATGCCTTCGGTGCCCAAAATCAACCCAGCGGTGGGAAAATCGGGGCCGGGGATGATTTGCATCAGCTCTTCAACGGTCGCTTCCGGGTTGTCGATCAGATAGCTGATCGCGTCGCACAGCTCACCGAGGTTGTGAGGCGGGATGTTGGTGGCCATACCGACCGCGATGCCGGAAGCGCCGTTGAGCAGCAGGTTGGGCAAGATGGCCGGCAACACGACCGGCTCGCGGTAGCTGCCGTCGAAATTGTCGCGGAAATCGACCGTGTCTTTCTCGATCTCGCTCAGCAACTCTTCGGCGATCGGGGCGAGGCGAGCTTCGGTGTAGCGCATCGCCGCCGGCGGGTCGCCGTCAATCGAGCCGAAGTTGCCTTGGCCGTCGATGAGCGGGTAGCGCATGCTCCATGGCTGCGCCATACGGGCCAGCGCATCGTAGACGGCGCTGTCGCCGTGCGGGTGCATCTTGCCGAGCACATCACCGACGATACGGGCGCTCTTTTTGTAGGGCTGGTTGCTGCGGAAGCCCATATCCCACATCCCGTACAGGATGCGCCGCTGCACCGGTTTGAGACCGTCGCGCGCGTCGGGCAAAGCGCGCGAAACGATCACGCTCATCGCGTAACTGAGGTAGGCCGTCCGCATCTCGTTGGTGATGTTGACGGGCCGGACGATGCCGATTTCCATTGGTTGCTCCGTTAGTCGGTTTTAGCGCATCATAATGCGATGTTTGCCATCTCTTATTATACCCGATCCGGGCGGTTTTGTCGAATACTTGCGAAAATATGTTCTACTCGTGGCATTTGTGCTACAATTCAGACAGCATCTGCTATCGAAAGGAGGAGTCATGGACGCCGGCGCGCGCCCGCTCAACCGGTTGGCGAACGAGGCCAGCCCGTATCTGCAACAACACGCCGATAACCCGGTCGATTGGTATCCGTGGGGCGAGGAGGCGCTTGAACGCGCCCAGCGTGAAGATAAGCCGATTCTGGTCAGCATCGGTTATGCCGCTTGCCACTGGTGCCACGTGATGGCCCACGAGAGTTTTGCTGACCCAGAGGTGGCGGCGATCCAGAATGAGCATTTTATCAATATCAAGGTCGATCGCGAAGAGCGGCCCGATCTCGATAGTATCTATATGGCAGCGGCGCAAGCCTTAACCGGCAGAGGCGGCTGGCCGCTCAATGTTTTCTGTTTGCCCGACGGCACGCCGTTTTATGCCGGCACTTACTTCCCGCCCGACGCCAAAGCGGCCCGTTACCGCATGCCGAGCTGGCGGCAGGTGTTGCTTTCGATTGCCGAGGCGTACCGCACCCGCCGCGCTGACGTCACCGCTTCCGCCCACGAGTTGCTCGACCATATCAAGCGGCTGGCCCAGCCCTTGCCCGAAACCGCTTCAGTAGACGGGGCGCTCGTGATGGCTGCCGCCGAGAAGATCGGGCGCGAGTTTGACCCGCAGTACGGCGGGTTTGGCGATGCGCCAAAGTTTCCCCAGCCGTTGGTGCTGGAGTTTTTGTTGCGCGCCCATCTGCGCGGCGATGTGCAGGCTTTGCCGATGCTCCACCAGACCCTTGAACAGATGGCGCGCGGCGGAATGTACGATCAGGTGGGGGGCGGCTTCCACCGCTACAGCGTTGATGCGCGCTGGCTGGTGCCCCACTTCGAGAAGATGCTCTACGACAACGCGCTGCTGGCTGAAGTCTACCATCTGGCGGCGCTGGTTACTGGCGATCCCTTCTTGGCCCGCATCACCGATGAAACCTTTGCCTACATGCTGCGCGATCTGCGCCACCCCGACGGTGCGTTTTTCAGCAGCGAAGACGCCGATAGCTTGCCGGCTCCCGGCGCGGCCCATGCCGAAGAGGGCGCGTTTTATGTCTGGACGCCGGATGAGTTGCGGTTGGCGCTCGGCGACGATGCGACGCTGGTCGGCGCGTACTATGGGGTGACGCGGCAGGGGAACTTTGAGGGCAAGTCGATCTTGTTCGTACCGCGCCCGCCGGAGGCGGTAGCAGCGCGGTTGGGGGTGCCGGTCGAGCGGCTGGAGGCAACGGTGGCGCGCGC
>FMSI01060113.1_pt1 | contig 14886 bp, 14 predicted proteins | sample 1504471 | NCBI WGS metagenome assembly FMSI01 (sample SAMEA4475357, study PRJEB15587) | soil metagenome | biome: Soil; feature: Field | place: India | collected 2015-03-11 | depth 0 m
CAACCATAAGGCTTGCGTATGCAATAGGAGAAATCACAATAACAATCCAGTCCTCCTTTGTCCATTTATCAGCCTCTTCTGCCTTCCATTCTCTTCTTATAAATCTCATTGTTCCCTCCTAAATAAGCCCAAGTCTTTTAGCTTCCCTTTCCACAGGTTTCCAGAACCCGATTGGTCTTGTCATGGCGTAGTACTTTGCAAGATGCTTCATATCCTCAGGTTTTGTCAAAAGGGTAACAGGAATATAGACAAGAGCTGTTAAAAACATAAGTGCCCAGAACTGAAGATAATCGGGAAGATCTGGAATGACTTTAAAAGATGGAAGAACCCAAACAACGAGCCAGCTGAAGCCTAAATTTGCAATCCAGGCAGAAAGATAACCCCAGCTGTTAAATCTCCACCATATAACCTGAAGAATATTGGGAAGCCACATTCCTGCACCCATTATCCATAAAGCAAAAATCAGCCATTTTGTAATCTCCTCCATCATTGTTCCATAGATGAAAGAACCGATTAAAAGAAGAAGACTTGAAATTCTTCCTGCAAGAACAAGGGTTTTCTCTGAAGCATTGGGATTTATATAGTGATGATAAAGGTCCCTCGTCATATAGACAGCCCCAAGATTTAGATGGGTTGAAATTGTTGAAAAATGAATTGCAACAACACCTGCGAGGAGAAAACCTACAAAGCCAGCGGGTAAATGTTCAAAGGCAATTCTATACCATGCCATTTCGTATTTTGACTGGTCGGTGATATGGGGATTAAGAACAAAGAAAGCAATAATTGCAATTGCCCAGAAGGAGTTTCTTGTGAGGGTTAGGGCGGTTCCCCACCAAATGGAGTAGGAAGCATCCCTTACTGTTCTTGAGGATTGAATTCTCTGGGCTTCTGTGTACCAGTCAATACTTGTTCCCATTCCAAATCCACCGAGAACTGCAATGAAAATCATTGTCAAGAACCATGCTATTGGAAAATCTCCTGTGAAAAATCCTGAGAAATGAAAAGGATTTATTCTCCAGAGTTCTCCCATTTTTGAAAGTTTTTCCATTATTCCTGATGGACCACCTGCAACACCCATTCCCCACAGGGATGAGAAAATTATTACAAAAAGAGCAATTATCCCCTGCTGAAAATCAGCCATAACAACTCCCCAGTAGCCAGCAGATAGAACATAGATAGCAACAACACAGGAAGGTACTACAAGACCAACCCAGCTTTCCCATCCAAAAAGATAATTGCACAGCTTTCCCATTGCCATTCCTACCCATCCGAGGATGAACATATTGAGAAATGAGCCCCATCCCGACATCCATCCTCTTAGAAGTTCAGCACCAAGTCCTGAGTATCTCAGGCTCTGCCATTCTGCCTGGGAGTAGGCGAGAGACCTTCTGAAAATTCGAGCTGAGACAAAGGCTGAGATTGCACACCACGCAGAGAAGAATGTATACCATAAGCCCCTGAGCCCATATTTGTAGATAACACCGCTAACCCACATGGGTGTGTCTGTTGCAGTATGAGTTGCATAGACCGACATTCCTGGGATCCACCATGGAAGTCCTCTTCCTGCAAGGAAGAAATCTGCCTCAGATCTTTTCCCGAGCCTGTAAAATATTATTCCACAACCTGTCATAAGTAGGAGATATAACACAAGCCATATCCAGTCAAGAAAGCTAAAATTTACCATCTAAAATCTCCTTTATATCAAAATTGATTTATGGCTAATTTGTCTTTTCAAGTATCAGAATTTTCTTCCTTCCAAAAACCTTTCCACATATTTTCCAATAATGTCCATCTCAAGATTTACAATGTCTCCAGTTTTTAAAATTCCAAGATTTGTCTGCTCAAGGGTTATTGGAATCAATTCAACTTCAAAATAGTTCCTTCCAAGCTCAGCAATTGTTAAGCTTACCCCATTTACAGCTATTGAACCTTTTTCCACAGCCAATTTCTTTAACTCTAAAGGAAGAGAAAATCTCACTCTCTTTCCTGCACTAACCCCTTTTATGAAAAGCACCTTTGCAACTCCATCCACATGACCAAGAATTAAATGCCCTCCGAGAGGGGTTGAGAGGGTTAAGCTTCTTTCAAGATTAACGGGGCTGGCAGGCTTTAAATGGGAAATATCAGTTTTTTTTATGGTCTCCTTAGAAAGGTTAAAATAAAGAACATTTTTTTCTTTTCTTATAAGACTCAAACATACTCCATTTACAGATATACTCTCGCCAATCTCTGCAAGAGGAGCGATTTTTTCAGATATAACAGAAATATAAGAATTTGAAGTTATTGAAATTTCCTTTACTTTCCCAATTTCCTGAATTATTCCTGTGAACATTTTACACTCCCTATTATAACAGTGTCATTTCCGATACAAAATCTTTTGATATTTTCTAATTTTATTGAATCTGATATAGTGGAGAAACCACTCCCCTCAAAGAAAGTTGGGGCTTTCTCTCCACCTGTAAGCTTAGGCGAAACAAAAATATAGAATCTATCAACCAATGAGTTCTCTATAAGGGAGGTTACAAGTCTGAAACCTCCTTCAACGAGAACAGAGTTCACCCCGATTTTATTGAGATATTTCAAAACTTCAAGAATTGGAATCTTTTCTTCAACATCAAATGGGATAATTTCAATTCCTATCTCCATTAATCTTTTAAATTTCTCATTATTCTTTATCCTTCCGGTAAAAATAATTATCTTTCCTTTATCAAGGGTGTTAAATATTTTTGATCTTTCAGGAATTAACAGTTTTGTGTCAAGAATTGCTCTGATAATTTGTTTACCCCTTCCATATCTTATTGTCAGCAATGGGTCATCTCTTATTATTGTTCCTACTCCAACCATTATTGCATCATTTTCAGACCTCAAGAGATGGACATATTTCCTCGATTCTTCTGACGAAATCCACTTTGATTCTCTTGTTGAGGTTGCAACTTTTCCGTCAAGGGTCATTGCCATTTTTACAGAAACAAAAGGGACTCCCTGGGTAATTGATTTGAAAAATGGTCTATTTATCTCCTTTGCCTTTTCTTCAAGAACTCCTGCTACTGTCTCAACACCTGCTTTTTTCAGGAATTCTATCCCTTTTGTATTAACCAGGGGATTCGGGTCTACTGTTCCTATAACAACTCTTTTAATCTTGGAGGCTTTTATCTTTTCCGTGCACGGGGGAGTCTTTCCCCAGTGGATACATGGCTCAAGATTTACATAAAGAGTGGCTCCCTCTGCATCTATTCCCGCCTCCTCAAGGGCAATTGCCTCTGCATGAGGCTCTCCAGCCCTTCGGTGATAACCTTTCCCTACAATTCTTCCATTTTTAACAACAACTGCGCCTACTATTGGGTTTGGTGAGGTATAACCTTTCCCTTTTTCTGCAAGATTAAGAGCAACTTTCATGAATAATTCATCCAATGAGAGCCTCCGCAAAATCAGATGGAGAGAATTCGTGAAAGTCCTCAACCCCTTCCCCTGTTCCAACAAAAAGAACTGGAATTTTGAGGATTTGAGCAATGGGAATTATAATTCCTCCCTTAGCTGTCCCATCCATCTTTGTAAGGATTATACCCTTTAATTTTGAAAATCTTGAAAATTCCTTTGCCTGATTTATTGCATTCTGCCCTATTGTTGAATCAAGAACAAGATAAGATTCAACGCAATCTTCTCCAAGCTCTCTTGCAGAGATTCGCCAAATTTTCTCAAGTTCCCTCATCAGTCCTTCCTTTGTGTGCATTCTTCCTGCAGTATCTACTATAACAACATTGTAATCCCCATCCTTAAGTTTCTTTAAAGCCTCAAAGGTTAAAGCTCCTGGGTCAGAGAGATGGGGCCCAACAAGGACTGGAATAGAAAGTCTCTCTCCCCAAATTGAGATTTGCTCATCACCAGCTGCTCTGAAAGTATCACCTGCAACCATTAAAACTTTTTTGTTATTTTTTATGAATCTATGAGCAAGCTTTGCACATGTGGTTGTCTTTCCACCTCCATTTACACCCACAATTAAAATGGCAATTTTTTCAGAGGATGGGAGAGAGTATGGAATTGAGATTATTTTCATGATTTCTCTCTTTAGAATTTCTTTTAAATCACCACCCTCCTTTTTAAAAACTCTGTAAATATTATCTATCAAAAAGGAAGAGCACTCCTCTCCAACATCATATAGAATAAGGATTTCTTTTATTTCATTTAGCAATTCCCTAACATTCTTCTGGGATGAAAAAATCTGTTGAATCCCCTCCTTAGTTGCCTTCAACTTCTCCCTTATAACACTAAAAAAATTTCTTTCCATTGAAAAACTATTATATTCATAAGGACAAAAAGGAGTCAATTAATCGAATTCTTCAGGAGTTTTTAGAACGATGCACTAAAGGACGGGAGAGCGGAAGAACGAATAAACAGGGATCAGAAGGACTTAAGTTCAATAGCCCATAGCTTGTAGTCTGTCTAATTTGCCTTTTAAATTTTTCCTTTTTAATTTTAAATTTAAAGGAGGCACCTCCCCCCAATTTGCTGCCCCTTGAGAACTTCTTTCCGAGAATTTCTCTTGTTAATTTTTCTTTAATTTTATTCCAGTTTTTAAGAGAAATCCTTTGCTTATTTTTGGCTATAAGGCTTTTTCTCACTTATGAAATATGCTGCCAACACCTCAAAGATAATTTTCAAGGCTGCAAGAGCTGTCAAGTTTCCAATGTCCCAGTCAGGTGCTACTTCGACTAAATCTAAACCTACTAACCTCATCTCAGGTTCCGTTTGGATAAAGTCTCCTATTCTCCATTTTTGTTTAAAACTATAATATAACTGTGGTCATCATCTGTTCCATTAGCATGGACACCATTGTGAGGACTCCATCCACTCACTATAATTTCCTTTTTCCCGTCTTTATCAATGTCTATTATTTTTGTATTGAACGGAGAGCACCCCATGTAGAATTCCCACAAGATTTTTCCCGATAGTAGGTCAATTACAATAACTCCTCTCGGTAATGCAGACCATGAGCTCTCAATATTTGCAACCATTTCTTGCCGTCATTTTCCAAGTCTTCGAAAATTACTTCATTAAAGAATTGCCCCTCTTCAAGAGGGTTTTTTAATGGGATTAATCCTTTGAGATTTCCTTTTATATCAAGCAATTTTAAAATTATTTCTTTCTCTTCTCTCCTCAAAATAGGGATTTCAATATTTCCATCCCCATCAATATCCTCAGAAGGAGTTAAAAACTCTTGAGAATAGAGAAGATATTCTGTAAAGTATGAAAGTCTAAAAAGCTTGAGGAAGAGAAAGGGAAGAAAATCCCGAGAACATTTCGGTGTGGATAAGGTTCCTCTGAATAAACTGAGATAACATCTTCGCTTCCATTACTGTCAAGGTCAGATACAAAAAGGGATAAGCAACGGTCCTTGATATAAGTGTATTCAAAATCTCTCTTTAAGGAAAGAAATTGTATGAAGGAACTGACGATAAAATAAAGAATAACTGTGTTAATCAGTATAAAGAAAAAGTAAAGACTGAAAGATTTTATTTTTTTGAACCCTTCTTCCTTTTTTGTCTTCATTAACAGGCATGTACATACCTCTAAACTCTTTTCTAAAATAACTTAATTTCTAATAACTTTCAAGTTTTATAGGTGGGTAGTTTAATTTATTTCAAGATTTTTTCTTTCTTTTTATTCTACTTCTTTTAACTTTTTCTTAAATTTTTCTTCAATCTCCTTCTTCTTCTCTTTCTGAAGTTCTGCAACAGATTCGAACTTCTTTTCAAACTCTTCGGCTTTCTTTTTTTCCTTTTCCAGCAATTCTTCAAGAGAATGAGCTTTTCTTCTTTCAATTTTTTCGTGTTTAACTATTATACCTGCTTCTGCATCAGCCCATATAATTGAGCCACAAACAGGGCACTCAATTTTTATAATTTTCTTATCTTCCATTTATTTCTTTTCCTCCTTTTTCTCTGAAAGAACCTTTGAGAGTTTTGCCCCAAAGATTCCAATTTTGGGAACTTCCTTTGCTGGAGTTTTCACTCCTTCCTCCTTCTGCTCACCCTTTTCACTTTCTTTTTCTTTAAGTGACTCTTTAATATAAATTTCAGCTTCCCTTTCACTCTCTTCCAACCTTATTCTTTCCTCAATTATTTTCCTTCCCCCTTTCTTACCTTTCACCTTGGTCTTCTTCAACTCCTCCCTGAATTTTCTATAGATCTCAAGCTCTGATGCAGGAGGAATAACCGGCTCCGTCTCAAACTCGGTCACCCCTTCCATTTTTGTCTCAGGTTCCTCAACAACCTCCTTTTCTAAATGAGAAAGCTCCTCAACTGGTTGTTCAATTTCTTCAATAAGCTCCTCTTCTGCAATACTTTTAATCTCCTCTTCAGAAGTTCTTACCTCTTCTTCAATCTCCTCCTCAATCTCTTCTTCCTTTCCAATCTTTGTAATATCGAGGTAGAAGTAGCCCTTTTCTTCATCAGAAGAGAAGAATTCGGGATTGCCAAAAAGGACACTTTCAAAATCTTCTTTTCTCACATTCCTGAACATATCCGCAATATAGTAAGCTTTTAAAAAATAAATCTTATAACTTTCAGCAGGACTTCCAAAATTTCTGAATACAAAATGGAGTAAATCGTTAAGATTTTCTAATTGTGACCCCTCATCCCATAAAGATGTTATTTTTGAAAGCTCATCCCTTGAGACAAGAATTGCCTTGTTTATTTCAGTGTGAGTTTCAGCTGGTTGTCCAGTAAAAAATATTCTCTTCTGCTCTTTGTTATATTCACATTTGAAAGCAGTTATAGCTTTCTTCGCTTTTCTAAAGGAAAAGACATATTTGTTGAAATCTTCTTTCTGGAGGAAGAAGAGAGAGCCCTGGATTGGATTGTATGTTTGATAAATCTCATCGAGCCCCAAAAGGAAACCTTCTTCTGGGTAGTAAAATACATTGTAATTCTTTTTCTTTTCCTGGTCTGTTAATATTATCTCCCTTTCCTCATCAAATACACTCTGGAATTCTCTTGGAATTCTCAAAGCTCCTGAAAAGATTTCTCTCCATGCAAGATAAAATCTTAGGTGCTGAGTTTTTTCCTTTCTCTCCTCCGCATAAAATTTCCATATCATTTTCACAATGTCTTTCCTGTTTCTTCTAAGGAAGCCGATTTTTATTGGTTTTTCAGCAATTGGTAAATTTTCTTTTAATGATGCAAAGAAACTCCTCAGCCCCCATTTTCCCCAGTCATGATTAGATACTTTTACTACCTTACTTTTACCTTTTGATTCAAGGGCACAATTTAAAGAAATGCACCAAGAGTAAAACTTTTCGTCAGTAAATTTTACAGAATATAATTTTTCCACAAGATTGTATGTGGTCTCAAAATTGCCCTTTTCTTTTAAATATTCTTCAACTCTTTTCCCCGCGTCTCCTACATTTTCAAGAAGCTCTTTGGGATAAAAATAGGAGTTCCAGTGGATAAATTCATCGGATTTCTTAAGGGCTTCCTCAACTATCTTTGATAATTTTTTCACATAACTCTGGTCAAGGGGTGCATCCATGAGGGCTTCTTCGTCTTCGAGATATTCGACAGGCTCACTCTTTCCTGAAAAACCACATGGTATTAGAAGATGGGAAGAAGTCCTTTCAAGAAAATCAATATATTGTTTGAACAAACCAGTTCCATCATAGGTAACCCGCAGAATTGAAAAGCCCTCAGACTTTTTTTCCTTTCCAATAACCCTTAATACCACCCCTCCTTTGAAATGTTCGACTTTCTCCCTTGAAAATTTAAGATCCTCATCGTAATATTTGTAAATTAAATCTCCTACTTCATAGTCGATTTCAAGGTTGAAAATTTTGACTTTTTTCCCCTGAGTTAGAGCTGACTTTTTCTTTGCGAGCTGAGTGGATATCTCCTCAAGAGTAAGCGGAGAGCCATGCTCCTTTATCAAAGATTTTATCCACTCAAGATCCATTTCATCAATAAAAATTTTCTTTTGTTGCACTTTTAGACTTTACCCCCCATTAAAATATACATTATTGCTTTCTGGACATGGAGGCGATTCTCAGCCTCATCAAAAACAATTGAATATTCAGAATCTATCACTTCATCAGTAACTTCTTCTCCTCTATGAGCTGGAAGGCAATGCATGAAATATGACTTTTTTCCTGTCTTCTCCATTAAACTTTTATTAACCTGATATGATCTGAATATTTTTATTCTTATTTCTTTCTCATGCTCCTGTCCCATTGATGTCCAGGTATCAGTATAAATTGCATCAGCGTTCTTTACTGCCTCCACAGGATCTCTCAAAATTTCTATCTTTGAATTTGCCTCCTTCATTGTCTTTTCTACGATTTCTTTTTTTGGTTCATAACCTTCAGGGGTTGCAACGGAGATATTGACCCCTAATTTTGAAGCACCTTCTATTAAAGAATGACATACATTGTTCCCATCCCCAATGTAGGCAATTTTTAACCCCTCTAATTTTCCAAATTTTTCAAAGAGAGTAAAATAATCTGCAAGAGCCTGGCAGGGATGATGAAGGTCTGTTAAACCATTTATCACAGGAGGCTTTGCCCATTTTGCCATCTCTTCTACATTCTTATGCCCGAAGGTTCTAATCATTATTCCATCTACCCATCTCTCAAGATTCCTTGCAACATCAGCTATGGATTCTCGCTTCCCAAGTTGGATTTCAGAAGGTCCAAGATAGATAGCCTTTCCTCCCATCTCCAGCATTCCGACCTCAAAAGTCATACGGGTTCTAAGGGATGGCTTTTCAAAAACCATTGCAAGAATTTTGTCCTTTAACGCATTTCCGTATTTTTTTTTATTTTTCTTAATTTCCATTGCAAGGGATAAAATTTCTTTTACCTCTTCTTTTTTCAATTCGCCAATTGTAACAAAATCATTCATTATTAAACCTCCATCTATTGTATTATCCTTGTTCCTGACCTTTTAACAAGGGCAGCCTTTAACTTTGATGCTGATGTTATAAGTACTTCCTTCCCTCCAGCTTCAATGTACTGAATAGCAGCTCTAATCTTTGGACCCATCGACCCTGGAGGAAACTGCCCTTCTTCAAGATACTTTTTCGCCTCTTTTACAGTCATAACTTTAATCTCTTTCTGGTTTTCTTTTCCATAATTTAAGTATACCCTATCTACTCCTGTTAAGATAATGAAAAGATCAATCCCTGCCTCAGATGCAAGAAGGGCAGAGGCATAATCTTTGTCAATCACTGCTTCAACTCCCTCTATTAGACCCTTTGAGTTTATAATAACAGGAATTCCTCCACCACCTGCAGCGATTACAATCCTTCCACTTCTTACCAGATCGCTGATAGCATTCTTGGGGACAATATCTATAGGTCTTGGAGATGGCACAACCTTTCTCCATCCTCTCCCCGCATCCTCAACCATTGTCCATTTTTTCTCTTTGATAAGTTGTTGAGCTCTGTACTGGGTATAAAATGGTCCCACAGGTTTTGTCGGATTTTGGAAGGCAGGGTCTTCCCTGTCCACAATTACCTGGGTAAGAATTGTTATGACTTCTTTATCTATAGAATTCTTTCTCAGCTCATTTATCATAGCCTTTTCTAACATGTATCCCATGCTCCCCTCTGTCATTGCATCACAAACTTCGAGAGTAAAGGGAGGTATTTTGTTGGAGGCTTCTTCCATCTGGATAAGTATGTTTCCAACCTGAGGTCCATTTCCATGAACTACTATTAGCTCGTAACCTTTTGAAACTATCTCTATCATCATTTTTGCAGCCTTCTCAGCATTCTTCATCTGCTCTTTCTGTAAACCTCTCTGTCCATTGGAAAGTATTGCATTGCCTCCAAAAGCTATAAGAGCTATCTTTTCCTTCATTTCTTAAAAGTCTCTCAAAACATCTTCCAGTGTTGGAGTTCCAATTTCCTGAAGCTCATAGAAAACTCTCAAGGAAGGCTTGTTCAGACGAAGAACCTTTGTAAGATCAATGGGTGTTGCTACTATGACAAGGTCAGCATTGGATTTATTTATTGTATCCTCAAGTTCTTTTATCTGTTTCTCTCCATAACCCATTGCAGGAAGAAGTTTTCCAATTTGAGGATATTTTTTAAAGGTTTCTGCAATGGAGCCCACTACGAACTCTCGGGGATCAACAAGTTCCTTAGCTCCATATTTCATTGCTGCCACAACTCCTGCTCCATAGGACATTTCACCGTGGGTTAGCGTTGGACCGTCCTCAATAACCAGGACTCGCTTCCCTCTAATCTGGGAACCGTCATTAAGGAATATGGGAGATGCTGCTTCAACAATAATTGCATCGGGGTTTATCTTTCTTATGTTCTCCCTTAAAATATTTACCTTTTCATTTTCAGCTGTGTCTATTTTGTTTATTACAATGCATTTGGCTCTTCTAAAATTTGTCTCTCCTGGATGATATTTTAGTTCATGCCCTTGCCTGTGGGGATCTGTGACTACAATTTCCATATTACTTTCAACAAACGGAAAGTCATTGTTACCACCATCCCATAAAATTACATCCGCCTCTTTCTCAGCTTCCCTTAGTATTGCTTCATAATCAACACCTGCGTAGACAATAGCTCCATTCCTGAGATGGGGTTCATACTCCTCTCTCTCTTCTATTGTGCATTTATATTTGTCAAGGTCTTCGTAAGTTGCGAATCTCTGGACTTTCTGTTCTGATAAGTTTCCGTACGGCATTGGATGTCTTATTATAACAAGCTTTCTTCCTTTTGCCATTAAAATTTTGCTCACTCTCCTTGAAGTCTGGCTCTTTCCGCATCCAGTCCTCACCGCACAAACAGAGATAACAGGAACTTTACTTTTTAGCATTGTTGCTTGAGGTCCAAGAAGAATAAAGTTAGCCCCGGCAGAAAGAACCTCCGAAGCTTTATGCATTACATATTCGTGTGAAACATCACTGTATGAAAAAACAATCTCATCAATTTTGAATTTTTTTATAAGTTCTGTCAGCTCTGATTCTTGATAAATTGGTATACCTTCAGGGTAAAGAGGACCCGCAAGCTCTGGAGGATATTTCCTGCCTTCAATATCAGGAATTTGAGTTGCAGTGAAGGCTACAACTCTGTAATTTTCATTGTTCCTGAAATAAACATTAAAATTGTGAAAGTCTCTTCCAGCAGCTCCCATAATCAATACTTTTTTCATTCTTGCCTCCTAAAACAAATAAATTTTCAAACTCTTAAAAGAATAATATAATACATTTAATCTTTTTGGTCAATTTGACTTGTAGAAAAAATCTTTTTAGATTTGACAATCTAAAGAATGAAGATGATAATTTAAACATGAAAAGGAATAGTAAAACTACCAAGATAATCAAAAAAATAATAAAAGAGAATAAAATACTCAGAACCCTTCTTCGAGTTTCTCAGAGTCTCTCATCTTCCCTTGAGATAGAGGAAGTTCTGTATAAGGCAATGGATCATGTAGAAAAGGTTTGCAGAGCTGAAGCCTCCTCAATATGGGAAATTGACTATGAAAAAAAGGAGCTTTTCTTCAGGATTATAAGGGGAGAGCATGCTGGAAAGATTAAACAGATGAGATTAAAGATCGGGGATGGGATAGCTGGCTATGTAGCTAAGACAAAAAAATCAATCATGGTAAATGATGTAAGGAGAAGCCATTATTGGGAAGCTGCATTCGATACCGCATCTTCGTTTCAATCCAGGTCAATTCTTGCAGTTCCTTTAATGATTGGAAAGAGAATAATTGGAGTTGTCGAACTTTTGAATAAAAAGGATGGCAAGGGTTTTAATCAAAGAGACAGAGAAAATCTGCTTGCACTTTCAGGACCGATTGCTATTGCCCTTGACAATGCAAGGCTTTATGAAGAAAAAAAGGAGCTTTTTATTCAGACATCCTTTGCTCTCGCAACTGCGATTGAGAAAAGAGATCCTTATACTGGTGGTCACACAAAAAGAGTTCTCGATTATTCTCTCCAAATTGGTAAAATTCTTGGATTAAGGGGTAAAGAACTTGAAGGTTTGAAAATTTCTTCAATTCTCCATGACATTGGAAAGATTGGAATTCCTGATTCAATCCTTGCAAAGCCAACCACACTTACAGCAAGAGAATTTAGAAAAATTCAGCAACATCCTGCAATAGGAGCTGAGATTTTAAGTGGTATTAGTGGAATGGAAAGAATATTGAAAGCCATAAAGTGTCATCACGAGAGATGGGATGGAAAGGGCTATCCGGAAAATCTAAGAGGAGAGGAGATACCTCTCTGGGCAAGGATAATCTCAGTAGCAGATACTTTTGACGCACTTACAACCTCCAGACCATACAGGGGGCGCATAAGTGAAAAAGAAGCTCTCAATGAGATTGAAAAAAACATCGGTAAACAATTTTGTCCTTACTGCGGAGATGCATTTTTAAAGCTTATGAAAGAATGAGAAATCTCAGATCTTTTCTCATTTTAGCTTCATGTTTTATCTTATATAGCTCCAACAGCACGCATCAGGAATGGAGCCTTAAGATATTCTTTGATGTGAAAGGAGGATGGAATTTCTACAAATGTGGAAAGGGAAATTATGAGCTAAAAATACTCTTTGAAGGATGGCTTTTTAGAGATAATGGAGACTACGGAATTTCATTTTTAAAAGATCTTAGAGAGGATAAAACATACTACTGGAAGGTGGAAATTGAAGAACGGGGAAAGAAAATTGACTTCTCTGAGAACATTAAGCCTGATTTTGAGGGAGGAATTTCAATAAGAAATGGAGCTGAAAATTTGGTTCTTTTGAGAATTTCTTCAAGAGCTCTTTACGATTATCCTCTGGCCTTCCCCTCTACAAAAGGCTTTGGAATTATTGAAAAGAACGATGATTATGACCGTTATGTGGTTTTAGGCAGTAATAAATTATCTTTTAAGGATGAGGATTTAAAAAAAGAGTTTTTTAAAAAGACTGAATGGGAGTGGAAGAAAACAACTGACAATTATTTTTCCTACCACAAAGCAAAGGCTTTCATAATAATTAAGCCAGGTTTCTAGGAACTTTTTAAGCTTTTTCACCGTTTATTTAATATGGAGGTTAAAGATGAGAAAAGTTCTAATGATTGTTTTATTCGGTCTAATTTTCGTAAATTTTCTTTACCCTGAATACAAGCAGGAAATAACAAAATATTTTGATGGTAGAAAAATCGAAAAGATTTCAGTTGAAAATGTTAATGGCAGTATCGAATTGAAAAAATGGGAGAAGCCAGAAATTTATGTTTTTGTTAAGAAAACATCAAGAAGTCAAGCAATTCTTGAAAAAACAGATGTTATCTTCGAGGAATTAAAAGGGGAGCTGAAAATAAAAGTTAAGAAAAAAGATGGATGGAGAATCTTCGGAGGCTCGATGGCAAATGTGGAAATAACTATTAATGCTCCATCCCCAAAGAATCTTTCCTTATCAACGGTGAATGGGAGTGTGAGAGCTTACGAAATGGAAGGAGATCTTAATGCTTCATCTGTAAACGGGAAAATATCCATTTCCAATCATAAAGGAAGGATAGAATCGGAAACTGTAAATGGTAGTATATATCTATCTAAAATTTATGGGACTTTAAAGGGTGAGACCGTAAATGGAAGTATAAACGCTGAATTGGTTGATATTGGCGAACATGTGGAGCTGAGCACTGTCAATGGAGGTGTTACAGTGCAAATCGAAAATCTCGATAACGCAGAGGTAAAAGCAGAGACAATCAATGGAAGTATTAATATTGAAGAGTTACAAAAGCCAATGAGGAGGCTTTCTTTAAAAAGAAGGAGCGTTTATTTCATAATGGGAGATGGAAGCAGAAAAGTTGACATAGAAACAGTAAATGGCTCTATAAAGATTGGCTCATCGGAGAAGAGTATTTAAAATAGTTTTCCACAAAGACATAATGATAATTAAGTGATGAATTATCAGGGGTAATTGAAAAAAAATTGGCAGCGGTACGGGGATTTGAACCCCGGTTTGATGGCTGAGAACCATCCGTCCTAGGCCCCTAGACGATACCGCCACCTAAAGACAAATTTCATTTTATCATAGTTCTTCCATTTTTGTAAAGGGTGGTGAGGATAAATAGTTTTTTAATTCTAAGTGTGTTATAATTTTAATGAGGTTCTGAATATGGAAAAAAAGAATAATATTTTGAAGAATTTGATTATATGGATTGTAGTAATATTTTTAGCTATCTTTTTCTGGAACATTTTTCAAGGATCAGGGGGAAAAAGGAAGGAAATAAACTTCTCAGAGTTTTTAGACTCGGTAATTCTTGGGAATGTAGAGAAGGTAACCGTTTCAGGAAACAAAATTGAAGGGACATTTAAAGATGAGATGCAGTTCAAGACAGTTGCACCCTCGCAATACACTGATCTGATAAAGATTTTAAGGGAAAAGAATGTGAGTATAGTTGTTAAAGACACCACACCAAGCCCAATTGTTTCACTTATAGGCTCACTGTCTCCTTTTATTTTAATCTTTATCCTCTGGCTTTTATTTATTAAACAGCTTCAGGTTGGAGGGAATAAAGCCTTCACATTCGGGAAAAGCAGAGCCAAGCTGGTTACAGATTCATCTAAAAGAGTGACTTTTGAAGATGTAGCAGGGGTTGATGAGGCAAAGGAAGAGCTCAAAGAAATTATAGAATTCTTAAAAGATCCTCAGAAATTCCAGAGACTGGGAGGAAGAATCCCCAAGGGTGTGCTTCTTATTGGACCTCCAGGAACGGGGAAAACTCTACTTGCCAAAGCTGTGGCAGGAGAAGCAAATGTTCCTTTCTTCTCCATTTCTGGCTCTGATTTTGTCGAACTTTTTGTTGGCGTTGGAGCTTCAAGGGTTAGGGACCTTTTTGATCAAGCAAAGAAACATGCTCCATGTCTTGTTTTCATAGATGAGCTGGATGCA
>FMSI01001903.1_pt1 | contig 14852 bp, 16 predicted proteins | sample 1504471 | NCBI WGS metagenome assembly FMSI01 (sample SAMEA4475357, study PRJEB15587) | soil metagenome | biome: Soil; feature: Field | place: India | collected 2015-03-11 | depth 0 m
AAAAAAAATAATTATCATTGCATAAAAATAACAGTTATCATTAATTATCTGTTTTTAAATTATAAAAAGGCTGTACAATATTATAACGGGTAATACCATTTGATTTATGATAACACTAGGCAACAATGATGTGCAATGTATTTTGCATATTGATAATTTTGAAGGACCACTGGATTTATTGTGGGATCTGATAAAAAAGTCAAAAATTGAGATAACACAGGTTTCCATTGCAGATATCACCGAACAGTATCTGGCATACTTAAAGCTAATGGAAAGTATTAATATCCCTGTTGCCATGGAATTTATTGTGATGGCCAGTGAATTATTGTATTATAAATCAAAGGCACTATTGCCAGGTGCTGATATGGGGGATGAATTTTTTGTCCCACCACTTCCCCCGGAACTTATTCAAAAGCTTCTGGAATATAAGAAATACCAGATAGCATCCAGAAACTTATTGAAATTACATGAAATGCAGTCAGATGTATTTACCAGGCAGAGCCCACCTGTCGTTGAAGAGGATGTGTATATTGAAGTCAATCTTTTTGATCTTTTGAATGCGTTTGTGGATGTGCTGGAATCAGAAAAAGAAATTGAACAGCAAAAAATAGTATTTGATGAAATTCTTGTGAGTGACAGAATAATGCTGTTGGTGAGCATATTAAATGACAGAGATAAAATTGAATTCCATGAGATGTTTTCTCAAAATCCGGGTAGAATGGAAGTTGTTGTGACATTACTAGCATTGCTGGAAATGACCCGTATAGGAGCTGTCGCAGTATTACAGCATTCTCAATTTGGGAATATATACATATTCAAAAAGGATTTGGATAAAGTGGATATATTGCATTAAGATATCCACACTTTAGGGAAATATTATGAGCGATGAAACTATGAATGAAGGTGTTGAATTGCAATTAGAAGATAAGATTGCCCATGATGAAGCTAGCAATGAAGATACATTTGAAATGGGCGATAGCGACGATCTCTTTGGCATAGTAGAAGCCATTCTTTTTGTATCAGCAGATCCTGTTCCACTGCAGTTTTTCACCAAGCAACTGGGAATTGATGCTACACAGGCAAAGATAATAATTGATTCTCTTATTGATGAATATGAGGACAGGGATAAAGGCATTAAGCTTGTTGAAATATCAGGAGGCTATCAGTTTGTTACTAATCCAAAATTTGCCAATAAACTGCGGCAGGTTATGGGATACAAAAAGAAAGAAACTCTATCAAAAGGCATGCTGGAGACGCTTGCAATTATTGCATATAAACAGCCAATTATGCTTGCTGAAATTGAAGAATTGCGTGGTGTATCCTCACGAATGATTGTGGCAGCACTTATGCGAAAAAATCTTATTAAGCCTGTAGGCAGAAAAGATGTACCTGGAAGACCATTGCTGTATGGTACAACTGATGAGTTTTTGCGCTACTTTGGATTAAATAAATTATCTGATTTGCCAAAACTTTCCGAAATTAAAGAATTCAACTTTGAAGAGGAATAACATGGATATGACCAGTTTTGAAAAAAACATGATTGAATCATTATCACAGCTAGCTGAGATATATAGCAAAGAGCTACAAAATGTTATGAAGGAAGGAGAGCAGGGAGTCTTCCCAGTTAAAGCCAGGATAATTTCTCATCTGCAGCAATATGCCAAACCACCGCTTACACTAGAATTAATAGAAAAAATTGCAACAGAAATTTTTTCAGTAGCGCTGGCAGCCGCACGCCCACTTAAAGTTGCATATCTGGGACCGGTGGGTACGTTTACACATATTGCATTACTGGAAATATTTGGTGATGTCATTGAAGCAATACCGCACAGAACCATTTCTGATGTGTTTGATGAAGTTGAAACAGGAAGAGCAACCTTTGGGGTTGTTCCGATTGAGAACAGTACCGAAGGAGCTGTCACCTATACTATGGATGAATTTCTTGATACTGATTTAAAAATTGTATCAGAGAAGTCTCTGCGTATTACCTATAGTCTTCTGTCTGTATCTGATAGCATCGAAAAGATTAAAAAAATATATTCACATCCTCAATCGCTGGCGCAGTGCAAAAACTGGCTTAAAGCAAATTTGCCCAATGTAGAAATAAATCAGGTTAACTCAACTGCCAAGGCTGCTGAAACCGCTTCATGGGATAAATACTCAGCAGCTATCGCATCAAATATTTCAGCTAAAATATATAATCTTAACATCATTGCTGATGGTATTGAAGATTCGCGACAAAACTACACGCGCTTTCTTGTGTTGGGTAAACACGACAACCCACCAACAGGGAATGATAAAACCTCAATAGTGTGTGCGGTAAAAGATCAACCTGGCGCACTGTATAAGCTATTAAAGCCATTCAGTGAACATGGCATAAACATGACGATGATAGAGTCACGCCCTGACAAGAAGAAGATGTGGGCGTATAACTTTTTCATTGATTTTAACGGACACCGAACTGACCCTGTTGTACAGGAAGCTCTTGAAGCCATGAAACAGGAAACCATATTTTTAAAAGTGCTTGGGTCATATCAAGCCGAAAAGCATGATTGAAGACAAAATATAAAAGGAGCACGGTAATTATGATTATAGTACTCAAACCCAACGTAACGCAGGATGAAATTGACCATATAGTTGGTAAAATAAAATCTCTCAATCTGCAACCGCATGTTTCAAAGGGGCAGTACAGAACAATTATCACAGTTATAGGTGATGAGGACATTATACGCGAACAGCCACTTGAGGCAATATCAGGTGTTGAATCGGTTAAGCCAATTTTAAAGCCCTACAAGTTAGCAAGCAAAGAAACGCATCCCGACAGGACAATTATCCGTGTAGGTGATATTGAGATTGGTGGCGATAAAATTGTGCTGGTTGCTGGGCCCTGTGCTGTTGAGGGTGAAAGGGAAATAATTGAGCATGCTAAAATGGTAAAGCAGGCTGGCGCATCTCTGCTGAGAGCCGGCGCATATAAACCACGATCATCGCCGTACACATTTCAGGGTTATGGTGCTTTAGGATTGAAGTACCTGGCAAAGGCAAAAGAGGAAACAGGACTGCCGATAATTACTGAAGTAATGGATCCCCGTGATGTTGAACTTGTTGCCCAATATGCCGATGTACTGCAAGTTGGTACCCGCAATATGCAGAATTTTAATTTATTAAAAGAGCTTGGAAAGATTGATAAGCCGGTTTTGTTAAAACGCGGAATGAGTGCAACCATAAATGAATTCTTGATGTCCGCAGAATATATTCTTTCACAGGGGAATAAGCAGGTCATTTTGTGTCCCCGGGGCATACGCACTTTTGAAGATATTACACGAAATACACTTGATGTTGGTGCAGTACCGGTGTTGAAGGATTTTTCGCATTTACCAGTTGTGTGCGATCCAAGCCATGCAATGGGAATTAAGGATTATGTTGTTTCAGCGGCACTGGCGTATGTTGCTGCAGGTGCTGATGGAATTATGGTTGAAGCGCACCCAAACCCTGAGGAAGCCATGTCTGATGGCCAGCAAACAATAAATTTTGAACAGCTGGTTGAACTTAAGAAGAAGCTCACGAGTGTGGCAATGGCCTTAGGAAGGGGAATTTATTAATGTTTAACAAAATAGCTATTATTGGACTGGGACTTATTGGGGGCTCAATTGCCCGCATGCTTAAAAAAAAGAATCAATCTGTGTACCTCAAAGCATATGCAAGAAAGCCAGAAACCCTGCAGAAAGCCCTGGAAGAAGGGTTTATTGATAAAGCTGCTTCTATTGAAGCGATTGACTGTAGCAATGTTGACCTTTTTATAGTATCCACGCCGGTGCTATCGTCCATTGCTATTATAAAGTCAATACTTAATGACCCAAAGCTAGACCGCAATGCATTGATCATTGATGCTGGTAGTGTAAAACAGTCAATCATAGATGCAATAATTGATCATCCTAAAGCCAATCAGTTTGTGGGATGCCATCCCATGACAGGTTCAGAAAAATCAGGATATGCGCACAGCACACACTCAATCCTTCCCAATGCTTGGGTAATCATTACACCTCACTCAAGGAACATCGATGCTGACATAGACGTGATAACGCAATTCTGGAAGATGCTGGAATGCAGAGTCCATATTACCGATGCAGCAACCCATGACAGGATAGTTGCTGGAACAAGCCATCTGCCCCATATAGTATCTGCAGCCTTGATGAATTGTTTTTTTTTAACTCATGGCAATAAAGCATTTGCTGACCTGCAACCATTTATAGGAAAAGGGTTTAAAGATATGACACGACTTGCAGGTGGCAGTCCTGATATGTGGGCAGATATTGTTTTGTTAAATAATGAAAATATTATTGATGCCCTTGAAGAGTATATTCAATCAGTGGCGAAAGCTAAGGATATTATACAGCAAGCGTCCGCGCACAATGATAGAGAGATGCTGTGCCAGTATTTTGAAGAAATTCAGATTAAGTGGAATAAGTATCATGGGTAAAAATATTATTGTTGCAGTTGATGGCCCTGCAGGCTCGGGGAAAAGTTCTGTGTCAAAAGAAGTAGCAAAACGCGCAGGGTTACAGTATATCGATTCAGGCGCGTTGTACAGAGCTATCACATTGTATGTGTTGAAACAGCATGGTTCACATTTTACACAGGATGATGTGGGCAGGCTCCTTGATAGCATTCGCCTCAGGCAGGTATTCAATAATGATGGAAGCTGTACAACGTATTGTAATGACATTGATGTGAGTGAAAAAATACGCAATGAAACAGTGGCTGCGCATATTGGCAAAATTTCGGATATTGTTGCTGTGCGTGAATATGTTAATAAGCTTATGCGACAATGGGCTAAAGATCACTCAATAATTGTTGATGGAAGGGATATCGGTACTGTTGTTTTCCCGGATGCTGATATCAAAATTTATCTTGATGCTACGGTTGAAGAGCGTGCCATGCGGCGAGCTAAAGAGTATGCGGAAAAAGGAAAAAATATTGACGTAAACCAGTTAAAAGTGCAGATTGCTCGCCGGGACAGTGAGGATATGAATCGTCCCTTTGGTGCACTGAAAAAAGCAAGTGATGCTGTCTATATTGATACAAGTGCAATGTCACAGGAAGAAGTTATTGAATATATGTATTCGTTGGTAAGTAATTTGATAAGAAGTGATATGTAATACCATTCCAGGTTTATCCTGGGATGATCCCAGCTTTCGTGGGGACAGGCTCTTTTAAGTCATGCTGAACGTGATTCAGCATCAAAGTTAAAAAAATAGATTCCGAAGCAAGTTCTAAATGGCTTTATAGGGGGATTCTGAGTCAAGCTCAGAATGGCAGTATGTGTATTGATACGGAGTTCAACTGGGGATAGCAGTGGTGGAATCTCATTTTAAGGGGAGATGTATGCATAGTAACTATCGCATATAAAAATTTTAATTTTTGGATATACCTGTGAATAATTGCTAAAATAAAATTGACTTATAGACTGTTTTTCTTTTGATTGTAGTAAAGTTATGACAATAAGGTGAAGTGGTATGGAAGTAGATAGAAATGACAGCCAGCTTTATATGGATCATGTTTCAAACCTTTCAAATGATTCTATTCAAACCAAGACCATCTATAAAGGTGAGATAGTAACCATTGATAATGATTTTGCCTATGTTAATATTGGCACAAAAACAGATGGCAGAGTGAGCCTGGAAGAATTTGAGACTGCTCCTAAAGTGGGTGACATTGTTGAAGTTATGCTCATAAATAAACGCCTTCTTGATGGCATGTATGTGTTTTCAGTGAAAGCAGCACAGAAGGAAAAAAGTTGGCAGCAGTTTTTGCATGCTATAGAAGGATCCAGCATCATTCAGGGTACTATAAAACAGAAATCAAAAAATGGCTATATAGTAGATTGTAACGGTGTACAGGCGTTTTTGCCGCTTACATTAGCAGCCGATGTAAAAGGGAAGTCGCAAAATGGCCATTCAGCTGTATATTTTAAGATCAAAAACATTGATAAGAAAAAACGGTCTGTCCTTTTATCACGTAAAGATTTTCTTGATGAAGAAGAAAAAAAGATATGGGATAATTTAGAAAACAATTATAAGCCTGGTGATGTAATACGTGGCAAGGTAACCAAGTTTGTAGACTTTGGTGCATTTGTTGATATTGGTGGCGTTGAAGCGTTGCTCCACCGAAATGATATCTCATGGCGAAAGGTTTTTAAAAAAAAGAAAATATTAAAGATTGGTGAAGAACGAGATTTTGTATTGCTTGCTTTTAACAGGGCAGAGGGCAAAATTGCATTAGGGTTAAAGCAGCTTGTTCCTGATCCCTGGCAATCAGTTCCTGAAAAATATAAAGTTGGTCAAACTGTTGAAGGAAAAGTAGTAACGCTTACTAATTTTGGCATGTTTATTGAAGTTGAGCCGGGAGTTGAAGGATACTGTGCATCCTCAGACATTTCGTGGGCAAAACGCACAATTAATCCAAAAGATGTATTTAAAAAGGGTGAGAAGATACAATCTGTTGTGTTAAATGTTGATAATGAAAACAGAAAGCTTATATTGGGCATTAAGCAATTGCAGCAAAATCCATGGGATACTGTTGAAGAGCGCTTCCCAATAAAGAGTATCCATACAAGGCCTGTGAAAAAAATTGTCAATTTTGGCATGTTTGTTGAACTTGATCAGGATATTGATGGCTTGATTCACATCTCTGATATATCGTGGGATGAAAACTTTAAGGATATACAGTCACAGTTTAAAGAGGGGCAGGAAGTTCAGTTTGTAATACTTGAAATTAATAAAGAAGAGCAAAAGATAGCCTGTGGCATTAAGCAGCTTACTAAATCGCCATGGGAACTAGTAGCTGAAAAGTATCCTCCTAGAACAATTGTATCGGGGATTGTTACCGGAATAGTGCCATTTGGAATGTTTGTCAAAATTGATGGCGATACAGTTGAAGGTCTTGTTCACATATCAGAAGTATCAAGAAAAAAAATTGAATCAATCGATAGCATGTATAAAGCAGGCGACAAAGTCAATGCGGTAGTGCTGGGTGTTGATGTTGATAAAAAGCGGCTGTCACTGAGTATAAAACATTACGAAATTATGTCCGAAAAGGAAGAAATTAAGAAAATTTTAAATACGTCAACTTCTGGGACTGTTACTCTGGGTGAGCTTTTGAAGAATAAACTTGATAAGGAATAGTACATGATAGACAGGGAAGTTACTGTTCATAGGAATATTATTGAGCAAACACTAATGAATGTACGCGATTATATCCGCGCGCACAGGTCTGTTGCCATTAAAGTGTTTATTGGTGTATGTTTGGTTTTAGTACTTGGTATTGCCGCTATAGTGTACGCCGACTATAAAATTAAAAAAGATACTGCTGATTTTGAAGCAGTGCTGGATGAATACAGGACAATGTATACCACTGATGTGAATGAGCGTAATGAAAAATTTGTACGAACTGTTGCACGATTAAAAGCGATTACAGACAACTCTTATTTTGGGTATGTGCATCGCAATGGGTATTATATTATTGCAAGCCTTTATTTTAATGAAAAAGATTATGGCAATGCTGTAACCTATTATGAAAAAGCCTCACAGCATGCATCACCTCTTTTTGCTTCGCTGGCGTTGCAGCAGGCAGGAATTGGATCAGAGTATCTCAATAATATTGATGAAGCCTTGCGGTATTATCTTACGTGTGAATCAAAGTATAAAGATGGTTATAACATAGACCAGATTTTGTATAGTATTGGAAGAATGTATGCACAAAAAGGTGAGTATTTTAAAGCAAGGGAATATTTTAACAAAGTTTCAACCGAATATCCACAATCTTTTTTTGCAAAAAAGGCAGCCCAGCATAGTATGTTTCTGGGAGCTATCGAAAACGAGAAGAAAAATTAATATAATTTAATAGTAAAAAAAGCATTGACAGGTAAGTGTGCTATTTTTGAAGCTATAGTGAAATTTTGATAATATGAGATAAGGAGTAAAAAAGTGGCGGTACCAAAAAGGCGAAAATCAAAAGCAAAATCAAGAATGCGCCGTTCGCATGATGCGATTGGTGCACCAAATTTACGACCATGCCCAACCTGTGGAGCCTATGTGTTACCTCATAGAGTATGCCCTGAATGTGGTCATTATAAAGGAAAACTCATAGTTGAACCTGTTGTCAAAGTAAACAAGGGCTAAATGATTATATGATTATGGAGCGTTACATACGCTCCTTTTATATTAATCTTGACAAAATATCAATATATTGACTACTATCAAATAAATATTTCTGTTGTCTTGAGATGCAGTTTTTTAGGACACGTTAGCTAAGGAGGGGCAGAGGTAATGACAGTTGATTTTGAAAAAATAAAAAAAATTATTGTAGATCAGTTAGGGGTCGATGAGTCAGAGGTTACGCTGCAGGCATCATTTGTAGATGATCTTGGAGCAGATTCCCTTGATACTGTTGAACTTGTTATGGCTTTAGAAGAAGAGTTTGGTATAGAGATACCTGATGAGGATGCCGAAAAACTTTTAACTGTTGAAGATGTAGTGAAGTATATTGAAGCAAAATTACAGTGATTGATTTTTGTTCTTTTGTGATGAGCAATGGATGATGAAAATAAGAAGGGCGTAGATAAAAAAAGGCAAAATCGTAAATTGCAGCTGCTTGAAAAACGCTTACATATTAATTTTTCAAATAAATCATTATTAAAACGTGCATTAACCCACCGCTCATATGTCAATGAATCATCTGTTCCTGTTAAAGACAATGAGCGACTGGAGTATTTAGGTGATTCAGTATTGGGTTTGGTGGTCAATGAATATCTATTTAAATCATTTGAAAATTATCCTGAAGGTGATTTAGCTAAAATAAAATCTGCAGTTGTTTCTGAAGATACCCTTGCAAAAGTGGCCACTGAGATACATTTAGGTGATTTTATTATCATGGGAAGAGGTGAGGAATTAACAGGCGGGAGGTACCGTCAATCAATACTTGCGAATACACTGGAAGCAATTATTGGTGCAGTGTATCTGGATGCAGGTTTAACAAAATCCAAAAAGCTAGTACTCAGGCTTTTAAAAAAAGATATTCAGCGTATTGACAAACTTTCATATCTGCGCGATCCCAAAACAACACTGCAGGAAATTGTACAGAAAAAATATAAAAGCAGGCCACTGTATACCGTTGTTCAGGAATCTGGTCCTGATCACCATAAAATGTATACAGTTAAATTGACCATAAACGAGCGTGATATTACAGTGGGTACTGGCAGCAGCAAACGAAAAGCAGAATCTGATGCTGCAAAAAAGGCGTTAGAGCTTATCTATTCTAACAGGATAAGTATATGAAGTTTGAACTATCACATAAAAAGATCAGAGTTAGAGTAGCGGGGCTGGTTGTTGAGGATAATAAAATATTAATGATAGCTCATAAGAAGGGGAGTGAAATCTACTGGTTGTTACCTGGTGGGGGTGTTGAATATCAGGAATCACTTGATGAGGCACTCAAAAGGGAATTTCTTGAAGAGTTGGGGCTTGATGTTACTGTTGGTGATATTGCAATAATAGCTGATTCAATAGAACCAAACGGGAAACGCCATATAATAAATATTATATTCTGGTGCAAACTAATAAACCAGTCAATTCGCCTGGGTAATGAGAAAATATTGTATGATTTCAGCTTCAAACCATTGGAAGAATTGGCTAATGTAGTTATGTGCCCTCCGCTCAATGAGTATATCATCCAGTTATTACATAATAAAAATGAAAAAATTTATAAAGGTTCGCTGTGGATCCCTTAACTCACACCAGTGCAATTGATTTACAATTTGATTCAAAGAAATCCATTATAATTATTGGTCAGGAGATTCTTGCTTCATTACCATCTCTTATCCCATATTCAAAATGGGATGCCATAGTTGCAGTTGTTAGCGATACAGTGTATGAATTACATAAAACGGCTATTGACCATGGATTGAATCTTATTAATGCGATACTTCTACCATATAATGATAGTGAACAAAATAAATCCTATGCGTATGCTGAGCAGTACTTCAATCAATTGCTTGAACACCACTGCACACGAAGTTCGCTTGTAATGGGAATAGGTGGTGGTGTTACTACGGATTTTGCTGGATATATTGCTTCAGCATATATGCGCGGAATAGATGTTGTGTATGTTCCTACAACGCTGCTTGCAATGGTTGATGCCAGTATTGGCGGCAAGGTAGCAGTTAACATAAAATCAGGCAAAAACATCGTAGGACATTTCCATCAGCCTGATTATATTATGATTGATATAAATTTTTTACAAACGTTGCCGGAATCAGAATGGCGTTGTGGAATGTCTGAAGTTGTGAAGCACGCTGTAATTGGCGATAGCTCATCATATAAATTATTGCAGAATAAAGCAATCCGTTATGGGCAAATTAATACAGCATTATACGAATGTATTGACAGTTCAGTGAGATTCAAAGCTTCCGTGGTGGAAAAGGATGAATATGAAAAAAATATTAGGGCCATTTTAAATTACGGGCATACTGTAGGACATGCTATAGAGTCCCTGTTTGAATATACACTGAGCCATGGTGATGCTGTTGCAGCCGGCATGCTGGTAGAATCATATATTTCCATGAAGGAAGGCATGTCAAAGGATGATTTTGACTGTATTAAGGATCTTCTTTGGGAATATAACCTGGTGCCTAAGATTACCTTTGATCCACATTTGATTCTTAATCACATGATGTATGATAAAAAAAACATCAAAGGCAAGATACGTTTTGTCCTCCTTGAATCAATTGGTAAACCACTCATTGGACAGGAAGTAACTGATGCACTGGTAATGGAGGCGCTACAATTTTATTTAACAATGGTGAATACATAATGGCAGCAGAAATAAATTATTCTATAGAGGAGCGTGAAGGGGCAAAAATTATCAATTTAGCTGGTGTGTTGTGTTCAGCTACTGAAAGAGAATTTATCAGTTTGGTGGAAAGTCTGGTAGCTACAAATAATGTTATTATCAACATGGCAGGTGTAGCTATGGTAACCTCCTCTGGATTGAAAGCGTTAACTGATCTATCACATCTTGCCAGACAAAAGAAACGCAGGATTATGATACTGGGTGCATCAGAAAATCTGCAAAGTTTAATTAATGCAACAGAAGCGTATGATCTCTTATTAATACATAGCGTAGAGGAAGGAATCAGGAAATTAGAATATTATATTTAAAAAATTTTTTTAAGTGTGATTCTGTTATCCTGGGTTCTGTTTAATGCATTATTTAATATTCAAAATACAAATGCACATTTGGCTTTCCATTATAGATATTTCGTGTAATAAACACATCCACTCCCATAAATTTTTTTATCATTTCTTCGGTCAAATCAGCAGGCAGACAGGAATGGACTATTGTGCCATTTTCCATTATATAGAATTTATCCACTGTTTGTGCAAGGAAATTAATGTCATGCGAAGCTATGATGCAGCAGTTTTTACCGCTAGAGCAATGCCGTACTATGGCTTCATGGAGCCTGTTATATGATGCAAGAGAAAGGTTCTGTGTGGGGTTATCAAGCAATACTATCTGTGCCTGACGTATAAAGTGAAATGCTAATAGCGCACGAGACTGAATGTCAGATGAAAGTAGTAGTAATGGTGTAAGTTTGTGTTGTTGCAATTGGAAGTGATCTATATATTCGTTCACTATCTCATAATCAAAAGATTGAAATGGTGAGAGAAAATTTTTATATGGGATTCTACTTGATAGAAGGTATTCATAGAGTGTAATGTAGTGATTGTGTAACATCCCAGCTTGCTGGAATGAAAATTTTTGCGCAAATTCAGCCTTCTTTAATGAATGTATAGGTATTTCATTAAAGGTGATCTGGCCAGTGTAGTGTGCATAGTGCCGTGCAATTGTGTGAAGCAAAGCAGATTTGCCACTTGCTGGTTTGCCAATAATACCAATAATTTCGCCCTCAAAAAATTCGACATTAATAGATTTAAGAATGGTATTCTCCCCAATCGTTAATGACACATTATTCAGCTTGAGCATGGCAGCCTCTTGGAAAGAAAAAGAACGTATAAAAAGTCAATGGTTACACTTGGAATTATTATATAATATGGATGTATGAAATTTATTGCATATAACAGTAAAGATATGATAATTGTAAAAATAAGGATACATGATGTTGGGTTGGATTTGCGGTTAAAAGGTATGGTTGTGAGCAATGCTCCAAACCAACCAATAAGTAAAAAGACCATGGTAGAAATTATAGCTCTGGCAAGACTTGAAATGCCATGAATACTATTTTCATGTAATGGCAGTAAGTTGTTGTAGTACTGCCCTAAACCAATAATCCTTAATTCAAATTTTAGTTTTGAAAGATACACATATAGTAAACTCATTATTAATGCTATAACAACAGTAGAAGAAGTATCACTAATAATACCGGTAAAAATTTTTATGGTATAATCATCAAAAACTTCGAATTGGTTGAGGTATATGCTGATAAAAAGCAGTATGATTGAGAATAAAAAAGATGTAAAATATATATCATGATACAGTTCATAAAATGAAAAAAAATAGTGATATGTAAAAAGAATGACAAAAGTAATAAAGATTGATAAGAGCACTGATTTTGTAATGATCATGGCAATTAACAGCGATAAAGAAGCAAGAGGTGCTTCTGCGCTGGTAATGTAATCAGCATAGCAGGGATTAAGCTGGCACCAGGATTGTAACCCAATAGCAGCAATAAAAGCTACAATAATAATATGAAGAAAATCAAAAGTATACAAAAGTGCTATTACGATAGTAGCAAGAGCAAGTCCCTGCACAACAGTAATAATATTATTGCGCAGTAGGGTGTTCTGCAGTATTTTCATGAGGTGTCGATGAATCCTTTTCCTGTAGTGGTGATTGAGTTGTTACAGGGATTTCGCGTTGCTTTTCAACTTCTTTATAGAGAGGTTTAAGTAATTTGTCTTCCTTAACTTTATTAATAAAATTTGTATTGTAAAAGTTATTGTGTAGTATCTCTTTAGCTTTTGTGGTATCGTTTATCAACGCGTAGCATCTGCAAAGGATAATTAAATCATTGTCTGCAAGCCTAAATTTTGTGAAATGTGCTATCGCCTCATTGTACTGTGCAAGCATATACAGCGAGCGAGCATGGTTTAACCATAGAGATTCATCGCGCAGATTTTCGGGAACAATCGCAGTTAATTCTACTACCTTGGAGTACTGTTTGGTGGTGTAGTAATGCTGAGCAGTTGTAATAAAAGCTTTTATATATTTTGCAGGTATTTCCTTTTGCTTTTGCCGGTATTGCATGTACACTTTTTCAAAGTAGTCGTACGCTTTACTATCATTTTTGTTATAATATACCAGTCCTAATTGGTACAAGATTTCAGGATTATTGGCATCAATTTTATATGCAGATTGAAGAGTTTGCAGAGCTCCGTCGTAGTCATTCTTTTGCATCTGTATGGCTGATAATAACAAATACGGTGCAAGATTTCCTTTTTTTGTTGTGATGGCTTGTTGTAAAAAACTTTCGGCTTTTGTGTACTGCCCTATATTATAGTATGATGTTGCAGTTTTAAGTTGAATAGAATATTTCATGTCCTTATCAATAAATGCGTATTCAAGTGTAGCTTCAAATGCAGTCGCAGCCTCACTGTATCGCTTATCCTGAAAGTATATCTCCCCCACAAGCATCTGAAGTTCTCCATAAAAGGGGATGCGATATAAAATCTGATTGAAATAAGATAATGCATCCCGGTACTGATTATTTATATAGTAATACATGCCTATTTCAAATACTGGTGAAAGGAAAGAACTATCAAGCATTGCAGCTTGCCGGAAATACTGCAGCGCTGCTGAGTAATCCTTTGATTTAGCGTTGAGACCTTCTTCGTATGCTTTGCGTGCATCCTCATTTTCTGTCCACATGAGCTTGTTGATAAGGTTTTCGGCTTTTGTTTTTGCAGAAGTTTCGCCCAGCACTTCATAAAAGTACTTACAGGTTTTTAGCACCTTTGGGAAGTCTGACTTTGATTCATAGATGATAATAAGGTTCCAGTAGGCTAAGTTGCGGTATTTTGGAGTCATTTTGCGGGTGATAGCCTTTTCAAAAAAGTCCAGTGCTGTATCAAGGTCACCTCTGTTTTTTTCAATTTCGCCAATGAAATAATATGAATCGCCTCTATCAGTAGATTCAATATCTTTTAAAAAATTTTCCTTTGCCTTTTCCCAATTTTTATGGACGTAATAGCGGCATCCAGCTTCATAGTAATTTGCAGCACTAGAAGGTACAGATATAATGAGAGCTGTAAACAATACAAGAAATGATATGCTATTGGTACAGTAATGTCTCATGCGGTGTATCCCTGGAATCGCTGCAATAGTTATAATGTTTGCATTTGGTAATGACAATCAGCAATAAAAATTATTACTACCTTCCTCAGCTTGTTTTAAGCAGCTGAGTCGTACATTTATCAATTGCAAAGTATTTTGAAAATAATTACTGCTATTAATTACAAAATATGTCAATACATTAATTATATGAACTCTGTCAAATCAACCGTATATATTGCTGTAGCAACAGCATTGAGCAGAATAGTTGGTTTTGTGCGCGATATGCTGATTGCATGGATGTTTGGTGCATCATGGCAGATTGATGCGTTCTTTGTTGCATTCAGGATTCCTAATCTGGTGCGCAGGCTTGTGGCTGAAGGGACGCTCTCTCTGCCACTGGTGTCTGTTATTATGAGCTATCGCCAAAAAGAAGAAAGAGAACAATTAGCACAAAAATTATTTTCATTATATTTTATTTCAGGGTTGTTCATATCGGTAACAGG
>FMSI01001141.1_pt1 | contig 14848 bp, 15 predicted proteins | sample 1504471 | NCBI WGS metagenome assembly FMSI01 (sample SAMEA4475357, study PRJEB15587) | soil metagenome | biome: Soil; feature: Field | place: India | collected 2015-03-11 | depth 0 m
CTACTTGTTAATTATCTGGCAGGTGGACATACCTTTGCCCTGGAGGCAGAAATGGGCTGGGTCGAGGAATGGCCTTCAGATACCACCCACGGGGCGGTGTGGCGGTATCACGAGCCGGTGATTGCCTTCAGTTACGGTTACGGTGAAAGGTGGCTTTTTACTATCGGCTGGCAGGGTGTGGACCGGGATTCGCTAAAGCGTTATGACAATCAACGGTCCTGGCCGATGTTTGAGACGGTCTGGAACATAAGCGAGAGGAACGTTTTGCGGGTGCGGGTTGGTGCGGAGAAGGGGGGGTATACCTGCTCGGGTGGTGTATGCCGTTATGAGGCGCCATTTCAGGGTGTGAAGTTACAGTTGATCAGTCGGATATAGAGGATGCGGCGGGTAGTGATTGCGGTTATGATTTTAATCGGGGTGGCAGCGCTGATTCTCGGGGTCAAAGTTGGCCTGCTGGCGGTAATTCACGGTTTTGCCTCTCAGATATGACTGTCCTGTATGGGCCTCGTGTAGGCCATTAAAAGAATGAAGAAACGGAAAATCGCCCCTTATCGCATCGGTCAGATAATCGGAACGGTGGTACTCAATGCCTATATCCTTGCCTATATTCAGGGAAAGATTCTTTATTCTGGTTTTCTGAAGAGCATCCCGGAGCCGGTGCTCAACTGTTATGGCGGTCCGCTTTCGGTTTTCGCCTGTCCGCTTGGCTCATTCCAGCAGATTCTCGCCCAGCAGGGGTTGGCGTTCTATTTAAGGGTGCCCTGGGTTATTCTGGGGTTATTTATTGTGATTGGCGCTTTTGTCGGTAGGAGCCCCTGTGCTTGGGTGTGTCCATTCGGACTGGGGCAGGATTTACTTTATAAGATTAAACTCGGTCCGCGAGCAAAGGATAAACGGTGGATTTCCTTTGTGGTCATCGGCGTCATCGGATTGCTCGCGGTGGCGCTGCTCGCGGTTTTTGTCAAGGTTAATATTGCGAAGGCGCTCCTTTTCGGCTGGCTGCCGTTTATGGCGCTTTACCTGTTCGGGGTATTCAAGGGGAAGATGGGACTGCCCAAGCGTTGGTTTCCGGGTGGAACGCTGGTGGGAATCGGTCTGGGGTTATTGATTGGCTGGCGTTATGATGTGAATCTGGGGATAGCCAGTGGGGTGGTGGCGACCACGGGGTTGGGGTTGGTAGGACCGGTGCCAACGCTGCTGCTGGCGGTGCCGGCTGGTTTTATCCTGGCGCTTTTTGGTAAAGGTGCTCATCTCGGACCTTTTGCCGGTGCTGAACTGGGGCTGCTGTTTGTCGTTTTTGCCGTTGTGGTGGTACTTTTGGTTGACCACTGGCTGAAACTCGCGCTGCCGGCGACGGGTTTGAAGTATCTATTTTTTGTCCTGGTGGCGGGGGTGCTGGCGTTCTTCACCGCCGAGCCCTGGTTTTGCAAACTGTGTCCGCAGGGAACCCTGGAGGCGGGTATTCCGCTCGTTCTCTGGGATCCGGTTCAGGGTTTGCGCAGTCTGGTGGGCTGGCTGTTTTACCTGAAGGTGGCGATACTTTTATTTGTTCTCTGGGCGGCAATGGTTATCAAACGGCCTTTCTGTCGGGTGGTTTGTCCAATTGGCGCAATTTATGCCCTTTTCAACAGGGTCAGCCTTTTGCGGCTTAAACTGGACCGGGAGAGTTGCAACGAATGCCAGTTGTGTCGCCGGGTCTGTCCAATGGACATTGAGCCTTACCAGGAGCCGAATCAAATAGACTGTATTCGTTGTTTTGAGTGTGTCTGGCATTGTCCGAAATCCAGTCTCAAAATTTCTGTCTGAAAAGCGGTGCGGAAACCGGAATGGCTGAAGGTGCAGTTACCCGGAGGCAAGGGGTTTAATCGGGTCAACGCAATTTTACTCCGGCACCGGCTGAATACGGTATGCAGCAGCGCCCGCTGTCCCAATATCGCCGAGTGTTGGAGTTCCGGGACCACAACGATAATGATTCTCGGCAATGTCTGTACCCGTGCCTGTCGCTTTTGTGCGGTGCGGACCGGCAATCCGCAGGGCAAAACGGAGGTGGATGAGCCAGAAAGGGTGGCGCTGGCGGTTAAGGAACTGGGGGTTAGCTATCTGGTTCTTACATCGGTTGACCGGGATGATCTGGCAGATTTCGGTGCCGGGCATTTTGCCCGAACAGTTCAGGTGGTGAAGGAGAGAAACCCCGGGGTGAAGGTTGAGGTTTTGGTGCCCGATTTTGGTGGACAGGAGGATTTGATAGCCGCGGTGCTGGCAGCTGGACCGGATGTATTCGGACATAATCTGGAGACGGTTGAACGTTTGACCCCCCTGGTGCGGGACCGGCGGGCAGGTTACCGGCTTTCCTTAACGGTTCTGGAGAAGGCAAAGAAAATTGCCCCTGCGGTGATAACCAAGAGCGGGTTGATGCTGGGGTTGGGGGAGACGCTGACAGAGGTCTTTGCCACCCTGGGAGATTTGCGCGCGGTGGGATGCGATGTGGTTACAGTTGGGCAGTACCTGCAGCCGAGCCGAGGGTGTCTGGATGTGGTGCGTTTCTGGACCCCCGCGGAGTTTGCCGAGATTAAAGCCCGGGCCGAGGTGATGGGGTTCCGGCAGGTTCAGGCAGGACCGCTGGTGCGCAGTTCTTATCGGGCGGCAGGAGATTAGGGGTGGCCCCGACCGGTCAGGAGCGACCGCTCGCTCCCAAGGAGATTAAGTACGGGCTGAAGATATCAATAATTGAGGGTGCCTTTGCTACGCTTCATACCACCTTTGCCGGCGGGATGTTTCTTGCCGGTCTGGCGTTATATCTGGGGGCCAATTCGTTTCAGATCGCCTTGATTTCTGGTATTCCGGCACTGGTGACCGGGTTCAGTTTTCTTGCCGGCTACCTTGTGCGCCAGATTCAGTCCCGGAAAATTCTGGTACTTTGGAGTGCGGGTTTAGGCAGGGCGATTTATATCGTTCTGGTGCCATTTCTTTTTCTTGAGATAAGGGTAAAAATCGCCTTTTTTCTTGCCTTGATTACCATTGCCAGCGTTCTGATGACGATTGCCGGAACCACCTGGACATCCTGGATCAGCGATCTGGTGCCGGAGGACCAGCGGGGAAGGTTTTTCGGAGTGCGGAATGCCGTTCTCGGTGTTACCGGTGTTTTTGCCGGCTATGCCGCGGGCAGAGGAATGGATTTTCTGAAGGCGAGCGGTAGGGAGTCGCTGGGTTATGCTCTTGCCTTCAGTCTGGCGATAGTAATGGGGTTAATTTCTACTCTTTTACTTGTCCGTCAACCCGAGCCAAAGCTGTCACCCAGGCCCGCAGCGAGGATAAAGGAGGTTGTCTTTGGTCCTTTGCAGGAGCCGCAGTTCCGACGGCTGACCGTTTTTCTTGCGATCTGGTTTCTCACCGGGACCCTGGCGTCGCCGTTCTATCTGGTGCATCTGATTAAAAACCTTCGTTTCGGTTTTGCCGCAATTGCCATCTACTCAATGATTGGCGGTGTAATCGGTGTTTTATTCCAGATTTTCTGGGGCAAGGCGATTGACCGGTTTGGTTCCCGGCCGGTAACAGTGCTCAATTTTGCCCTGGTTGGGGTTATGCCGTTTCTCTGGCTTTTTGCCACACCTGGTTTTCGTCTGCCGATCTGGATTGACGGGGTGCTGAACGGAGTGGTCTGGACCGGTGCCAGCCTCGGACTCTGGAATTTGCTTTTGGACCTGGCGGACAATCCGGCACGGAAGGAAAGTTATTTTGCCATTTACAGCGTAGTAACCGGCCTGGGCGCCTTTGTTGCTTCACTGGTTGCGGGAACTCTTGCCCAGTTGCTGGGCCGGTTTCACCTGGTTATCGCGGGCGCGGATTTTTATAACTACGACGTGATGTTTCTCCTTGCCGGCTTTGCCCGTTTTGCCTGTTTGCCGCTGCTGTTAAAGGTTCAGGAGTCGGGCAGTAAACCGGTTCGTCATACGATCAGGGAGTTGTCCAATATGGCGCTCTGGCGGTTGAATGCGGGGAAGGATGTGCTCTTGCAGGCGCTGGGTATAAGAAACAAAGATTGACGGGATTTGGATTGACGGTAAAATAAAGCAAAAGGAGGTAATTATGAAAAGAACCTTAACCCCGCTGGCGCTACTACTTGCCGCCGGAGTTGCCTTCGGCTATCAGCGAGTGGTAGTACTGGAGGAAGCCTATTCTGAAGGTTGAGCGTCCTGTGCAACTGCCAGCAGTGTGCTGGACCAGATATGTTACGATTATGCCGGTTATGTGACGGCGGTGTCGTGGCACATCAGTTCGTCCTATCCACTTTATTCTGCCGAGGGCAGGGCAAAGTGGCGGATGTATCCGCCTCCCTATAACGGCGCTTATGCCACACCCTGGCTTTGGGTTGATGGCCGACAGCGCGGCTATAACTATAACCTCTGGCGCAGTTACGTTGTTGCCCAGATTGGAGTGCCTACGCCGGTTCAGATTACCCTTTCCGGTGAGTATGACCCTGCCACCCGGAGCGGAACCATCAAGGCGGTGCTGCAGAACGACTCTACGGAGGATATTACCGCCCGGGTTTCGGTTGTTATTACCGAGGATTCCTGTTATTATCTCGGGCCGAACGGAGACCCCTGGCACAACCATGTCTGCCGGGATTACATTCCGGACCAGAGCGGTACGGTTTTGACCGTTTCTGCTGGCGGCACCGATTCGGTTATCCAGCCGTTTACCATTGCCAGTACCTGGGTGGAGGAGAGGTGTAATATAGTGGTTTACGCGCAGAGCACGACAATGGTTCCGGCTGACTCTTCTTATCCGGCGTTTCAGGGTGCCCAGATAAGGGTGCTGGAGATGGTGGGGGTGAAGGAAGGCAAGACCACCAATCGGCCCAGAACGGTCCTTTCGGTTATACCCAACCCTTGCCGGGGACGGGCAGATTTCCGGTTTAGCGCATCCTCCGGAATACCCTATCGACTGAGCATCTATTCGCCGGCAGGTAGTTTAATTGAGGAGTTCAGCGGGTTAGCCAGTGGCGATAATAACATCCGGCTCAACCGTGTGCTGCGCAGCGGTGTCTATCTTTACTGTCTGCAATGTGGCGAGAGTCGGGTTAGCGGTAAACTGGTGGTGAAGGAGTAGTCCAGATTGTTTTGCTTTAAGTGCGGGGCAGGTTCTGCCCCGCATATTTTTTAATGATAGAAAAGTCTGAGATTGGTGAAGATCATTACGATACCGTACTCGTCTGCGGCACGGATTATCCCATCATCACGGGTGGAACCACCGGGCTGGGCGATGTAACGGACATTGGAGCGAGCTGCCCGGTCAATGTTGTCGCGGAACGGGATGAAGCCGTCTGAGGCGAGGGAAACCCCTTCAAATCTGGCAAGCCACTCCCAGCGTTCCTCCCGGGTGAATGGCTCGGGTAGTTTGGCAAAGAGCCGTTGCCAGGTGTGGATCTCCTCGGGAGTGGCGTTTTCCTCCAGGTAGATGTCAATGGCGGTTGCCTTTTCGCCCCGGCTGGTGCCCTTTTTGAATTCCAGGTTCAGTACCCGGGGATGGAGGCGGAGGAACCATTTATCTGCTTTAGCGCAGGCAAGCCGGGTGCAGTGAATCCGGGACTGCTGACCGGCACCGACACCAATTACCTGACCGTCATAAGCGAGACAGACCGAGTTGGACTGGGTGTATTTGAGAGTGATGAGGGCGATGAGCAGGTCAAGCCGGGTTGATGCCGGAATGGTTTTTTTTACCGTCACCACATTTTCCAAAAGTCTTTCGTCAATCGGGGCGTTGTTGCGTTCCTGTTCCAGATAGATGCCGAACAACTGGCGAACTTCAACCGGGGGTGGCTCCCAGGTGGGGTCAATTTCCAGAATTGGATAATTACCGCCCTTTTTTTCTTTGAGTACCGGCAGCGCCCCTGGCGCATAGCCCGGTGCGATACAACCGTCAGAGATTTCCTGGGCGAGGAGCCGGGCGGTGGGTTCGTCAACAGGGTCGGAGAATGCCGCCCAGTCGCCAAAGGTTGCCATCCGGTCGGCACCGCGGGCACGGGCATAGGCACAGGCAAGCGGGGAAAGTTCCAGTTTGGGGACGAAGAGGGAGCGGGCAAGGTCTTCTGGAATCGGTTTGCCGATGGCGGCACCGGCCGGACTGGTGTGTTTGAAACTGGCCGCGGCGGGTAGATCGGTAAGCCGTCTTAACTCCCGGACGAGTTGCCAGGAGTTGAGGGCGTCAAGAATGTTGATATAACTGGGGGTTCCATTAAGAACCTTTAACGGCAGTTTCCCTTCCGGAAGATAGACCCGGGCGTTATTTTGATGTGGGTTTATTCCGTAGCGCAGTTTTAACTCGTCCAACAGAATAGAATTTATTTAAAAAGCCTCCTGTTGTCAAGCCAGCAGTTTTACGGCGGTGATGTTGAGGCGGGGGTGCGGATTATCAGTTGGTTGGCGGTCAGATCTCCGAAAAGAGAAAAGTTAAGGATTGATTTTGGGAGATATCTGGTATCATTTAGAAAATTAATGAGATAGGAGATTTTTCTCCCGACAGGTGGGCTACCCCGGGGGTGACCCCCGGGGTGGTTCCGGCGAGGCTTTTTGGCGGTCGCGGGCCGGTTCGGTATGGGTTTTAACCGGTCAGGTAAATGGAGGGCACGGGGAGTTGAACCTGGTTATCAGAATGCCGGGAAGATGCCGGGTTATCTATGTTGACCGGCAGGGGTTAAGGGAATATACTTTAACTTCCAGATGAACGGTGATGTGATTTCAATTCGCGGGGCAAGGGAGCATAATCTTAAGAATATCAATCTTGATATTCCCCGAAACAAACTGGTGGTGATTACCGGCATCTCCGGTTCGGGTAAGTCTTCTCTTGCGTTTGACACCATCTATGCCGAGGGGCAGCGCCGTTATATTGAGTCGCTGTCTGCCTATGCCCGGCAGTTTCTGGGTATGTTGGAGAAGCCGGATTGCGACCAGATTTCCGGTCTTTCCCCGGCAATTGCAATTGAGCAGCGGAGCAGTGCGCGGAATCCCCGTTCCACGGTTGGCACGACGACCGAGATTTACGATTATCTGCGGTTGCTTTTTGCCCGGGTGGGTAAGCCGTTCTGCCCGAAGTGTGATAAGCCGATAAGTTCGCAGACCTCGGACCAGATTGTGGATAGTCTTTTAGCCGAGCCGGCGGGAACGGCGCTGGTGATTCTGGCGCCGCTGGTGCGGGGGAGAAAGGGAGAGTATCGGGAGTTGCTCAATCAGGCGAAGCGCCGGGGTTATGTGCGGGTACGGGTTGACGGTGAAATCTCCGAAATTGAGGAGGTGCCGGCGCTGGAGCGGTACAAAAAGCATAGTATTGAACTGGTGGTTGACCGGTTGACGGTGAAGGAGGGGGTGCGAAAGCGGCTGGCGGATTCGGTGGAACTGGCGTTGCGGGAGGGGCAGGGGTTATGTGTGGTGGCGGTGGGTGATGGGAAGAAGGGCGGGGACCGGTTGTTTTCCACCGCCTTTGCCTGTCCGGATTGCGGGTTTTCTTTTGAGGAGATTTCCCCCCGGCTGTTTTCGTTTAATTCGCCTTATGGTGCCTGTCCGGAGTGTCACGGTCTGGGCACGAAACGGGAGATTGATCCGGACCGGCTGGTGGTTGACCCGCACCTTTCCATTTTGGATGGGGCAATCGCACCCTGGGGGGAGGTGCGCGATAAGAGCGCCTGGTTTTTGGGCAAACTGGAGGCGCTGGGGCGAAAGTTCCATTTTAAGTTGAGCACACCGTGGAAGGAGTTGCCGGCAGCGGCCCGGCGGGCGATTTTCTACGGAACCGAGGAGGAGTTAAAGTTTAAGTATGAGGATGAGCGGTGGGAGTACTCTTATGAGGAGCGCTATGAGGGGTTGGTGCCATATCTGATGCGGATTTATCAGGAGACCGAGTCGGAGAGCCGGCGGGAATGGGTGGAGCGATTTATGTCAGTTTTGCCCTGTCCGAAGTGCCAGGGGACAAGGCTGAAGCCCGAGGCTTTAGCGGTGCGGATTGGCGGATTGAACATCGCCGAGATTTCCCGATTTTCGGTGCAAGAGGCGGTGCGGTTTTTTAATGAGTTGCGTTTGGGAAAGAAGGAGGAGGCGATTGGCCGGGAGGTGATTAAGGAGTTGCGTCGCCGGTTGGGGTTTCTCCTCGCGGTGGGACTGGACTATCTGACACTGGACCGGACCACCGAGAGTCTGGGCGGTGGCGAAGCACAGCGGGTGCGGCTGGCAACGCAGATTGGTTCAGGGCTGGTCGGGGTGGTTTATATTCTTGATGAGCCGTCAATCGGTTTGCATCAGCGGGATAACCGGAAACTTCTGGCAACCCTGCAGGGATTAAGGGATCTGGGGAATACGGTGATTGTGGTGGAGCATGACGAGGAGACAGTTCGGGAGGCGGATTGGGTGATTGACCTTGGTCCGGGTGCGGGTGCGGCTGGTGGCTGGGTGGTGGCACAGGGAACGCCGGCAGATATTATCAATAACCCGGGTTCGTTGACCGGTGCCTATCTTGCCGGTCGGAAAAGAATTGCGGTGCCGGAAAAGCGCCGGCAGCCGGTTTCGGGTTATCTGGTGGTGGAGGGGTGTCGGGAGAACAACCTGAAGAACATTGATGTGGCGATTCCCCTCGGGCTTTTTGTTTGTGTTACCGGGGTGTCTGGTTCGGGTAAGAGCACGCTGATTTCGGATATTCTTTATCGGGCGCTGGCGCGCCATTTTTACGGCGCCCTGGAGAAGCCGGGTGTCCACCGTCGGATTGTCGGGCTGGATAAGATTGACAAGGTGGTGAACGTTGACCAGTCGCCAATTGGTCGGACCCCGCGGTCAAACCCGGCAACCTATACTAATGTGTTCACACCGATTCGGGAGCTTTTTGCCCGAACCAGAGAGGCGCAGATGCGGGGGTACAAGCCCGGGCGTTTTTCCTTTAATGTTCGGGGCGGCAGGTGCGAGGCGTGTGCCGGCGACGGGATTATTCGGGTGGAGATGCATTTTCTGCCCGATGTTTATGTCACCTGTGACGTGTGTAAGGGAAAACGGTATAACCGGGAGACGCTGGATGTTAAATACAAGGGGAGGAGTATCAGCGATGTCCTGGAGATGAGCGTTGACGAAGCCTATGACTTTTTTATCAATGTGCCGCCGATTGAGAGGAAGTTGAAGTTGCTGAAGGATGTCGGGCTTGGCTATATCAAACTCGGTCAGCCGGCACCTACCCTTTCCGGCGGCGAAGCACAGCGGGTGAAACTGGCCCGGGAACTTTCCAAAATCGGCACCGGAAGGACGCTTTATCTTCTTGATGAGCCGACCACCGGGTTGCACTTTGAAGACGTCCGGTTGCTTTTGGGTGTGCTCAACCGGTTGGTGGAGAGGCAGAATACGGTGGTGGTGATTGAGCACAATCTGGAGGTGATCAAGTGCGCCGACTGGATAATTGATCTGGGTCCAGAGGGGGGAGAAGGTGGGGGGCGGGTGGTGTGTGCCGGTCCACCCGAGGAAATTGCCCGCTGCGAGGAATCCTGGACCGGGAAGTTTCTTAAGCCGCTCCTTGTCCGCGGTTAAAAAGCCGGCGGCAGCGACCAGGAGAGGCGCTGGATGGCACTTGTCCGTCCGGTGTCCCGGTCAATATCAATGACGATGCCGTTAATCCGCCGGTCGCCATCAGCCGGTTCCAGGCGGACCGGTAGCAGTTCAATCAGCCGGCGGAGGGCGAGATCCTTCTTCATTCCGAGAATGGAATCAAAGGCGCCGCACATACCGACGTCGGTGATGTAGGCGGTGCCTCCGGACAGGATCTGTTCATCGGCGGTCTGGATGTGGGTATGGGTACCGATTACCGCCGACACCTTGCCGTCAAGGAAGTACGCCATTCCCTGTTTTTCCGCGGTCGCCTCGGCGTGGAAGTCAACGATAATAATCGGCGTGATGGCGCGAATTTCAGGAAGTGTCTGCCGGATGCGCTGGAATGGACAGTCGGCGGGTTTCATAAACACCCTGCCGAGCAGGCTAACAACAGCAATATAAGTTTCTGGCTGGTGCGGTAGTTGATATACCGACCAGCCCCGGCCAGGTGTGCCCGGGGGGAAGTTGAGCGGCCGAACCAGCCGGGGTTCGGTGTCCAGGTGGTTCCAGAGTTCTTTACGGTCAAAGGTGTGGTCACCCAGCGTGAGACAACCGGCACCGGCGTTAAGCAGTTCTTCGGCAAGGCGCGGGGTGAGTCCATAGCCGCCGGCGGCATTTTCGGCGTTGACGATGACAAAATCGGGTTGGAATTTCTGGCGGAGAACCGGCAGCATCTCTTGGACTCCTTGGCGCCCGGGTTCGGCGCAGACATCACCCAGAAAAAGCACCCGGTTAATGGGCATAGTTTACCGCCCGGGTTTCCCGGATGACCATTACCTTGATCTGTCCGGGATATTTCATTTCGGCTTCAATCTGGGCGGCGATGCGGGCCGCCATTTCGGCAGTCTCCTGGTCAGAGACCTTTTCCGGTTCCACGAGAACCCGGATTTCCCGTCCGGCCTGAACCGCATAGGCCTTTTCCACACCGGGGAAGGAGGCGGCGATTGCCTCCAGCCCTTCAATGCGTTTGATGTAGGTTTCAAAACTCTCGCGCCGGGCACCGGGCCGGGAGCCGGATACCGAGTCGGCAGCGGCGACCAGAAAGCCGTAGGGTGAGTCAATAGTTGTTTCTTCGTGGTGGGCGGCAATGGCGTTGACCACCACCGGTTCCTCACCGTAGCGGCGGGCGAGTTCGGCACCGATGCGGGCGTGGGGACCCTCAATTGTTTGGTCTGCTGCCTTGCCGATGTCGTGGAGCAAACCCGCCCGTTTGGCGATTGCCGGGTCAAAGTCAATTTCCTGTGCCATCAGGGAGGCAAGATAGGCAACCTCCCGGCTATGGAGGAGTACATTCTGGCCATAGCTGGTTCGGTAACGGAGTCGGCCGAGGAGTTTGACCAGTTCGGGATGGAGTCCGATGATACCCAGTTCCAGAACGATGTCTTCGCCCGTGGACCGGATGACTTCCTCCATTTCCTTCTCGGTCCGGGCGACCACCTCTTCAATTCGCGCGGGGTGGATTCTGCCATCGGCAACCAGTTGTTCCATTGCCCGGCGGGCGATTTCCCGGCGCACCGGGTCAAAGCCGGAGATGATGATTGCTCCCGGGGTGTCGTCAATCATTACTTCCACACCGGTGAGGGTTTCAAAGGTCCGGATGTTGCGTCCTTCACGGCCGATGATGCGTCCCTTCAGTTCGTCCGATGGGAGATTGACCACCGATACGGTGGTTTCGCTTACCTGGGATATGGCACAGCGCTGGATTGCCGCGGCGATGACCTCGCGGGCTTCGGCTTCGGCGCGTGCCTTTGCTTCTTCTTTGATTTCGCGCACCATCCGAGCGGCTTCCAGTCGGGCTTCGTTCTCCAGATTGCGGAGAAGTTCCCGGCGGGCTTCTTCCGAGGAGAGGCCGGCGATGCGCTCCAGCCGGGTGTTCTCCTGTTCAATTAGCTGGTCCAACCGTTCCATTTTTGCCCGGGTCAGTTTCTCCCGGGCAACAATATCGCGCTCCTTGCGAATGAGTTCCGATTCGCGCTGGTTTAAAACGTTTTCGCGACGGGCGAGAAAGGACTCCCGTTCGTTCAGTTTCTGTTCCAGACGTTCCAGTTCCCGGCGGGTGGCGGTGGTCTGGGCTTCAAATTTTACCTTTTCCCGTTCCCATTCTGCTTTGGCATCGGCCGCCGCCCTCTGGAAGGCATCCTCTGCCTTTTTTCGCGCTTCACTCAGGATGGCGGTTGCCTCCGCCTCCCGGTTGAGTAGAAATCGGCGGGCTGTCCGCCGGCTGATAATTAACCCAATTCCAAAACCGATAACCCCAAATGCCACCATAATACCGATGGCAATGAGAATTTTCCCGAGATTATGCCAGTCCATATTCTTGCCTCCTCAGACAAAAGAAAACCCTGCGCATGTCGTGTAGTGTTGTCTCTGAACCTGCAGGACAGGTGGGAGCCTCAGCGGAGATTCGCGTTACCCCGTAACGGGGCGGCACTCCACTCCACTATCGTGGCCCCCGTGATACAGGTGTTGGCTCAAGACTCACCACTATCACGGACACGGCAGGGAGCCTAATCTACACTTGCCAGTTTTTCAATGAGCGCACCGACCCGGCGACAAAGCCATTCGGTCTGGGCTTCGTTTTTTCTCAGGGATTCATCAACCAGATTCATGCATGCCAGTACCGCGGTTCGGATGGGCGTTGGCTGATGATACTGGTTGCTGATCTCCCGCATTTTCTGGTCAACGATCTCCGCGACCCTCAAAACATAATTGCCGTCGCGGTCGGCTCTGACATTGTATTCACTACCAAAAACTTTAACTACAAAGTTTGCCATAGGCTCCCGTCAATAAAACAATTTACAGTAGTTGTTCAATTTTGTCAATAATATTGTTCAACTGCTGGAGGGCATTCTGGCGCCGGGCCTCCAGTTTTGTCAGTTCCTCCTGCAGGTGCCGGTTTTCTTCTTTCAGCCGGGCGATAAGGTGGAGGGCAGCGTCAATTTTCTTCTCCAGGGTATGGAACTGCTCCACCAGTTTTTTGTCGGGTTGGAAATCGCCTTTCATATTACCTCAGTGCCGGATCAGACGGAGCTCGGGGACCAGCTGAAACCAGGATTCCAGTTCCACCGTGGCGTTGGCAGTGTTTACCTGTTTTACCTTCACCAGGGCATAGTGGCCGTCGGTGGTGCTGTAGCAGCCGATCAGAACAGGGAGTGGGGCGCTGGGAATGGTGGTGTAGATGAAGTAGATGGTTGAATCCACGGCCGGAAGCGGGGCGTTTTCATCGGCAAGCAGGTTGGTGAACCCGGTGCGGCGCCAGTTAGTATCCAATGGTACAACTCCGGACGGGTCCGAGGGGCCCATATCTGGGCTGGCAATGCGATAAGGCGAGCCGGTCCCGGTAGTAAAATCGGTGATGTAGAAGTCAACCATGCTGGCGTTACCGGCATGGCGCATTGAATAGGTGCGGGCGGTACCGGAGTCCCGGGCCCAGCCGTAGCCAGCGTCGCCGATGCCGTCCAGTTCATAAACAATCTTGGCCGGGGTGTGCACCGGAATGGTGGTGAGCACGGTGGGCGAAAGGTACTCCTTACTCCCAAAGACCGCGGCAATCCGATAACTGCCGGTGACGCCCTGGGGATTGTGAATATAGGTGTTGGCGGTGGTATCGCCAACGATTTGGAATAGCGTTTCTCCTACCGGGCAGAAGTAGATGTGAAACCAGTCGGGCATCCCTTCTGCCGGTGTGGTCCAGACCAGCTGGACGGTGCTGTCGGTGGCAGCGGTAATCTGGAGGCTCGTTGGTGGACCGCCGATGGTGCCGCAACTGAAGAGGAGAAACGTTGCGGAGGTCATGGCGAGATAGAGAAAAAATCTGGTCGTTTTCATTCTGTTCCTCCTATTATAGATGAGGCTACCGTGAGAAGGTGCTTTTGTCAACAAAAAAGAGAAAGCCCCTGAAGTTTTAGGGGCTTTCTAAAGTTTTTAACGAATTAGTGCTGGATGAGGCGCAGCCCTTTGACGAGCTGGAACCAGCCCGAGACCTGATAGGTTTTGTTGCCGGAATTGAAGCCGTCCAGTTTGGCAAGTGCGTAATAGCCGTCCTCGGTGTAGATGCCAGCCAGGAACGGCGTCTGGGTGATATCCTGATAGTTGAAGTAGATGTTGGGGTTATGGGCAGGAAGTGGTTCGTTTTCACTGGTCAGCGGGCCGGCGATGGCGTTAATTCGCCAGGAGCCGGAGGGAACCACATTACCCGGGTCGGTCGGACCAAGATCCGGGCTGGCGATGGAGTAGGTAGTGGTCTGGAAGTCGGTGATGTAGAAATCAACACTGGCCGCATTTGCCGCCTGGGTCATTGAGTATGAAGCGCCGGTTCCGCTTGTTCTATTCCAGCCATAGCCAGAGTTGCCGGCGGCATTGAGTTCTGCTACGGTTGTTGCCGGAGTTGCGATCGGGACAGTGGAAACTGTTGTCAGCGAACTGTATTCTTCAGAGCCGAATTTTGCTGCAACTTTATAAGTGCCGGTTTTGCCATTCGGGTTGTGGACGAATTCTGTGGTGGTGACATTGTTGGCAACCATCTCATAGGATGCAGTACCAACCGCCTGGAAGTAGACGATGTACTTGTCTGGGGTGCCTTCAGTCGGTGCGGTCCAGGTGAGCTTTACCGTGCTGTCGGTCTCAGCAACTACCTTTAGATTGGTGGGAACACCACCGACGATATTGCCGCACTCAGAGCCGAGTGAGATGACACCGATAATTACCCAGGCGACGAGAGCAAAAATGGCCAGAAGTTTTTTCATTTTTACCTCCTGTTTAGCGCCCTACTTTTGGCGGCTTGCCTTTGGGTTCAGGTTTAGGCGCGGGTGCGGGAGCAGGTGCGGGAGCGGGAGCCGGTTGAGGAGCAGCGAGTGTCTCTGCCGGCGCCTTTACCGCACCGCTCTCGGGTACCGGTGCCTGCATTGTTGTCTCCGGGGCAGCCGGTTTTACCGGTTCCTCGGTCTTCTTGCTCGGACAACCGAGGACGAATACAATTGCTATCAGTGCGCAAGCGGCGATTATTTTTTTCACACTATTCCTCCTTTTTGGAATTTTTGGCTTTTTAAGACGATTCGCCGCTAAGCTCAATCGTCTTAAACTAAATTAATCTGAGTCCTCGCTCAGCCTTATCGGCACTAATTGTAAGGGTTTAATTTTGTTTGTCAAGCAGTTTATGTGGAGAAAATTTGACCCCGGTAAAATGATGAAGTATAATTTTTTATTGTGTAAAGGAGGTGTTTTATGAGAAGAAC
>FMSI01000241.1_pt1 | contig 14841 bp, 16 predicted proteins | sample 1504471 | NCBI WGS metagenome assembly FMSI01 (sample SAMEA4475357, study PRJEB15587) | soil metagenome | biome: Soil; feature: Field | place: India | collected 2015-03-11 | depth 0 m
GAGACGATCAAGCGCATTCACGCGCAAGAGTCCGTCAGCGAAATGTTTCCGCACTACTAGAAGCTTAGAACGGAGGAGATTCTTATGGAGTACACAATTAAAGCAATGCCCCGTGGGCCTAAGCCTAATCCCCGGGCACTCAGGCGCACAGGGTTTATCCCTGGCGTGCTCTATGGGCACGAGGTCCATCAGCACATCATGGTGAGTGCTAGAGAGCTCGAGGCGCTACTCGCCCGCATCACCCGAAGCTCTCGCATCACCGTAGAGTTAGACGGCAAAAAGCTCCCTGCATTCATTAAAGAGATACAGCGTGATCTACTGACGGATCGTGTCATTCACATTGATCTCTATCATCCTGCACCGGACCAGCCGGTCACGATAGAAGTCCCGGTGCGACTACGCGGAGAAGCGAAGGGGCGCAAGGAAGGTGGGGTGCTCCAGCTCCTGCGCGATGTCGTCAAGGTCCGAGGGCCAATGAATGCTATCCCCGAAGTTATTGAGATCGACGTAACTCATTTGGGCATTGGCCAAGCCGTGCACGTCAACGAGCTCACGCTCGAGGGCGTTCAAGTCCTGACACCAGGAGAAGCGACGATCGTGGCGATCGTGGCGCCGCGTAAAGAGGAGGTTACAGTCGCAGCTGTGCCTGGTGTGGAAGGCGCAGTGCCGACGGAGGGTGCGGCTCCTGCAGCGCCTGCTGAGCAAGCGCCTGCCCCAGCCGAGGCTGAAGAGAAGAAGCCTGAGAAGAAATAATCACTGTGAAGGCCGTCGTCGGCTTAGGCAATCCAGGGAAAGAGTACGAGCGCACGCGCCACAATGTTGGTCGGATGGCCGTGCGCTCATTCCTTGCAGGCTTCGCCTGGTCAAGAATTGAGCACGACTTCTCGATCGTCTACCGTTTGGGCAATCTCGCTCTCATTGTCGAGCCGTTGACCTTTATGAACGTCAGCGGGATCGCCGTGAAAGAGATCTGCGAAAAATACCCTGTGACCCCGCAGGAGTGTCTGATCGTCTATGATGATTACACGATTCTGTTTGGGAAGTTGCGGGCGCGCAAGCGCGGGGGAGCCGGGGGACATCACGGGATGGAGTCAATCATTGCCGAGTTGCAGACTGAAGAGATTCCTCGGCTGCGCATTGGAATCGGGACGGAGCAGCCCCTATCTGATTTAACAGAGTATGTGTTAGGCCAGTTTACTGCTGCAGAGCAAGCAAAACTCCCAGAGATTCTCGCCCGCGCTGCGGACGCGATAGAGTGCTTTGTGCAGACAGATATCGAGACGGTGATGAATCGATTTAACGCCCCCGCCGAGCCGCAAACGAGAGAATAACCCCAAGGGCGATAGAGAGATACGCTGCACTGGTGACGCGCAACGCTGGCGGCAACGAGAACGTTATCGTATGCGCAGGGATCCAAAACAGAATGAGAGAGATAAAGACGATCTTAGCCCAGCGGCGCGTCTCTGGTTTGCCTAAGACTTCCCATGGCCAGCAGAATCCCCCGGCAATCATTGTGTCGATCCAATAGTGCGTGAACATCATGAAGAACGCATAGCCTCCAATGAGATTGATCCAGAAGCTCATCCAGAATGGATTGGCTGGAACCCATAAGTGACTTGCCGAGATCGCTTGAACCCCACCGGCAACGAATGGAAACGCCGCCGTGAACCACAGCCCAAAGATTCCCCAAACGAGAAACCGCACTGCTATCTTATCGGGGATCCAGCGCCCTGTCGTCAAGCGATGTTTCAAACACTCCCCAAACGTTGCGAGGAGCGCGATCTTGGCAAACCCCATGGGATAGGGATATGCCTCCGTAAGCCGGATAAAGAGCTCGTTCTGGAAGACGATGAACGCCGTGATTGCTCCTAAATAGACAGCGCCAACTCCATCAGAGGGTCTCACGCTTACCTCCTTGAGCAAGGGATTTTTATAAGATATATCGGCTCAAATCTAAGTCCTCGACAATCCCCTTGAGTTTGGCTTGCACATACGCCGCGTCAATCGTGACCGTCTTGGGCTCCGGCAGATCGCATGTCTCAAACGCAACGTCTTCCATGAGTTTCTCCATCACGGTGTGCAAGCGTCGTGCCCCGATGTTCTCAAGACGCTCGTTGAGCCGAAACGCGATCTCAGCAATCGTATCGAGGGCGTCATCAGTAAACTCTAGACGCAGTCCCTCGGTGGCCATCAGGGCTTGATATTGCTTGGTGAGCGCGTCTTGAGGTTCTTTAAGAATTCTGCGAAAGTCTTCTTTGCTGAGGGGTTTGAGCTCAACACGAATGGGCAGCCGCCCTTGCAGCTCTGGGATGAGATCCGAGGGCTTGGCCATGGTGAACGCGCCGGCAGCAATAAACAGAATATTGTCAGTCCGCACGTTGCCGTAGCGCGTGCGCACGGTCGAGCCCTCTAGGATAGGCAACAGATCGCGCTGCACCCCCTGGCGCGACACCCCAGGGCCATAACGTTCTTCACGGCCTCCTGCAGCGATCTTGTCGATTTCGTCTATGAAGAGAATCCCCATCTCTTCAGCGCGCTGGACGGCCTGGCGCTTGATCTCGTCAAGATTGATGAGCTTATCAGCCTCTTCGTTGAAGAGCAGCTCACGGGCTTCCTTGATCTTCATGCGCTTGACAGCATAGCCAAAGCCTAGGGGATTGAGCTTCTCAAAGAGTTCGCCCAAATCTACGCCAAGCTGCTCCACGCCTTCTGCCGTGAAGAACCCAACTTGGGAGAAGGGTGACTCACGCTTCGCCCGGATCTCAACATAGTGCTCCTCAAGCGTCCCTGCACGTAACTTCTCTCGCAGTTTCTCACGAGTCTGCTGCCAGGAACTGCGCCGCTCTTCATCAGCGCTGCTTGGAGGCGCCGCGCCCACAAGCGCGTCCAGTAGACGCTCTTCCACCGCGCGCTCTGCTTCATGCTTGACCTTCGCTACGGCCTCCTGGCGCACCATCTGAAAGCTCACTTCGACTAAGTCCCGCACCATCGATTCGACATCGCGCCCCACGTATCCGACTTCTGTGTATTTAGTCGCCTCGACTTTCAAAAACGGTGCGCCCACTAAGCTCGCTAAGCGCCTTGAGATCTCGGTCTTGCCCACCCCTGTGGGACCGATCATCAAGATATTTTTGGGCAAGATCTCTTTGCGGATTGGGTCGGCCACGCGCATGCGCCGGATGCGATTGCGCAGAGCAATAGCCACGGCGCGCTTGGCCTCCTGCTGCCCAACAATATATTTGTCGAGCTCGGCCACGATCTCCCGCGGGGAGAGGGCCCACTCACGATGACGCTCTACAGTACTGATCTCCACGATATTGGCCATCGCTCACCACTGAAGCGTTTCAACAGAGATGTGTTGATTTGTGTAGATATCAAGCGATCCCGCGATCTCCAGGGCCTTACGAGCAATCTCTTCGATGGGGAGCTGAGTATTCTGGCGCAGGGCTTTGGCAGCAGCCAGCGCATAAGCTCCTCCAGAACCCAGGCCGACCATTTCATCATCCGGTTCGATGACGTCACCCGCCCCAGAGATGAGCAGTAACGCCTCAGCATTCACAACAGCCATCATTGCTTCTAAACGCCGCAAGACCCTATCGGTGCGCCAGTCTTTCGTCAACTCGACGGCAGCGCGTTTTAAATTCCCCCCGAACTCTTTGAGCTTGCTCTCAAAGCGCTCAAAGAGCGTGATCGCATCCGCAGTCGCCCCGGCAAAGCCCACCAAGACTTGATCGTTATAGATCTTGCGAACTTTCTTGGCTGTGCTCTTGAGCACGACATTATTGAGCGTCGCCTGGCCATCGGAAGCGATCACAGCGCGACGCTCCTGTACTGAGCGAATAGCGAGAATAGTCGTGCCGTGTATGCACGCGTTCACAGCAACTATTCTAACCGTGGAAGACTGCGCCCGCAAGCCGCATCTCTGGCACTATGCCCGTGCCAAGAGGGCTGCAAAGATCTCGAGAAGCCTGGCAACTGAGTGCTGGATGCTCACCTCGCGAGCCTTCCGTTTGGCGCCCGCTCGCAGATGCTCCCGGCGCTCTGAATCTCGCAAAAGCTCTATCACCGTTTGAGCGAAGATCCCTTCATCTTCGGGGACGAGAACCCCTGTCTCGCCATCACAGACGACCTCAGTGACACCCATAGCACGCACGGCAACCGCTGGCAGCCCTGCCGCCATTGCTTCCATCAAAACCAACCCTTGGGTCTCGGTTTTCGACGTGAAAACGAAGAGATCCGCAGCGCGATAATAATCTACTAGCGCGTCTCGTGGGATGAACCCCATGAAGATCACGCGATCGGTCAACCCAAGTTCTTTAGAATATTCTTCAAAGATCAGGCGGTGCGGGCCACCGCCAGCAAGCACCAATCGCACAGATTGCGGCCCGTGCCAACGATCCAAGAGTGTACGGAATGCCCGGAGCAGAAAGTGTAGATTCTTTTCAGTACCCAGGCGCCCTGCGTAGAGCAAGAAGAACTCATCAGGGGCGAGCCTCAGAACACTTCGCACGTCAATCCTCACAGGGTGCTCAAAGGGCTCTATATCCACGCCGAAGGGGAGCACATAGATGGGCTTGTGGACGCCATAGCGCAGGAGCTCTTCTTTCATGGCTTGGGATGGAGTCGTGATCGCGTCGCATCTATTGCAGAACGCCGCGCTCATGCGCTCAGCCATGCGCCGTGTGGGACGAATCAATCTGGGCAGATAGTGTAGATACTCTATAAAAAGCGTGTGGTAGGTGTGCACATGGGGAAGCCCATATCTTCGAGCGACCCGGAGGGCTAACAGCCCCATCGAGACCGGGGTGTGGCTGTAGACGACGTCGAGCTTGGAAAAGACAGCAAACGCCCGACGATCATAGGGGATGACAATACGACTATCTTTGTGAAAGTATGCTGTCAGTGCCGGAAACCGAAAGACTCGGCCGTTTTCGTTTCGTTGAGCACGAAAGTACGCAGGAGCAAAGATATAGACTTCATGGCCTTGACGCGTCAGCACGCGATCCAACTCTTCGAGAATACTGGTGACACCGTTGACCTGCGGCGTGAATGTATCTGTAAAGATCCCGATCTTCACAGCGATCCCTCCCCAAACGATTGCGTACATGCGGGACAGAAATTCTCTTCACAGAGCAAGCCACACCGCGGGCAGGGCTTCCAACCCAACTTCTGCCGCGCTTTCTCTATCTTCTTCGCGCTCTTCACAAGCTGAATCAGCGTTGCGCGCAATGCCACATCAGGGACATCTGCAGCAAGCTGCTCGATCTCGTGTTCTTCTTCAGGGCTAAGCTCGATAGCGTCGAGCGAGAGCGCCGAGCGCCGCTTTGGAAAGCTCTCGACTCTAAAGCGAATCTCCTGCACGCGTTCTGACCCCAGCGCAGCGTTGATCTTCTTTCTGAATTCTTCCCGCATCAGGCTGAACTCATGCTGGACAACGTGATTGGGCACGGCGACGAAAAGCACGCTATCGTGGACCCAAATTGGGCGCGCTAACCGTGTGATCTTCTCCCCCATGACGCGATCCCATAGGAGAGCCGGCTCCTGCTCACGATAGCGCTCGAGCAGGCCGTACTTGCGCAGCACCTTCTCAAGCAGCGCAGGCTCGATCATACGACCACCGAAAGTTTGCCGTTCTCAAGGGAGAAGATGCGCTGAGCCGCCGCGCGCACCTCAGGATAGAGCTCGTCAATATCCACAACCGTATGAGTGAGAAAGATCTGAATATCTTTGGGCAACAGCTGCAAGAGCCGCTGGAGCCGAGGACGATCGAGTTCTGAGAGCACGTCGTCCAAGATCAGTATGGGATCATCCCCAAAGCGTTGATAGTACAGATCGAGCTGGGCAAGCAAGACTGCGCAAAGAGCAGACTTTTGTTCGCCCTGGGAGCCAAAGCGCTTTAAGTCATGGCCGTCGAGCTCGAAGCGCAGATCGTCGCGGTGCGGGCCGACTAGCACCATGCCACGTCGGATCTCTTCAGGAGTTGCGTCCCTGATGAGTTGGGCAAGCGGGGCCGAAGGCCCTTCATAAATCACAGAAAGCTGACTCTCTTGGCCGCTGATGGCACAGTAGCGCGCTGCCAGCGTCTTGTTCAGTTCTCTAATATATTTGAGCCTTCTTTTGATGAGCCAACTCCCTCGGTCTATCAGCTCTTGATTGAAGACCTCGAGGACTTCAAGATTGGGATTGTCCTGGCGCAGCAGGGCACTTTTGCGCCGGAGTACTTGCTCGTACTCATGGAGTACGTGACGATATTCGCGAAAGAGATCAGCAATACTTCTATCGAGGAAGCGCCGGCGCTGCTCCGGACGCCCCTTGATGATTTGTAATTCATCGGGGGCGAAGAGCAAGACGCGCAAGCGTGCGCTCAGCTCGCCTTGGGGCTTCTTTTCGTGATTGAGTTCTATAGTCTTCGCACGCGCCCGCCCATCGAGATGGACCCGGATCTCGTCGCCGTTCACAGAGAGCTCCATCACTGTCTCATGCTGCCCAAAGGCGATCACATCACGCTGGCGCTCGCCCTTAAGGAGCCAGCCCTTCGCTACATAATAGATCGCTTCGCAGAGATTGCTCTTGCCTGCGGCGTTCGGCCCGATGATGAGATTGAGCTTGCCGTCAGGGACAAGCTCCGTGGGTGCGAGATTGCGAAAGTTATAGAGCACCAAACGCTCGATCTTCATCCCAGAGATATTTTACTCTGATTGAGCCGCCAAGGCGAGCAGCTGTGCTTTCAACTGAGCGATCTCCCCAGAGAAGAGCGGGCTCTCAGCGAGAGCTTTCGCTTTGCGATAGGCATGCATAATCGTACTGTGATCGCGCCCGCCGAAGAGAGTCCCCAGGGCAGGGAAGGAGTGATCTGTCAGCTCGCGCGCCAAATAGATCGCGATCTGGCGCGCGCAGACGACGCGCCGCTCTCGACTGTTACTCTCAAGATCTGCAACGCTAATCCGATAATATCGAGCGACTTCGCGCTTGATGAGCTCAGGTGTGAGGGGCTTGGGGCGCTCTGGCGGGGGGAGTACATCTTTGAGCGTTTCTGGAGAGAGCTCATGGCCGTTGAGAGCGAGCGTAGCTGTGACGCGCACGAGAGCCCCTTCGAGGGCACGCACGTTCGAGCGCACCCGCTCCGCCATATACTCCAACGTCGCTGGAGGGAGATCAAGTTGGAGTTCTTCGGCTTTGGCGCGCAAGATCGCCAGTCGTGTTGCTAGATCAGGCGGCTGGATATCCGCGACCAGACCCCAACGAAACCGCGAGATCAGCCCCTCATGGAGATGGGGCAGAGCTTCTGGAGGACGATCCGACGTCAGCACAATCTGCTTGCCCCGTTGATAGAGATCGTTGAACGTGTGAAAGAGTTCTTCTTGAGTGGCGGCTTTCTCGCGCAGGAAGTGCACGTCGTCTAATAAGAGAAGATCTGCGGTGCGATAGGTCTTGCGGAACTGTGCGGTCTTGCCCTCGTGGAGCGCGCGATAGAATTCTGTGGCGAAGCGCTCGCAAGTGACGTAGAGAATTTTGAGCCACGGGAAGTGCCGCGCGGCTTCATGGCCAATAGCATGGAGCAGATGAGTCTTGCCCAAGCCCGACGCGCTATAGATAAAGAGCGGGTTATACGCACGTGCCGGGTTCTCCGCGACCGCAAGGGAAGCGGCGTATGCCAATCTGTTGCTCTCTCCACGGACAAAACGCGTGAACGTATACTCGGGGCGCAGCGTCGGAACAACAGCCAGATTTTGGCTGGACTGGGTATCTTCGCCAGCCAGAGGCTGGCGAAGGTGAACGTCAAGCGAAGCTTGTTCTGATCGCATTGTTCGCTAACCCCTGGTGCTGGTAGGTGCCCACAGCATAGCAGAGATCGTCGGGCGTTGTCAAGTCCACATCATGGGGGATAACCGCGAAAAGACCCTGATTCCAAAAGAATTTTTTGCGCAGCGCTGTCACAGTGACACGACGGCGTATAGCCGGATGAAGCGCGTGGCAGGGGTTTGCTCGTTGGGCAGATGCACCAGAGATTTTGCGGGAAATTGATCACCCTAGTTAGCGGACATAGCCCGCACAAGGGTCACGATCCCCAACATGATGGCCAAGATAGCGATCAAGAATCTCAGCGAGCGCATGGGGAGTTTGTGCACTGTAAACGCTGCCAAAGGTGCCGAGATGACGGCCCCAACGAGAATGGGCAGGGCAAGGTGCCACTCCAGCCCGCTTACAGTCAGCCAGTACATAAGAACACCGACGAGCGAGACGACCCCTTCAGCAAGGCTGGTGATTCCTACAGCGACTTTAGGGTTGAGTCCAGCAAGAATCTGCCCAGTAGTGATGATGGGGCCATAGCCGCCGCCGCTCAGCCCTTTGTTGAACGAGCTTAAGAGTCCAATCCCCACGAGTCGCCCCCATGAGAATCTTCGGCTGCCTGAGGGGGTAACAAGCACAAAGACCCCCAGAGTGAGCACGAGCACACCAATATAGACTTTGATCACCAAAGTGGGTAGATGGACGGCAATTGAGACCGCGATGATCGCGCCGACGATACCAATGAGCGCGAGCGTCAGAGCGACTGTGGAGTCGAGAGAACCTTTGCGAAAGCTCACGTTCTGATACGTATGATGGAACCCCGCTGCAACTAAACCAGTGACGAACTCCGACAGTAGCACGACAGGGACGATCTGCAGGGGCGTGAACCCCAAGAGCAACAGCAACGGGCTCAGAGTCGTGCCATAGCCCATGCCTAGGGAAGAGTCTATATATTCAGCGACGAAAGCCAACAGTGCTAAGATCAGAAAGATTTCCCAAGGCACGATACAGTATACCACAAAATATAACTGCCAGGCAAAGCTGTGACGAGTAAGCTCAGCTTGCGCCAGGACTTCGTGTAAGCTATGATGTCACTGCTATATATGAGTTGGCGTTTCTTAGTGGTCTTGCTGGTCTTTGGTGGGTTGTTGTTCTTAGGGGCACGCTATTTTATGCTCTCGCGGTTCAGAAGCGATGAGTATCATCAATGTCCGCACTGCAAAAGCTTCTATCGCGGGGAAGTGACGTACTGCCCGCACTGCGGGCAAGTCGTCGCCCGTTGGTCGAATAGACGATAACCCCCCTATGGTACTTCTAGAACGGTGCTCAGCGTCAGCTCAGTAGAGTTTGCCAAATACGCGGCTCGGCCCTCCCCCTCAAGTGTGCTCAACCCCGATTGCTCCACCGTCACAGTGTAAACCCACTCGTGCGAGCCACCCTTCTGCAACTGCAAAATCATAAACTCCAGATCTGCAGGAGAGCTCAGAGCATAGGGCAGGACCTCCCGCCAATAGATGTATTCGATGTCGTGCTTGGCTGTCACGCGAAGAGTGATCTGCACTGTCTCGCCGACTTGGAGGGTTCGATTGGGAAGAATACGCTCGACGATGACCAGCTCGCTCTCAGTGCGCTCCACACGAAACTTCGGAGGCGGCGGCGCTAATACCGTGATCTCCATATGTGCTGCGGCACTCTGGCCTGCTTTGTCGTAGACGGTCAGCTGGACTGTATATCTCCCAGGCTTATCAAAGGTCGGCTCGATCCGGATGCCCGTGAACTCGCGGCCATCGCTCAGCTTCCAGTGAATGAGCACAATTCCACGGTCGTCTGTCGACGGCGAGGCGTCGAAGATCACCATCAACGGAGCAACACCCGTGCGTTCCCCTTGACAGTGCGGACACTCATAAGCGATCGCGGCGATAGGAGGCTGATCAGGCTTCTCCCCAATAGGAATAGGCTGCGTGCACCCTGCCAGCACCATAAGAGCGATAGCGATCATTATTATCTTCAACAATCTCATGATCTCCTCTCCTTGGCTTAGCTCTAGCCCTTAGGTTAACCAAGAGAAACCGCGAGCAATATCCCACGGTGCAGAGGGGACTGTGACGTTGATCACCCCGGGAGAGTTCGCGGTTCTCAACCAGCAGAGAAGCTAGAGTCGTCTTAAGAATTGCTCGGCTTCGTCTTTGTAAGAATGGAAGGGATCAGCCAGGACGAGGGTGCGCTTAGGCTCAACGAAGACTCCGTCCCATTCGATCATATATTCGCCGACGACGCGCCCGCGCAGGCCACGCACGATCAGAGCACGGCCATAGGCCCTGGTGTCGGCAGGGGGTTCCTCCATCGCCCGCTCAATATGAGAGTCACTGGTGAGCCGCCGCTTAGGCAGTGCATAGTAGAGCCCCTGTTCCGGGTCAATATTGTGATACTCCAAATCTAAACTGTGCAGGGTGTCATCTTGCCAGGTAAGCCCCTCAGCGTCTTTGAAGAGCTGGAGCATGGTGAACTTCGCTACCCAATCGAGCCGGTCAGCTAGATCCAAAGGGTCACGCTCGAGAGCATCGAGGGTCTCTTCCCATTCCCGGAGGACCTCGTCGGTCTCAGGGTCGCGCCCAGCCAGCTGACGCTGTGCTGCTTGAAGATAGCAGCGTTGCAGGTCAATAGCAGAGATCGTTGAGCCGTTTTCACGTCTGACGATCCATTTGTGAGTGGGATCACGTGAGATTTCTTTGAGGGCGCGCAACGGCGCAGCTAACTCTACCCCCGATGGGACAGCTTGCTCTTCGAGCAGGTCTAAAACCAATATGGTCGTGCCCAGCTTCAAGAACGTCGCATATTCCGAGGGGTTAGCTTCACCAAATAATAAGTGCAGGCGCGGGCTGCGCGACAGTTCGTACATCTGATCCCACTTGGGGTTGATCAGCGCCCGGCTGAAGCGCACTCGCCCGGAGATCGTATGCAAGATATGATCAGCGCGCTGGGAGAGCTGAAAATCCACCGTTAGATCGGGTTCGACCCCGTAAGCTGAGTCCACAAAGACTGTATCAGCAACATGACGGGATTTGGTCTGCCACGTTGTGGTGAGGCGATGGCCTCCGACTCGCCCTGCCCCGGCGAAGATCTGGCGCGTCACCAGGAATGGGACGAGCTTCTCTAAAGCATGTCGCCACGAGAGCGATTCTGGGTTTACCGAATAATTCTCATGGCACCCGAACGTGTGGCCTGCGAAGTGATCCACACTATTGTTATAGAAGCTGACCTTGTCGTGGAGGCGGAGCTCGCGTAGTATTCTCAGAATAAGCCGTTGTCCAGCGCGCTCATAGGCGATTACATCTCTTAAAGAGCGGCACTCTGGGGTCGCGTACTCTAAGTGCGAGCCCACAGCATCGATATAGAGTCGGCCCCCGTTAATTAAGAATCCGCCGGCTTCAGCGGGTTCGAAGTACATATCACGGGTATGCAGATCGAGCAAGCCCCAGCGCTTGTCACGGAAGACCGCATCTTTGACACGCTCGACAACTTCCTCGTAAGGCCCCAGGCTGGGGTCACGCACCAGGCAACCAAACTCCGTCTCTACCCCAACGACACGATGCTGCATCGCTCACGCTCCTGCTCTTACATTAGCCAATTCTGGTTACCTCGGCAAGAATGGCCCCAGCTCACCTGCGCTCAAAAACCGAAAGCGTCGCTCACGCCGTGAGTCGCGCTCCAGCAGAGCTGCTTCGACCACACCCGTCTCTAGCGCTTGGGAGAGCACCGCGCGCCAGTCAGACTCGCCTGCAGCCAGAGCTTCATGGCGTCCCATAGCCCAGGCTTCGAATGCTTTCTCGAGAGCTGCATCGCGCTTGGGAGTCTGCTTGAATACCCCCGAAAGCACGCGCGCCATCGCCTCATGAGCACTCTCGGTGCCTGCAGCAACCCCAAATCGATAGCTCAGCGAAAACTCCCCGTCGTAGTTGAGCCAATAGAAGAGATCGCTCTCAGGGGTGTCACCGAGCTGAGCGAAGAGCCCACGGACGACCAAAGGCAACCGTAACGGATCGCTGAAGCTGCGCTTCATCGCGGGGCTGAGCGCCACGCCCACGACCCGCTGAATCGAGACATCCTGCGGGCTGCGCGCGAACCCCTCAGCGTGTGCAAAGTCGACGGCAATCTGACGGATCATCTCCAGATCAGACTGATTTCCCAGTCCGGCAAACGCCAATCTATCGTAGATCTCAAAGATCTTCTGTTGCTGGGCGCGGCGCACCGTCACTAACAAAACCCCCTCCTGACAGGAGAGCCCCACGACCGGGCTACCCTCGCGAAGACGATCTTCGACGTAGTCGGCTTTTTGGCGCAGCGTCTGCTGCCAATCGTAGGGGGTAAAAGCCATGGTCACTCTCTCAATAAAGTGTTCTGGACGGAGCGCAGCAGCTCTTCAGGGACATCGGCGACGCCCTCGGCCGTCACGGTTTTTGCTAAGGGCAAGTATTGGCGAATCCCGCCAGTTGCAGTGTCCAGCGACGCGGCAATCTCTAACAGCAAGAGCGTTTCGGAGAGGGCTGCTTCAAGCGTCATCTTATGGAATGGGCCCTTGGTGCGCACGATGTATTCGAATGACCCACGGATGCGTTCGGCACCGCTGCCGGCAGCACCAAACTCGCGGCTCTCGAAGCGCGCGCCCATGACATCATAGAAGAAGATCCTGCCCTCGTTTCTGGCTCTATCAAACGCGCTGACGATGGGCAAGAACGCCCCGATACCTTGGAGGGCCCCAGGGAGAGCCCGGGTGAGCACCCGCGAGACTTCTGAGAGTTTTCCCTCCAAGCTCATCTCTTGGAGCTGGCTGCGGGCGTAATACTTCAACGAGTGCTGCAAGAACCGCACGGCTTCAAAAGCAGCGGCATAGGAGCCAGCAATCGCGATGAGCGTCTCGTCGTCGAGCTTTAAGATCTTTTCAGCTTCTTCAGAGAAGATCGCATTCCCTGCAGTAGCGCGGCGGTCAGCAACGTTTAAGACACCCTTGTCGAACTTCACGGCAATGACGGTCGTGCCATGAACCCAGGCTTTGTCGGCACGCTGCGCGTGGGCTTCATCTTCGTCCACCAGACGAAGGCGAACCGCCCAGGCGCAGCCTGGCACCCCATAGGCTTCGAGAAGCTTGGCGAAGTCGCCGTGAATCATGAGAGACTATTCTCCACTGCGCTGACGATACCGTTGGGCTTGACGCGGATCGACTCGCCGCATTCGCTCCAACAGTCTTTCTGTGTCCGGCTTGGGCACGTTAGGCGTGCGCGGTCCGTCATCGTCTCCCGGTTTGGTCAACGGGTCCTGCGGTATAGGTCTTTGGATGCGCTCTGGCATGGCTATTCCCCCTTTACCTGTAGAGTCCGTTGTATGATACCCAAAAGCTCGTGTGGCGTCGAGGCTCCCTCCAGCACAGGCGCAAGTGCCCCAACCCGACCGTCCACAAGACTTCTCAGATCGATCGCAAAGTCTTCCCCATTGTACGAGAGCGTAATGTAACCCCAACTGAGCGCTCGGATCGCCGAAGAGAATTTCCGCACACATAAACCACGGATGAACGCGCGCGTATCTGTGGGAGCTTGGCGCATGGCGCGCTCGATCTCTTCGTTGGTCACGAGCCGACGCACCGCTCCTTGGTTCTGCAACTCATAGAAAAGACTGCGCTCCGGGTCAATCCCATGGTATTCTAAATCAAGGCTGCGCACGATATCGTCGCGCCAGCTCAGCTTTTCCGACTCAATGAACGTCTGAAGCAGTTGGCGCTTAGCGACCCAATCGAGCCGATCCGCACAGCGCGTGGGATCAGCTTCGAGATCGTCGAGCACGGACTCCCACTCTGTCAGCAGCCAATCAGTCTCTGCGTCGCGATGGCCCAAGAGCTCCTGGGCAGCCTTCAGATACGCTCGCTGGACGTCAAGGGCCGACATAGTCCCTTCTTCTGCAAGCTCGACGAGCCATCTGTAGGTCTGATCACGCGAGAGCTTTCTGAGGGTTTTGATGGGATCTATGAGCGTCCCTGGCGGGCCGTAGCCCGCTTCGAGCGTTGCTATCACTAATGCTGTCGTGCCCACTTTGAGCGCCGTTGCGTACTCGCTGAGATTCGCGTCACCACAGATGACGTGCAGCCTTCTGTAGAGTTTCTCGTCCGCGTGCGGCTCGTCGCGGCTATTGATCAGTGGGCGACGGTCCAGGGTGTCCACGCTACAGAGTTCGGTGAAGAAGTCAGCGCGCTGGGAGAGCTGGAAGTCGATCCAGCCGTCCTCGCCGCCGACGCGACCTGCCCCAGCAAAGAGAATCCGCGTCACCAAGAACGGAACCAGCCCGGCGACCAGCTTCTCAAACGGGAGCGAGCGCGAGGCCAGATAATTTTCGTGGCAGCCGAAGCTCATGCCGTGATAGTCAATATTATTCTTAAAGATCGAGACGCTGTGTCCAGTCTGCTGGGCATACGCTTGCGCCGCCGCCCAGACGATGCGCTCGCCAGCTTTATCGTGGGCGATAAGCTCCCGCAGAGAGCGACATTCCGGAGTGCTGTATTCGGGGTGCCCATGATCGTGATAGAACCGCGCACCGTTGGGTAAGACTTTGTCGGCGTGGTCTTCGGAGGCGCTCAAGTGCTTGCGCGAGGGCTTTTCGTAGACTTCGTCTTTGGGATTAACAGTCAACGTAGGGACACGCCAGCCGCGGGCATCTCGGAGAGGGTCTTCGTCGCGGTAGTCCCAGGGCTGAGCTGAAAGTCCGGCATAGCTGCGCACGACGGCCCGGGCTTCGTCGACTAAATCTGTAACATCCACGCCCTCTATGAGTAAGCCGTATTCGGTCTCGATGCCGAGCAAGCGCTCCATAAAGCTATTATGCCAGAGCGCAGGGCTTTTGTCATAGAACAGGGGATGGTTGACGAGATTCGTGAGAGCAGCTATAATGTGCGAGCATGGGGGTGTGGTGTAGTGGCCTAACACGCTGCCCTGTCAAGGCAGAGACCGCGGGTTCAAATCCCGTCATCCCCGCCAGGCTTCGCCTGGACCGTACATCGTGCCGCCG
>FMSI01020561.1_pt1 | contig 14838 bp, 14 predicted proteins | sample 1504471 | NCBI WGS metagenome assembly FMSI01 (sample SAMEA4475357, study PRJEB15587) | soil metagenome | biome: Soil; feature: Field | place: India | collected 2015-03-11 | depth 0 m
AGGTATATTTAAAGACAGGGTTTTAATTAAAGACAAAAAGGGAGAAATAAAATGGTTAAAGCTGGAAAACTATTGATATTACTTCTTTTATTTCTTCATGCATGTAGTGGCATGGAAATGAAAGGAGAAATAAAAATCCCCCAGATTGATTTTCCCAAGAAAGAAGAAATAGTAAAAAAAGAAGTTCCATCAGACTTCAGAATAGAAACTGAAGATATAACACCACTCAAGATGAAAAGGGTTTCTGTAAATACAAGACATACTCCGATGAGGGATATTTTGCTTGTCTTATGTAAAGATGCAGGGTTAAATCTTGTTATTGAAAAAGATGTAGACCCGAATATTCCAATAACACTTTTTTTAAGTAATGTAACGCTCAAGGATGCTCTTGATGCTGTTTTTTCCTCAACTGATTATTTTTATAAAGTTGAAAGAAACATGCTTTTAGTAAAAGATACAGATACAAAAATATTTCATTTAAGCATAATTCCAATTCAGCAAAACTACTCAACAGATGTGGGTGGAGATATTCTTGGCGGAGTGACAGGTCAACTTCCTGGTACAACAGGTACAACAGGTACAACAGTCCTTAAAGGGAATATATCAAAATCTGAAAGAACAGATGATGCCGCATATAAATTTTGGGATTCCATAGAAAAAGCGCTTTCTACAATTTTTGGGACATCTGCTTCACCAAGAGTTGTTACTCAACCAGGACAGCCAGTACAAACTATCACTGGTCAATCCCGTGAAAATTATGTAATAAATAGAATGACAGGAACTATAATGGTTACAGCAACAAAGAAAAATATGAAAAAAGTTGAAGAGTATCTTGAAACTGTAAAAAAGGTTATGTCAAGACAGGTTCTTATAGAAGCCAAGGTTATAGAAGTTACACTTTCAAAATCTTTAAAATACGGAATTGACTGGTCATTTTTAAGAGAATGGTCACATGGAACACATACATGGAGTATTGGAGGAGCAACTTCTGGATTTACAAATGTGATTGGTTCTGGCGATCCTTATTCCAAGATTCAATTTTCATTAACAACAACAGCTATAAGGGAATTTTCATCTTTAATAAAAGCACTTGGAGAGTTTGGAGATGTAAGAACCCTTTCAAATCCTCGTGTTAGTATCATGAATGGACAGACATCACTTTTTACAGTTGGAAGGAATCACGCATTTATATCAAAAGCTCAGAGCAATGTTACAACATCTGCAACAGGTTCTCCAATAATAACTTATACAGTTGAAACAAGCAATCTTCTTTCAGGACTTATTATTGGTATAGTACCTTATATTGATGACAAAGGTGAAATTTCTTTGACAATTACACCAATAGTTTCAAATTTAATAGCAATGCAATCGGCAACTTTTGGAACCCCAGAGGCTCAGACAGTAATTCAACTTCCAAGAGTAGATCTTAGAGAACTCAGCACAACAGTTAAAGTTATGGATGGAGAAATTATAATAATTGGTGGAATGATTAAAAAGGAGGAGAGTTTCTCAGAAAATAAAATGCCTCTTTTGGGAGATATTCCTGTGGTTGGTGAATTTTTTAAAAGCAAAGATAAAGAAGAGTCAAATACAGAGCTTGTAATACTTTTACAGCCAAGGATTATTTCACAATGAGACTTGGAGACATTTTATTAGAAAGAAAATTATTAACAGAGCAGGAACTTAATATAGCTTTAAATGTTCAAAAAATAACTGGCAATGTCCTTGGAAAGTGTTTAACATCACTTGGATTTATCACATCCTCTGAGCTTGCAGAAGTTCTTGCAATTCAGCATGGTCTTGAGTATATAGATATAAGGCATTATCCTGTTGAAACTGAACTTCTTAAAATTTTCCCCAAAAATATTACAGAGTCAGCAAAATTTCTTCCTCTTGAAGAAACAGACGGAGTCATTAAAATAGTAGTTACTGAACCAAGCAATATTGTTGCTCTTGATAAAGTAAAATCAATAACAGGAAAGAGAGCGAAGCCTTATCTTACAGATGAAGAAAGTTTTGTAGATATACTTGAGAAGGTTTACTATTTTTTAGAAAATCCAACAGAAAAAATCATAGAAGATGCAATAAATGCAACTTTAACAACAGGTATAACTCCTCCTGACAGTTTTCCTCGTATTGTTGATGCTGTTTTAGCAGAAGGAATAAGAAGAGGAGCAACAGATATACATATAAATATAAATGCTGGTATTGTAAGTATATTTTATAGAGTTGATGGTATTCTGGAGCCAGGTTATTTTCTTCCAAGAACAATGCATACAGGATTGGTATCAAGGATAAAGATTCTTTCAAGGCTTGATATAGCTGAACAGAGGCTTCCTCAGGATGGTTCATTCATCTTTACATTTATAGGGAAAAAATATGAAGTAAGAGTATCAACTATTCCAACAGTAGAAGGAGAAAGTGTTGTATTGAGAATACTTTTTGGAGGTTCAGAGGAATTTTACAGTCTTAATAAACTTGGCTTTAATGAAACTCTTTCTTTAAGGCTTAAAACACTTATAAAAAAACCTAATGGCATAATGCTTGTTGTTGGACCAACAGGTTCTGGAAAAAGTACAACCCTTTATGCATTGATACGAGAAATCAATAGACTTCAGAGAAGTGTTATAACAATTGAAGATCCTGTGGAATATAGAATAAGTTTTGCAAAGCAAAGCGAGGTGAATGAAAAAATTGGATATGATTTTGCACTTGCAGGTAGAAACTTTATGAGGCATGACCCTGATGTAATTCTTCTGGGTGAGGTTCGGGATGAAGAAACAGGCAAGATTGCAATAAGAGCATCAATTACAGGACATCTTGTTTTAAGTACACTTCATACCTCTGATGCAGTAAGCTCTATTCCAAGACTTTTTGACCTTGGTGCTGACAGATTTCTTCTTAGTTCATCTTTGCTTGCTGTGCTCAGTCAGAGACTTCTGAGAAAAATATGTCCATTCTGTAAAACCTCAAGAGATTTAAATGAAAGGGAAAAAGAAATTTTTCTTTCAGCAGGACTGCATTGTGAAAAAATTTACTATGGCATTGGATGTAAAATATGTAGAAACACAGGTTTTTTTGGTAGGGTAGCAATAGGAGAGCTTATGATAATAAATGAAAAAATAAGAGATATGATTTATGAAGGAGCTTCATTTAATGCACTCACAGAAGCTGCAAAAGAAAATGGAATGATTCCTTTAATAATTGATGGATTAAAAAAAGTTGCAGATGGAGTTTCAACACTTGATGATGTTGAAAGAGTTATAGGATGAGTATTTTTATATACAAAGCAGTTAATGAAGAAGGAAAAGTTTTTAAAGGCTTTATTAAAGCAGAAAACTATTCTGAGGCTCTAAATCTTCTTGAAATGAAGAACATTTATGTTATGACTCTTTTTAGAATGCCGAATATTTTTGCTCCCATTATCAGTTTTTTGTCAGGCAGAGTAAAAAATGTTAATTTAATTGAATTTGCGAGGAATCTATCTATAATGCTTAAGGCAGGTATACCTCTAACTACTGCCCTTACAGATATAGTTGAAAATATAACAAAAGAGAGATTTAAAAGAATTATATCAGATATTAAAGTTATGGTTGAAAAGGGAATACCATTTAATGAGGCAATATCAATGCATAAGGAAGTTTTTCCTCCAGTGGTTCAGTATCTTATAAAAATTGGAGAAGAAACAGGACGTCTTGATAAAAGCCTTGATGAAATAGCAGACTATTTTCAGAGAATTGAGGACTTAAGAACAGCTATAAAAAGAGCACTTATTTATCCCATATTTGCAACAGTTGTCTCTTTTGGTGCTGTTTGTTTTTGGCTTATATATGTTCTTCCACAGATTGTAAATGCGATGAAAGATATGGGTATAACGATTCCATTTATTACTCAGCTTTTGGTTCAAATAGGAAGTTTATTGAAAAAATTTTTTTATCTTTTCCCTCTCTTACCTTTGATATTTTTTATTTCCCTTCCCTTAGTTAAAAAAAATGAGAAGTTAAAATGGATAAAAGATTTTCTTTCCTTTAAATTGCCAATAATAAAACAGATATTTTACAATAGGGCAGTTGCTTTATTCTCAGAGCAGATGAGGATACTTACAGTAACAGGAGTGCCCATTGATGTAGCATTAGATATGACAGCAGAAGTTGTTAATAATGAAATAATGAAAAGGGCAATAAATAATGCAAAGGAAAAAATTATCACAGGTGAAAGGATTTCACAGTCTCTTAAAGAACAAAAGGTTTTCCCTTCAATGGTAATAAGGCTTATAGATATTGGTGAGACTTCGGGAAATCTTGATGAACAACTTGGATTTTTAAATAATTATTACACATCAAGACTTCAGGAATACTCCGTAAGACTTGGTAAAATTATGGAACCTGTGATGACTTTATTTGTCGGGCTTTTTTTTGCTGTAATTTTTATAAGCCTTCTAAGCCCGCTTTATGATTTAATATCAAAACTGGGAAGATAGGATGGAGTATTTTGATTTCTATAAGTTAAAAGAAGACCCATTTGGTATAACACCTGATCCTGATTTTTTTTATCCTTCAAAAAGTCATTTTGAAGCTATTGAATCCATTAAATATCTTATTCAAAAGGGTGAAGGATTTATGCTTATTACAGGAAGTCCTGGGACAGGAAAAACTACGCTTATAAGAAAAGTCCTGACAAACTTTAAAGAAGAGAATATATTTCCAATTGTAATATATAATTCTTCACTTAATCCTGATGAATTACTAAAGGGAATAATTTATAAATTGAGTAATCATGATAAACAAATTGATATGAATAGATTGCAAAATAAACTCTCAATAGTTGAGTTTCTTACAGAGTATTTTAAAAATAAAAAGCTTTCAGGTTATAAAAATCTTCTGATAATTGATGAAGCACAGGATATGCCTGAGGAAACCCTGACAGAAATAAAACATCTTTCAAATATTGAAACCGAAAAAGAAAAACTTATTCAGATTATTTTTTTTGCCCAGCCCTATTTTGAAGATCTTCTTTTAAAACCTAAATATTCACAGATAAACCAGAGAATAAGTCTCAAGGTTAGACTATATCCTCTGAGCAAGGAAGAAGTTGATGATTATATAAAATTCAGACTTAAAAAGACTGCGGAAACACCTGTATATTTTAAACGAGGAGCAATCAGACGTATATATAAAGCATCAAAGGGTATTCCAAGAGTTATAAATCTTATATGTTCAAGATCCCTGATGGTTGGATATATTAAAAACTCTTATAAGATTAAGAAGTCATATGTAAAATCTGCACTGAAACATCTCCATCTATAAGATTTTTTTTATAATATTTTAAATGGAAAAATTTTCTCTGATTAATAAAGGAGAAATACTTCTATGGAATAACATTGAGGAGCTTAAAAAGCTTATAGAGAAAGTTGATTCATTTTTTAAAAATTTTCCTGAGATTTTTGAAGACGCTATGTACTTATCAAGGGAAATTAAAAACATTCTCTTAAAGCTTGAACCATTTGTTGACTTCTATGCTAGAAAAACTTGCTCAAAATGTTCAAATATCTGTTGTTTGAATAAAAATAGCAGATATGAATATGATGACCTTATCTATATTTTAGCCTTGAGAGAGGAATTCCCTATCCCGGATAGAAATCTTAAAGAAAAAGAGCCCTGTTATCTTCTCACAGACAAAGGATGTAAAATTCCAAGATATCTCAGACCCCTTAGGTGTAATTGGTATTTTTGCAAAGATCTTTTGAAGGAAATGGAGACATCACCTGCCCGTGCTTTCAGAGAATTTTCAAATACATTTAATAAAATGCTTTATTTAAGACAGCAGATGCTTAATTGTTTCTTCCAATCATTATCCAATTTAAAAGGATTGGAAAATTTTTAGAGTTTTCTGAAAAACAGAATTTAAAAAAGACCATTCTGTTTAGGGCTGTCTTTCTTAATTCGGACTTTTTTTATTTCTATGTACTCTGATGGTATCTGTTTTATAAAAGAAGAAACAGGTAGAGATGCCTTTTTACCATTGATCAATCTATTTTTTGCATGGATTATTATTAAATCATTCATTGCACGTGTCATTCCAACATAAAAAAGTCTTCTTTCTTCTTCCAAGTCATAATCTGAAGCAAGGGTATAAGGAATAAGGCCTTCTTCAAAGCCTGTTATAAAAACAACAGGAAATTCAAGACCCTTTGAACCATGAAAAGTAAGAAGACTTACTGCATTAAGGTTTTCAGGGAAAAGGTCAAAGGATGTAATCCCTGAGAGTTCATCTATAAATGCCTGAATTTGTTCTAAGAGTTTGCCTGTATCGTATGATTTTGCAATATTCTTTAACATTGAGACCTCTAAATCATTGAGCCCATCAAGCATTCCTGAAGTTTCAAGAAATTCGGACAGATGTAAGTCTTTTAAAATTTTTTTTGATGTATCTTCCTCTGATATAAGTTCAGTAAGTTTTTTTACAATTAAAGCTATCCATGTTTCAGTATCTTTTCTGATTGTTTTTACAGGAATTCCTGCTTTAAATAGAAAATCTTTAATAATTTTCAATTGACTGTTTGTTCTTGCCAGTACAGCAAAACTTGAAAATGTATATTGAGTTTCTTCTTTATTTCTGTAGGTTTCAGTAAAATCTGTTGCACTAAGCCTTGATTTTATTTCTTTGACAACGGTTTTTGCCTCATCATATTCATCCTCAACCTCAATCAAAGTTAATTTCTGTCCTTTTTCTCTTAAGGGTTCAATTTTTTTTGAAAATCTTTTTGTATTAGCTGTGATAAATTTATTTGAAGCATATATAATATTTGCCTGTGAACGATAGTTTAAAAATAAGTTTATCAGAGTCAGGTTTTTGAAGTCCTTTGGTAAATTAATAAAAAGATCAATTTCTGAACCTCTGAATGAATAGATAGCTTGGTCGGGATCACCAAAAACTGAAAAAGAACCCTCTTTTTTAAGAAGTCTTTTAATAATTTCATACTGGATTTTATTGATATCCTGAAACTCATCAATGATTATATGAGAAAAAAGAGGAGGAATTATTTTCTCATTAAGTAAATGCAAGGTTTTAAGTAGCAAATCATCAAAATCAAGGAGATTTGATTCTCTTTTTTTCTGCTCGTATTTTTCATAAAATTGAAAAGTTTTTTCATCAAGATTTAACCCAGTGTTTTTTAATTTTGTTATTTTTTCAATAACTTTGTCTGGATTTTTATCGGTTATAGCAGAAATAATTTCTTTTTGCATTGCTCTGGTGCATATTTTAAAATGTTTTTCTTTTTCATGAAGGAATTCTCTTAAAAGTTTTATGCACAAAAGATGAAAAGTGCCAATAAAAGGAAGCTCTTCTTTTTTATGTAAACTGTTTATAACTCTGTTTTTCATTTCAATGGCAGCTTTCTGAGTGAATGTAAGAGCAGCTATTTCTTCTGGATTTATATCACTATTTAAAAGATGAATAATTTTTGCTGTGATGGTAAGAGTTTTGCCTGTTCCAGGGCCTGCTAAAACGCATAGGTATCTGTCTGAAGTTTCAGCGGCTATTTTCTGATTTTTATTTAGATTCATCTAAAAAGAATTGTCTGTCCTTTTATTTCAGTTTCTGTAGTTTCACCAAATACTTTTATTCTGCCATATTCTCCGTCATATCCTGGTTCTACAAGCACTTTACCCGATCGCATTCTTTCAATTGCCTCAGATAGCTTTGAGTTAAATTTATCAATTTCAGATAAATTTTTATTCAGCAATATTTCATACTCACTGCCAAGTTTAAATATTGCTTTCATATAAGTATTGAATACTTCTTTGCTCTGATTTGAACAATTATTTATTTCCGCTATAATTTCTGTCAAGGGAATTATTGATTTGTATGGGAGTGCTTGTGGTGGTTTAAATCCATCTGGACGGTCTGATAAAAGTTCAACTCTGTGCATAACACCTACCGTAACTTTTTTGCCACACACAGGGCATAGATAGTTTCTTTTAATTGTTTCCTTAGGTGAAAGCTTTATTCTGCATGCTCTGTGTCCATCATAGTGATATTTGCCTTCTTCAGGAAAGAATTCTACTGTGCCAAGAAAACCTTTGCCTGTCTTGATAGCATTTACAATGGCTGTATAACTTAATTCTGTATTAAATATATTTGCTTCCCTTCCTATTTTTGCTGGTGAATGAGCATCAGAGTTTGAAATGAGAATAATCTTGTCAAGCTTGCTTAATCGCCAGTTCATTGGAGGGTCTGAGCTAAGACCTGTTTCTATTGCATAGATATAAGGTGTTAGTTCTTCAAAACATTCTTCAAGACTATCAAATCCTGACTGAGAACCAAAGACTGAAAAATGTGGGGTCCATGCATGGGCAGGAATAATTATAGAGTTTGGAGAAATCTCTAAGATAATCTGCATAAGCACTTTTACATCTATTCCAAGAATTGGTCTTCCATCTGAAGTAAGACTGCCTATTTGGGAAAGAGCATGGTTTATCTTTAAAACATCTTTTATAGTAGGCGATAAGACTACTAAATGAATTTTTCTTAGCTTACCATTTTTTTGATATATACAGCTTATTTCAGAAGAAAGAATAAAGTATATCTCATCTCTGCATGACTCCGGTGCTTCAAGTCTAAATTGCTTTTTTAGTGTAAAAAGTCCATTTCCTTCTTCATTAAGTTTGTTTTCAATTTCTTTAAGCCATTCAGGATGTGTAAAATCACCTGTGCCAACTAATTTAATTCCTTTTATCTGAGCCCATTGTTCAATTGTTTCAAGATTCATATCCTTGCTGGTTGCACGGGAAAATTTTGAGTGAATGTGAAGGTCTGCATAAAACATAGTTAATTATAACATTTTCTCAGTGAATGCTCTATGAACTCAATAGTTTGAAGATGTTCTTTAAATCCTTTATTTTCAATATATAAAGGCTTTCCTATAAAAAAACAAATAGGTTTTGTTGGATCAATTTTGCCAAAGTCTTTAATTATTTTACCAAAACCCCATGCATCTGTTCTTAAAGCTATTGGAACAACAGGAACATTTGCTTTTTTTGCCAGCTTTATCCCCAATGTATTAAATCTGGAAGATTCAAAGACAATCTGTCTTATTGCCTGAGGAAAGACAATTACAGATATGCCTTCCTGTAGCCTTTTAATCCCTTCTTGGATCACTATTTTGTAATCTTCTTTTGGATTTTTTCTTGTAACAGGAATTGGCTTTAGAGCTGCTAAAATTTTTCCAAAAAATGGATATTTAAGCAAGGATTTTTTTACAACAAAAGTTACTTTAAATTCTTTGCCAATAACTGCAGGAAGTACGAGTGTTTCAAGAGTGCTCATGTGATTTGCTATAAAAACACATGGTGGGTTTAAATCTTTTAGATTTTCTTTGCCTTCAATTGTAACTTTACACCCTACATCTCTCATCATATCAAGGATTTTTAATCCGTCAATAACAAGCTCTTCATAGGTATATTTTCCTCTATTAGCCTTTATGGCACTTAGTATAATTTTTTTAATTACATTGGTATGCACTCTGAGAGTTATCATTTAACAAGAGGATCTATTATTCCAGCTTCTTTAAAGCCTTTTAATCTATAAATACAGCTTGAACATTTAAGACAAGGTGAAGGATTATCAGGGTCTCCCTGAGGATTGTAACAACTCCATGTAAGAGAGTAATCTAATCCAAGCTCTATACCTTTTTTGATTATTTCAGATTTTGTTAAATAAAGAAGCGGTGCATTTATTTTAAATTTAATCTTTCCTTCAACAGAGATTTTTGTTGCAAGATTTGCCATTTTTTCAAATGCTTGAAGATACTCTGGGCGACAGTCAGGATAACCTGAATAGTCAACAATATTGGCTCCTATAAAAATATTTGGGCATTGAAGTACTTCAGCCCATGCTAATCCAAAGCTCAGAAATATGGTATTTCTCGCAGGAACATAAGTAATAGGGATTCCAGCTGGTTCTTTTTTAGGAACTTCCATATTGGATGTAAGAGCAGAACCCCCAATTTTTCGTAAATCAAAAGAAACAATTAGATGTTCTTTTACTCCAATGTGATGTGCCATTTTTTTTGCTGCCTCAAGCTCTACTTTATGTCTCTGACCATAGTCAAAGGAAAGGGCATAGCATTCAAAGCCTTCTGACTTTGCGATGACAAGTGTAGTTGATGAATCAATCCCTCCACTAAGTAGTATCACAGCCTTTTTCATTTTTCTCTCCGATTTTGGATTCTGTGCCTTTTAATAATCTTTTTATGTTTTGTATATGTCTTAGATATATAATAGCAGTAAATAAAAAGGCAAAAAGTTTAACTTCTTCAGAATAGTTTAAAAGATAAGCATTCACTGGCAGTAAAGCAAAAGATATAAGTGCACCGACAGAAGAGATTTTACTTATTTTAAATGTTATTATCCATATAAGGATTGTGATTAATCCTGCTAATGGCATATAGGCTAAAAGTACTCCAATTGAAGTTGCAACACCTTTTCCTCCTTTAAATTTTAGAAAAGGTGTGTAACAGTGCCCAAGAATAGAAAAAATTCCTACTAATCCCATTAAAAGTAGATTATCTCCATAAGAAGGTAACATTTTTACAACTAAAACAGGAATGACTCCTTTTGAGATATCAAGTAAAAGTGTAATTAATGCTTCTTTTTTCCCTATGATTCTTAAAACATTGGTTGCACCTATATTTCCGCTTCCAACCTTCCTTAAGTCAACTCCTTTTAATTTGCCAATTATGTATCCCCATGGAATAGACCCAAAAAAGAATGCAAATACAAGTAAAAGCAAACTAAGAGTCATTTAATATTCCTCCAGAAGTAGAAGAGATACTGAAGTGCTGAATATACTGCTACAAATGTGGCAATGTAAATTAAAATAAGTCCTACATCATAAAGATCTAATCCATATATTTCTTCTGCAGCAAGAAGAAATAAGATAGCGATCATCTGTAAGACAGTTTTTGCTTTACCTGCATTTTCAGCTGGAATAACTATTCCTCTTGAAAGTGCATAAAAACGCAAAGTTGTGATAATAAACTCTCTCAGAATTATTACAGTAGCAATCCATGCAGGAATTCTTACAAGATCAACAAGGATAATAAGGGCAGTGATTACAAGAAGTTTATCTGCAATAGGGTCTAAAATTATGCCTAACTTTGTGATTTGCTTGAATTTTCTTGCGAAATATCCATCAAGAAAATCAGTAATTGACGCAACAAAAAACAAGAAAGCTCCGAACTGAGGATTTGCAGGAGCCTCAATTATAAAAATAGGAATTATCAATATTCTTATGATTGTTAATGTTGTTGGAAGATTAAAGGTTTTTATATTCATCTATGAATTTATCCCAAACTCCTTTTGCTTTCAATATAATATCGCATAACTCTCTTACAGCACCTTCCCCAGCTTTTTTTTCAGTCACATAGTCCACTCTATTTTTAATCTCTTCATGAGCATCTTGAGGACATACTGAAAGTCCCACTCTGTTTAAAATTGATAAATCAATTATGTCGTCTCCCATAGCTGCAATTTCTTCTGTTTTGAGTTTGTATTTTTCAACTATTCCATTGAAAATTTTGAGTTTTTCTCTTGTGCCCTGATAAACTTCAGTGATTCCAAGTTCTCTCATTCTTCTTTCAAGAGCTTTTGAATGTCTTCCTGTTATTACAGCCATGTTTATTCCTGATTTATGAAGCATAACCAGCCCGTGTCCATCTCTTACATTGAAGATTTTTAACTCATTATTTTCATTATCAAGAATAATGTCTCCAGAAGTTAAGACTCCATCCACATCAAGGATTAAAAATTTTATATTCTTTGCTTTTTCAATTATTTCATTAGTGAGATTTTTGATTGAATACTTTTTCAAAATTTTTTCAATTATTCCAGTAGTTGAAAAGCCTTTAATATATGGAAGACTGTAAACTTCCTTTACAAGTTCTGCTCCAACAATATTTTCAACTTTCCAATCCCCTCCTTTAACCAGAACATCAGGTTCAAGAAATTTAATAAGATTGTAGGGTGTTTCTTCATCAAAAAAAGTAACAAAATCAACCATCTCAATAGATGAAAGAACCTCGGCTCTTTCATTCTCTGGATTTACAGGTCTTGATGGTTTAATTTTTTTGACTGATATGTCAGAGTTTAACCCTATAACAAGAATATCTCCCAACTTTTTTGCTTCTTTAAGATATCTAATATGTCCTACATGAATGATATCAAAACATCCATTGGTAAAAACAATCTTATTACCCTGTTTTTTTAGATTATCTATTTCATTTTTTAGTTCAACCAAATGAACTATTTTACCCATTAATTTTCTCTATAGCTTTTCTTAAAATTTCTTTATCACTTTTGTAGGTAAGTTTTTTTAAAGCTTCCTGAATGTCAAACCATTGAGCAGAGCTAACTTCCCAGTCAGGATTTATCTGGCCTCCTTTATATTCAGCAAGAAAATATTTCACAGTTTTAAAATATTTTTCACCTTCCATTATGAACCAGTAAGAGGTTTCACCCAATTCATCTACAATTTTCACATCAACACCTGTTTCTTCTTTTATCTCTCTTAAAGCAGTTTTTTCTGAGTCTTCATTTTTTTCAACTATTCCCTTAGGAAGAGTCCATACTTTCCCATCTTTTGTTGAAATTAATAAGATTTTTACATTACCATTTTCAATTTTATAAACCACCCCACCTGCTGAAAATGCTCTTTTCATTATGGCATCTTTGAAGGAGTTAAAAGCCTTATAATGTCATTATAAAATGCAAGCATCATGAGTGCAATAAGAAACGCTATGCCTATTTTTTGAGAAATGGCAATAAATTTTTCGCTTAAAGGCTTTCTTCTGATTCCTTCTATCATGAAAAACAAAATGTGTCCGCCATCAAGCACAGGAATTGGTAATAAGTTGAGCACCCCGAGATTAATGCTTATTATAGCTGCGAAACTTAAAAAACTTACCAAACCCTGCTGAGCAGTCTTTCCTGCTGCTTGAAATATAAGTATAGGTCCTCCAATAACATCTGTTGATACAACTCTTTGAAATATTTTTACGATTGTCAGATAGGTAAGTTCTACAATTTCATAACACTTCTGAAAGGACTTACTGATGGCTGTTATTGGCTCTTCTTTTTTAATATAAAACTCCTCAGCTGGCTTTATTCCAATCTGCCCTACAACAATCTTTTCTCCAAAAATATTTTTAGTTTCTTTTGCCTGAGTAGTTATTGCAAGATTTAGTATTTTACCCTTTCTTTCTACTTCAAAGTTGAGAGTTTTATTGGGATGCTGCTGTATTAATTGAGCCATATCAAACCAGTTTGTGATTTTCTTTCCATCTACTCCAATAATTTTGTCTTCCTTTTCTAATCCAGCAATTTGTGCTGGAGATTTTTCCAATACTTCTCCTATAATTGGTTTAAGAACAGGAACTCCATGAACAAAAATAACCCAGAAAAGCAATACAGCACTGAATATATTAAAGAGCGGTCCTGCGAGAACTATAAATATTTTTTTATAAACAGGCTGATGTTTGAATGATCTTTTTTCATCAATTATTTCATCTTTTACTTCTTCTCCATACATCTTTACATATCCACCAAGAGGTACAGCACTTAAAAGGTATTCTGTTTCTCCTATTTTTTTACCAAGAATTTTAGGACCAAAGCCAATAGAAAACTTAAGAACTCTAACACCACTCAGTTTAGCAGCTAAAAAATGACCGAGCTCATGAATAAATATTAAAAATCCAAAAAGAATTATTGCATAAATAAGGCTCATTGTCCTATCTCCTTTTTTGCTATTTTTCTTGCCCACCTATCTACTTCAAGAACTTCTTCTATGCTGCTGACAGAAACAATTTTGTGAGCATCAATAACTTTTTTGATTATTTTATATATCTCTTTAAATTTTAACTTTCCAGACAAAAAAGCTTCAACAGCTACTTCATCTGCTGCATTTAAAACTGCTGGCATACTTCCTCCTGCCTTCAATGCCTCATAGGCGAGTTTCAAACAAGGGAAAACATTTGTATCTGGAATCTCAAATTGCAGGTTAGTTGTGATATGCCAGTCTATTGGTTGAATAATTTCAGGAAGTCTTTCAGTCAAGGAAAGGGCGAGTGCAACAGGTGCTTTCATATCTGGAATGCTCATCTGAGCAAGGTATGTTCCGTCAATAAATTCAATAAGACAGTGAATAATACTCTGTGGATGAATTAAAACGCCGATATTTTCTGCTGGTATATCAAAGAGATAGTGTGCTTCAATTACTTCAAAACCTTTATTCATAAGAGTTGCTGAATCAATTGTTATTCTTTTGCCCATTTTCCACTTCGGATGATTTAGAGCCTCTTGAGGAGTAACATTTTCTATTTCATGGCTTTTTTTGCCCCTGAATGGTCCTCCAGATGCTGTAAGCCAAATTTTTTTTATATAGGGTTTATTGCAACTATTAATGCATTGGAAAACCGCGCTGTGTTCACTGTCAACAGGAATAATTTTTGCTCCACTTATTTTTGCCTCTTTTTTTATTATTTCTCCTGCCATTACAAGGCTTTCTTTATTAGCAAGCCCGATTATTTTTCCTGTTTTTATCGCTTCAAAGGTAGGAACAAGACCTGCAGCACCTACTATGGCTGAAAGAATTATATCTGCCTCTTTTAGTTTCGCAAGTTTACAAACTCCTTCATTTCCCCTGAGTATTTCTAAATTTTTGACTTTTTTTCTTAATTCATCACAGGCTTTTTTATCAACTACAGCTACATATTGAGGATTAAACTCTTTAATCTGTTCTTCTAAAATATTAACACTGCTTTTTGCAGCAAGTCCTAAT